>OLIY01002046.1_pt1 | contig 11396 bp, 4 predicted proteins | sample 1601431 | NCBI WGS metagenome assembly OLIY01 (sample SAMN04168659, study PRJEB22393) | human gut metagenome | biome: human gut microbiome; feature: stool | host: Homo sapiens | collected 2014-05-12
CCGAAGGAGGCGGTGACGGACAGCAGCAGCGCTGCGGAAAGCAATGCAACCCTCTTCATGGTTTTTCAGGCGTTAGTTGATCTGTACTTCGTGCAGTTTCACCCAGCCTTCGGCCGTTTTTTCGTTGTTTACGGCGAGCTGGATGGCAGGCCGGTTCTCCTTCGTCGTGTCAACGATGGCGATGCCCCACGTGTATTTCCCCGCGGGAAGATCGACGGCCGGCGTTTCGAAGGTGTAGGAGAAGGGCTTGCTCTCGACCCAGGTCGAAGGCTCGCAGTCCTTGTCGACGAAGACCTTCTGCGCCTTGTCCGAAGCGTCGATCAAAGCGAAGGCCACCTTGTATTTGTAGTTCCACTGCGGCAGGTTGTTCGGGAAATAGCCCCAGCCCATGTTGCGCCAGCGCGAAGCGACCTTGACACGGCTGCCTGCGCTCACCTGGTCGGGAACGATCACCTGGTCGGGATAGAGACGGTAGCCGCCTTCGGAGACGAAGCGCTGCACGAGTCTGAAGGCATCGTTGAACCACGACTCGGTCTCCTGGCCGACACGGAAGTCCATCATGTTGACGCGGGCTTCGGCCGAGGAGTCGAATTCGCCCTGGCGGACATCTTCGGGGTGTCCCTGGCGGTAGCCGGCCGGGTCGTTCCAGTAGCTGTGGCTGCTGACGATATATCCGCCCTCCATGATGATGGGGACCTTGTAACGCCATTGTGCGGCGATTGCCTTCTCCCAGGTGCTGTAACCCCAGCTGGAGTTGTTCATGCCGAAGGCGTCGGAGCGGATGCAGTAGCCGTTGCTGATGGCCAGGGCCACGAGGCTTTCGCTGTTCGGGTTCGCCGTGCCCTGGCTCGTGGGATGGCCCAGTACGCGGTGGTAGTTGATCACCAGGGGAACCTTCGTGAAGTGTTTGGCGTAGAGCTTGGTGATCCAGTCGAGGACTTCGCGCTTCACCGTTTCCGTATTCTCATCGACAGCCGATACGTCGTCCTTGTTGTAAGCCACGCTGTGGCCCTCGCCCCACTTGCCGAGGCCGTAGCCGTCGATGAACGAGGTGTATTCCGGATCGTTGAACTCCTCGGCGAGGGCTGCGACGAACTTCTCGTAGTAGCGCTGGAAGATCGGGTCCTGCGGCATCGGGGTCTTGCGGTCGGGGTATTTCGGCTCCGACATCGCGTATTCGGCTCCGGCATCGTAGACGAACTGGGGCGTATTGGCGCCCTGGTCACGTCCGTCCACCACGACGCGGAAAGCGATGGGGAGTTTCAGCTCCCGGGCTTTCTGAACCAGTTTGTAAACCTTCGAATCGGGGTCTTTCCAGGCGTACTGCCCGTCTGCGGGATTCAGCACGGACCATTTCGTGCGGATATAGCAGGCCGAAGCGTAGTCCGCCACCCTTACGTTCTTTCCGAGCAGCGGTACGTAGATCTCCTTGTCGAAATAGGAGGGATCGTAGTCCGCGCTGACATACATCACCCAGCCGTTGAGCGGGTTGTGCAGCACTTCCGACTTGTTGTAGGCGGGCTTTACGGTCACACCGGCAACTTGGCCGCCTTCTTCGCCGCCGCCGTTGTCCTTCGAGCAACCGCAGGAAGCGGCGCAAAGAAATGCTGCCAGAAGACAGCCGGTCATCAGATTTCTCATGTGTATCATGTTGCTGTTTTTACGATTGATTGTCGTTGTAATGGAATATTGCCGTATCTTCCTGTCGGCCGGAACCCAGTCTCCATTCCGATACGGCAATATTTTTCAGTCGTGCGGTCCGGCGTTATTTGTTCCGGGCCAGGATCGTTCCGTGACGCAGATCGAAGATCAGCAGGTCGGAAGCGGGGATCGTGTAATACGAGTTGCGCGTCTCTCCGTCGGCACCTCCGTGCAGTTCGCCCACCTTGCCGAGAGTCAGCGTGAGGTTCTGCTTCTTGCCTTCTGCCGTCAGCGGACAGGTGAAGCAATAGGCATTGTTCTGGTTGTAATCCGCATCGCCGACCGAGAAATTCTGGGCTACGCAGAACTTCATGCCGCTGGAAAGTTTCGTGCCGTTGTGCTCTTCGGCGTCATAGATCAGGATCTGCGGGTCGGCGAAGCTCTGCTTCAGGTTGAGTTTGCGCACGCCCCAGCCCGTACCTGCTCCGTAGGCGTAGAGATCGAGCACTTCGATCGTTGCCTCGGGATTGGCTTCCGCACCGCTCGGGTGGAATGTGACGGACAGCGGCTTCAGGTCGGTCGCCGACGAGTAGATGCGCACCTGCTTGTTCTCCATGTCGATCAGCAGGCGGTAGTTGCCGGCGCTCGGGATATTCCACGAAACGGGGGTTTCCGTCATCTTCACGTCGACAAGCTCCCCGTCGCGGAGCGCGCCGTTGCCGTCGCTCGGAACGATGTAGTAGGTCTGACCCTCCAGCTCGACGGGAATCTGCAACTCGCCGATGCTCAATTCGCCGTACCAGGCATAGAGGTTCGCATTCTCGACCGTCTTTTCGATCTCCGTCACGCTGCTGATGGCCGTGCCGGAAAGCGACACCTTGTCGGCATCGAAGACATCGACCTTGATCGGGGTTACGGTCACCTCCACGGTGCGCACTTCGGGCATTTCGTATGTGGGGCCGCCCGCATACTCCGCGATGACGCGGAACGCCAGCGTGAAGGTCTTGTTTACGGGCACTTTCCAGCGCTCGTTAGCCCAGTTGTTGATTTGCTCGGAGGACACCAGATACTCGTCGGGCATCGGACGCGCGGGCGTCCAGTCGAAGGTCAGTACCGTAGCCGAAAGGTCGTTTTCGTCCAAAGCGATCTGGGAGGCGGAGGCGGTCAGCTCCAGAGTTTCCCGGACCGGGTCGCTGTCGTGTTCGTACGGGTCCCATTCACAGGCCCACTGGCCGAGTGCGAAAAGGGTCAGCAGCGACAGGTTGCATGCAAATTTTATCTTTTTCATAACTGTTTTTTTCGTGGTTGCTGATACGGTCCGGAATCTGCCGGACACATTCTTGTCTGATCCGCCCGGAGGCGGGGACGAAGGTTTTTAGCCTTCGTAACCTTCATATCCGGGATTCTGCGGGAAATTGCCGACATTCGCGTCGCGGATAGCCTGCGGAATGGGCCACAGCACGTGGAAATCCTGGATGAGGTCGCGCGCCTCGGGGTTGTACTTTCTCACGCGTTCGAGCAGTTTGCCCGTGCGTATCAGCGTGAAGCGGCGGCTCTCTTCGCCGTAGAGTTCGCGGATGCGCTCGTCGAGCAGGAAATCCATCGTCATCTCCTCGTCGGAAACGTCGGACACTTTGGCGCGGCGGCGCACTTCGTTCACGGCATCGGCGGCCTTATCGGGCATGTCCTGACGCAGGTAGGCTTCGGCCAGCAGCAGGTAGGTCTCGGCCAGGCGGAATTTCATGCGGTCCTTGTATGCGCCGGTAAGCTGGAGGTTTTCCTCCTTACCGAAGAAAAATTTCTTCAGCGCCGGGAAGAGCTGGGCCTGCGACCACGATTTGTCGTCGATGGGGCATTTTTGTCCCAGCTTGTTGGGCGTCAGCGGGTTGTTGTAGTACCAGTTGCGCTTGATGTTGTACTCCGAGTTGCGGATGTCGCCGTCTTCGAAGATGCCTTTTTCCTGAATATCGGGGAACCCCTCCTTTTCTCCGGCCGTCGTGGCGTTGGTTCCCTTGACGCCGATCCACCACTTCAGCGGATAGATCTGCGCCAGGCCGCGGCCGCCGAGCGAGTCGGCCAGTGCGAATCCGTCGATGGCGTGGTACTGGGGATTCCAGGCGCGGCGGGTCCAGTCGTCGGAATTCGTGCCGCCGCCGACCGTGTTGTACTGAAACTGCATGACCCAGATACCCTCGGTGTTGCCGGCCGAACGGTTCTGATTGTTTTCGACGAACATGTCGCTGAAATAGTCGCCGGGATCGTTCTTGGCGTTGCCGAAGCGGCTTTTCATCAGACTGTAATACGGGCAGTCGATCACGTCCTGGGCATTCTCCTCGGCCAGCTTATAGTCGCCTTCGGCGCCGCGCAGCAGGTACATTTCGCTCAGCAGGTGGCGTGCGGCCCACGTCGTAAGCTTGCCCTCCTTCACGTTGTCGGGATTGTCGGGAAGGTACGTCTTGGCAAATTCCAGGTCTTTGATGATGTTGCCCTGCACCTCGATCTTGGGATCGCGCGAGAACGAGAGCAGGAAGGGCTTCTGGATGGTTTCGACCCAGGGCACGTCGCCGTAGAGGTAGACCAGCGTGCGGTAGGCGTAAGCCCGGAAGAAACGGGCTTCGGCCTGGTAAAGCTGTTTGTCGGTGGGATAGTCCCAGTTGTCGTTCTTTTCGGAATAGATCAGCAGTTCGTTGGCCGAAGCGATCAGGTTGTAAGCCCAGTTCCAGTACGAGCCGACGAAAAGCGTCGACGGGTTGAGCGTCATTTCGGCGAACGGAACCAGCGAACCGTCGCGGACGGTTCCCATGCGGCAGAGGTCGGTCGAAATCTGGAGCACCTCGTAGGCGCAGGCGCCGTTGTGCATGAAAGCGCCGTTTTCACCCCAGGTGTTGTATTCCGAGCGGGCGATGGCGTAGAGCCCCGTGGCTCCCACCTCGAAGCCCAGTGAACTGGTGTAAGTGTTGTCGGGGGCCAGCGAACTTTTCAGATCCTCTTCCAGGAAGGAGGTGCAGCCCGCAGCTATCGAGAGGATCGAACTCGCGATGCCGATCTTGATATAATTCATCGTTTTCATAGTCAGGTCTTGATTAGAAGGTTAAGGTTAATCCCAGTACGTAGGAACGGGCGGTCGGGAACGATGCGAACCAGGTGTTGTCGTAGTTCAGCATCTGGCGCATGTTGGAGAAGGCGCAGACGTTGTTCACGCTGAAATTCACGTCGATGGCGCTCAAGCCGATCCGGCGGACGAATTTCTGATTGACACGGTAGCCCAGCGTGATGTTGCGCAGCTGCACGTAGTTGAGCTTCTTGTAGTAGCCGTGGCTGAAGGAGGCCTGGTAACCCGGCGAAACGACCTCTGCGTCGGGGGTCTCCGGCGTCCAGTATTTCACGCCGTGGATGTAGTTGCCCGAACCGAACGTATACGAGGAGATGTTGGCCACGTTGTCCGTCATCCACTTGCCGAAGACGCCGTTGAACAGGAACGAGAAATAGAAGTCCTTGTAGGAGAAACGGTTGCCCATCGACATCGTGAAGCTCGGCTGTTTGCTGCCGATCACCTTGCGGTCTTTGGAGTCGATGACGCCGTTGCCGTCGACATCCTCCAGTTTGGCGGATCCGGGCGTGGCTCCGGTCTGGTGGGCCACCTCCTTGCCGTCCTTGTCGATGAACGTGAACTCGTCGCCTTCCTGCCAGATGCCGATCATGTTCCAGTCGTAGTAGACCGACAGCGGCTGGCCGATGAACCACTTGTTGTTGATGTCGTCTTTGCCGTCGCCGCGCAGCGCGACGATCTGGTCGCGGTTGAGCGAGAAGGTGAAGTCGGTCTCCCACCTGAAATCCTTCTTGCGGATATTCTGCGAATGGAGCGTCAGTTCGATACCCTTGTTGCGGGTCTGGCCGACGTTGTAGAGAATCTTGCTGTAACCGTTCATAATGGGAACGGTACGCGACATCAGCAGGTCGTGCGTGTTGGAGAGGTACATGTCGATCGTACCGCCCAGACGGCCGTTGAAGAACTGGAAGTCGATACCGAGGTTGGCCGTATAGGTGGTCTCCCAACGCAGGTCGGGATTGCCGATACCGTCGCTCGGCAGGTAGGCCGAGTTGGCGGCGTCGCTGTTGTCGCCCCAAATATATTTGACACCATTGGTCGAGTAGAGACGGTCGAGCGACTGATAACGTGAAATGGCGTTGTTCCCGTTGGCGCCGTATGAGAGGCGGATCTTCAGCATGTCGATCCAAGAGGCGTTGTCCTTGATGAAGCTCTCCTCGCCGAGATGCCAGGCAACGGCAGCCGAGGGGAAGAAAGCCCATTTGTGGTTTTCAGCGAAGGCCGAGAACGAGTCGGCGCGTCCGGTGAGTGTCAGAAGGTATTTGCTGTTGAACCCGTAATTCACACGGAACATGCCTGAAACCGTGTTCTCCTTCCAGAAAGACGAACTGATGGCGATCTTGTTCTCGGCGCCGTCCATCCGGTAGAAGCTCGAGTCGTCGTTCACGAAGCCTTCGCCGCTTTGCGAAGCGGCTGTATACTGGGCCTCCTGCATGGAGAAGAGACCTGTGAAGTCGATGTGATGTTTGCCGAAATTCCGGTCGAATTTAAGCACGTTCTCCCACGTCCAGTCCGTCGTGTGGTTGTTGGCCAGCTCGGCGCGGCCGTCGACTTTCTTACCCGTTACGGTGTTGCGGCCGTAGTAGGTTCCGTTCATCTGGCTGCGGTAGTTGTAGCCGAACTGCGACCGGAAAGAGAGCCCTTTGACCGGAAGTTTGAGATCGAGGAATCCGTTGGCCATGAAGTTGCGGCCCGTGCGTTTCTGGTCGGCGTTGACGTCCTTCATCGGGTTGGGCAGGTTCGAGTAGTCCATCGGCTCTTCGTAGTAGGCGCCGGTCTCGTCCTTGTAGATGCCGTAGGGGCTTTGCTTGATGGCATGTTCGAGGTTCGGCGTCGCACCGCCGGTCTCACGGTTCACGAACTGCGTGGTGAGACCTACGGACAGCCAGTCGTTCATTTTCTGGTTGATGCTGGCATAGACGTTCGTGCGCTGGTAATTCGAATTGTAAACCACGCCGGGGTTGTCCAGGTAGGAAACCGAGGCCATATAGGTGGTCTTCTCGTTGCCGCCCTGGAAGCTCAGCTGGTGGTCCATCGTGAAGACCGTGCGGAAGACGTAGTCCTGCCAGTCGTTGGTGATGCCCTTGGCGTAGTTTACCTTCTCGCTGGCGCTGATAATCGAACCTACCAGCGGATCGAGCTGCTCGCCGCTGTAATTGTTCTTGAGCCGGCCCATGTCCTGTTTGAGGCGGATGAACTCGTTGGGACCCATGGTTTCGATGCGCTGCATCGGCTCGGCGATGGCGAGCTTCGTTTTGTAGGTGACATGGAAATCGCCCTGCGAACCCCGCTTGGTCTGGATCAGGATGACGCCGTTCGAGCCGCGCGAACCGTAGATGGCCACGGCCGACGCGTCTTTCAGCACCGACATGTTCTCGATGATGTTCGGGTCGAGGTCGGCCAGTCCGCCCGAGTAGGGAATGCCGTCGAGAATGATCAGCGGGTCGTTGCTGGCCGTCAGTGAGTTCTGGCCGCGGATCAGCAGGGTCTGGTTGCTGCCCGGCGCTTCGTTGCCGGTCGTGATGTTCAGACCGGCGACCTGGCCGACCAGACGGTCCATCAGGTTGTTGGTCGAGACCATTTCCAGCGTCTGTTTGCTGACGACGGCGAGACCTCCCGTGAGGTCTTTCTTTTTCTGCGTACCGTAACCCACGACGACCACTTCGTCGAGGGACTGGGCGTCTTCGGTCATCGTCACGTTTACGACATTCGATGCGCCGAGTTTCACTTCCTGGTCGGTATAGCCCAGACAGGTGAAAAGAAGCGTCGAGGATGCGGGAACTTTGATTTCATAAACACCTTGCGTATTGGATACGGCTCCGTTGTTGCTTTTGCCGTCCTTTACCACGACAACGACTCCCGCCAGCGGGGCGCCGCTTCCGTCGGTGATTTTACCGGTTACTTTGACGTCGTTCTGCTGGGCGAACGACGGTGTTGCAGACAGCAGGAATAAGAGGGAAATCGTCAGGCTGCCTATAAGCTTTTTGTACATGCTCATTATCATAAAAGGTTTCTTTTTGGTTAGTGCTTGTATCTCCGTTATAAAGGGATTGTCTGGAGGGGCGGGAGACACTTCGTCGCCTGGTGTGGTTTTCCGATCATCTTTTCATAGGTTTCAGGTTTTAATTTTTTAAATTTTTTTATGTATTTCGAAGGAAAAGCGGACGCCGGGGACTTCGGACCCCGTATTGCAAAGGTCAATAAAACGGGGCGACCGGATGGGCGTCGTTTATTCGGAAATGGTTCCATTTCGTACGGAGGGGTAAAAAAAAGGATCATATCCGGGCGCTGCGGGCGCTGCGCAGACCTGCGAAGAGTCCCGCCCGGACAAAATGAAACCTCCCTGCCGGTCGCGCGGGGCGACGGCGGGAAGGTTTCTGCGGGCAGATGCGGACGCTGCTCCGGCGGATACGAAAGCACGAGATATTCATAGCCGGTTCGGTGGGCTCCTTTCGTGCGGTTTGCGTCAGGATTTCTTCTTAAATTCGGATGGGGTCAGTTCGAAATGCCGTTTGAAACAGATGCTGAAATATTTGGGATTGGCGAATCCCGTCAGGACCGAGATCTCGGAGATGGTCAGGTCCGACTCCCGGAGCAGCTGGGCCGACCGTTTCAGCCGGACGTCCATGATGAACTCCTTGATCGACATGCCCGTGATGTCGTTGATCTTCTGGTAGAGGAGCGTGCGTCCGATCGACATGTCCGACACGAACGAGTCCACGTTGTAGTCGCTGTTGTCCATGTTCCGTTCGATGTAGTTCATCGCCTTTTTCAGCAGTTCCTCGTCCATCGACGAAATGGTGATCTTCGACGGTTCGGCGATGTACTTCTTGCTGTAACGCTCCTTGAGTTCCTGCTGGCTGCGGATGAGGTTGGCAACCTGTTTGAGCAGGAAATCCATATCGAAGGGCTTGTCGATGAACACGTTGGCTCCGCATTCCAGTGCCTTGATCTTGTTTTCGGTGTTTTTGCCCAGAGCCGAAAGCATGATCACCGGGATATGGCTGGTCTTGATGTTCGAACGCAGCGAGCGGCATACCTCGAAGCCGTCGGCTTCGGGCATCATCAGGTCGGTGATGACGATCTGGGGGCAGATTCTCTCCGCTTTGGCGATGCCTTCGCTGCCGTTTGCCGCGGTGTATACGTTGTAGTGTTTCGACAGCCGTTGTTCGAGGTAGCTCCGCAGGTTGGGGTCGTCCTCGATGACCACGATGTTGCACGCCTTGCGGTCGTGCCGGTCGTTGGGAGCCATGACGTCGGATTCGGTCAGCAGGTTGTCGATTTCGGAGACCGTGTATTCGTACGATTCGGCGGCGCTGTCGGTCTTTTCGGCGTTGAGCGTGAAGGGCAGGACCACCGTGAACGCGACTTTCGAGTTGCCCGAACGGAGGGTGATGGTTCCGTTGAGGTTGCCGACCAGCTCCTTGACGATGGCCAGTCCCAGGCCGCTGCTGCTCTCGAATTGGGGACGGCGGTCGGAGAGGTGGTTGAACGATTCGAAGATGGCCTCCTTCTTGTCGTCGGGGATTTCCGCCCCGGTGTTGGTGACCGTGAAGGCGATGTATTCGGTGCCGGCGGCCGGCGGAGCGGACTCCGGGCGCTGGTCCTGCCGCGCCGGGTAGATTCTCACGCCGACATAGCCGTTTTCCGAGGCGTACTTGATCGCGTTGGAGAAGAGGTTCGTGAAGATTTTTTCGATCACGTCGTGGTCGAACTTGGTGTAGAAACTTTCATACTGGGAGTTGAAGCCGGTTTCGATCCCCTTCTTGTTGGCGTAGAACTCGAACAGCGAGAAGATGCTGTCGATGAAGCGGATCAGATCGCCCGGCTGGCGGTTCAGGGTGATCTTCTGGCTCTCGATTTCGCGGAACTGAAGCAGTTGGCTGATCATGCGCTGGATGCGCCCCACGTTCTTCTCGATCAGGTGCACGTAGGCATTGCCAGGCGCATTGGCGGGCAGGTGTTCCTTGAGCTGTTTCAGCGGGTCGACGACCAGCGTGAGCGGAGTTTTGAGGTCGTGGGAGATGTTCGTGAAGAAGTTGATCCGGGCCTGGGTCAGCTGCTTCATGTTCTGTTCCTTGATCCGCTCCAGTTCGAGCCGCTGTTCGAAAATCTTCTTGTTGGTGAAATACCGCCAGATGAAGTAGGCCACCGCCGAGAGCAGCGCCGCATAAACGAGGTAGGCCCAGCGGGAGAGGAAGGGCGAGGGGTGCACCCTGAAGCCGAGCGCCGAAACCTCGTCGCCCCACAGGCCGTCGTTGTTGGCCGCCTTGACCTCGAAGACATAGTTTCCGGCGGGCAGGTTGAAGAACTGCACCGCCTTCTGTCCCTGCGGCAGCAGGGACCATCTTTCGGAGTGTCCCAGCAGGCGGTAGGCATACTGGTTTTTCTCGGCGTTCAGGTAGCTGTTCGCCGAGAAGCGGATTTCGAAATTCGACTGCCGGTGCGACAGTTCGATCACGTCGCCCTCGCCTCCGCGGTAGGAGAGCGTGGAAATGGCTTTCTCCAGAGGCGAGTTCTTGGCGCCGGGCACGGCCGGCCGGCTGTTGATAAGCAGGTCCGTAAAATAGACTTTTGGCTTCTGGTCGTTGTATTTGATCTTTCCCGGGGTGAAGAGGATGAAGCCGTCCGTCCCTCCGAACAGCATTTCGCCTTTCGAGGTCTTGTAGCAAGCCCGCACGTAGTAGGCCCCGCAGCGGTTCGGGATGTCGATCTGCGATTTGCGGATCACCCCGTCGGTATGGTCGTAATAGTAAAGCCCGTCGTTGGTGCTGAACCAGACATCTTTCGAGGGGGTGTCTTCGAGGATGCCGAAGACTGTTTTGCCCTCCAGCCCTTCGCCGTTCCGGTCCCTGAAATTGACGTAACTGCCGTTGCGGCGCAGCAGGTTGACCCCGCCGCCACGGGTTCCGAACCAGATGTCGGAGTCGGAGGTGACGCAGTAGGAGCAGAGGTTGTTGACCGAATAGGGGGCCTCTGCGATGTAATGGCGCTTCAGAATCCGCCGTGTGGCGGGATCGACGACGTATGCGCCGTCGTGCCCGACGAGCCACAGGTCGCCCCGCTCGTCGTGGAACAGCGTTTCGATATGGATGCGGACGGCGTTTCCCTGTGCGTCTGTCAGCCGGACCGTCTCCACGCGTCCCGTACTCGCATCCTTGTACATCAGCTCGGCGTCCGGGTCGGTCAGCCAGATGCCCCGGTCGCCCTCCTTGGCGAAGTCATAGACGCTCAAAGGCTGTCCCGAGGCCGGATGGTTCATGTACAGGTCGGAGAAACGTCCCTGCCGTTCGTCGAAGACCCGCATTCCGCCGTTGAACGCCGAGACCAGCAGCCTGTCGTTTCCGTCGTGCCACAGCTTTTTGATCATGTTCGACGTCAGGCCGCAGCGGCTCTCCTGCGTGTAATAGACGAACCGGCCGTCGCGGCGGTCCCAGCGGTTAATTCCCCCCCCCTCCGTTCCGATCCAGAGATTGCCCTCCGAATCCTCTTCGAAACAGCTGACGATGGGATGGTTCAGCCCGCCCGGCGTGGCTTTGAAATAGTCCACGCCGTTGTCCGCGAAGGTCATGTAGGCCAGTTTGCCGCCGTATGTGCCGACCCATATCCCGCCGTCGGGATCGGGGAAGATCGACCATACCGAATT
>OLIY01002047.1_pt1 | contig 11393 bp, 9 predicted proteins | sample 1601431 | NCBI WGS metagenome assembly OLIY01 (sample SAMN04168659, study PRJEB22393) | human gut metagenome | biome: human gut microbiome; feature: stool | host: Homo sapiens | collected 2014-05-12
CCAGACGGCCGTGGACGGGATAGGTGCAGTAGTCCAGCAGAATTTCGTCGAAGCCCAATTCGGCGCACTCCTTACACAGCTGCACGAGATACTCCCGTGCAGCAGCCTTGCCGGGGTCCAGCCAGCAGGCGGCGTCATCGTCGTACCACAGCCAGCCGTCGCCGGTCCGCAGCAGCCCCGCCTGGTCGGGCTGGGCGTTGGCAAAGTCCATATCGGCAAAGCAGGCGATGCGGGCCACAGTCCATGTGTCGCCGGAGAGGAGGGTCTTGAGGCTTGTCAGCGTCTCCGGGCCGCCGGTGGTGACGGTGTCTCTGGCGGCGGTCTGCGTGTCATAGGTGACGGCGGAGGGATCCTCCGCCAGCACGGTGTCCGGCAGCTGGCGGGCGTGAAGCTCCTTCAGCAGAGGGTGCTCCGGCTCATCGATGATGAGGTCCACGTCATCCGGCGTGGTGTCCTCCGGCTGCTGGGGCTGCTCTGTCTGTCCCTTTTTCAGGAAGGGCAGCTCCAGATGCCGGTGGCCCTCGTCATCGTAGACCATATACTCCTGCGCCACCAGATATCCCACGGCGGCCAGCAGGATCAGTACCAGCACAATGACCAACGCCAGTTTCCCGTGGTTTCGGCCACGGTAGCTCTGATAACCTCTGGTTGCCATGGCGATACCTCCTTTTTCTCAGGTTCAGGGTCGGATGGCATCCAGCTGTGCCACCCGGCGGGCATGGCGTCCGCCCTCAAATTCGGTGTTTAGAAAGACCTCCACCATGCGCTTGGCCAGATTGGGGCCGGTGATGCCGGCGCCCAGCGCCAGCACGTTGGCATCGTTGTGGCGGCGGGTGTACTCGCAGCTGAAGCTGTCGGAGCAGCAGCAGGCGCGGATGCCCTTGACCTTGTTGGCGGCCATGCTGATGCCGACACCGGTGCCGCAGAACAGCAGCGCCTTGCTGCACTGGCCGCTCACCACGGCGTCGCAGGCAGGCAGAGCCATGTCAGGGTAGTCCACGCTGGCGGTGCTGTGGGTGCCGAAGTCGATGTACTCCAACCCCAGCTCGTCCAGATGGGCCTTGACGGCCTCTTTCAGTTCAAATCCGCCGTGGTCGGCGGCAAGTGCGATGGGTTTCGTCATTGGTGTTGATCCTTTCCCTTTGCAGTATCTTCCGGTATTTCGGTACGGGCAGCTTCTGCGGCCAGACGCTCGGCCCGCTCCCGCTCGGCCTGGCTCAGCCGGTGATAATCCGGCAGCAGAGCCTCGGGCAGGACGGCTTCGCCCCGCTGGGTCATCTGCTCTGCCACATAGGCCACCGCAGCGGCACGGCCATTGCGGAGAGCCGGCGGTACACAGAGCACGCCCGGGACATTGCCATATTTATTATAGCACAGAGCTGCGCCATCACCAACAAAAAACAGAGGCTTTTTGCAATTTTCTACAAACTCGGCCAGGTCGGCAACGGCACGGGCATCGTCGTCCATCAGACGCTCGTGGGTCTCAAGGTCGAAAGCCGCGCTGTACACCTGCGCACGGCGGGCATCCAGCGCACAGAGCACGGTGCCGCAGCCGGTGTGGGCCGCAGCCAGCGCTTCCAGCGTGGACACCGGGGCGCAGAGCGTCTCCCGGGGGAAGGCCAGACCCTTCACCGCCGCCAGCCCGATGCGCAGGCCGGTAAAGCTGCCTGGGCCGGCATTGACGCCGTAGAGGTCGATGTCCTTGCAGCCCATGCCGCAGAACTTGAGACAGTTGTCGATGAGGGGCATCAGGGTCTCGCTGTGGGTCATGCCCGCGTCGAGATAGCACTCGTAGAGCAGACGGTCGTCCTGCAGCAGGGCCACGCCCACGGTCTTGCCCGCCGTATCCACGGCTAAGATGTTCATACTTCCACCCCCTCGATGGTGATGCGGCGGGTGGTGTCGTCCACCCGCTCGATGTTGATGTGGATGGGGTCTTCCAGCGCCAGCAGGTCGGCGAAGTTCTCGCTCCACTCTGCCGCCACCACAGCGCCCTCATCCAGATAGTCGTAGAACCCTGCCGCGCACAAATCGTTCTCCGTGGAGATACGGTATAAATCAAAGTGCGCGAAAGGCCGCGGCCCGCGGTAATAGTTCACGATGGCGAAGGTCGGGCTGCTGACCGGGTCGGTGCAGCCGAGACCTCTGGCAATACCCTCGCAGAAGGCCGTCTTGCCCGCGCCAAGCCCGCCGGTAAAGGCGATGAGCGCCCCGGGCGCAAGATGCTGCGCTACCTGCGCCCCCAGTGCCACCGTCTCCTCGCGGGAGTGGGTGATAAATTCAGACATGGGTATCCTACCTCATATACGTTTCTATAAAAAAAGGGACGGCAGAGTCCTGCCGTCCTGTTCTGCCGTCCCTTAGTATAAACTATTTCTGTCAAAAGTGCAACGCTCAGGCCGCGCTTTCGAGCACATCGGCCAGCATATCTTCCGCGGCCTCCGCGCGTTCCTCGAGCGAGAAGTTTTCCGGCACATTCAGCCGGGCGTTCTCGTCTCCGTAGAGCACCAGACACGCTGCTGCGGCGTGGGGGCGGCGTCCGCCCTGCTCCGTATACCAGATGATGTCGTTCTCGCCGTAGGTATCCTTCGCATGGGCCAGCGCCCTGCCGATGGTCTGTCCCATCGCAAGATGGTTGACGGTATCCCAGAGCATGCTGCGGGAGTAGACCGTGTAGACGTTGTTCACATAGCCCAGCACAGTCCGTGCGCCGCCCGCCAGCAGCGCTTCGGCCATCGACTCATCCACGCTGTTCGTGACGCCCAGGAACTCACAGGTCTCGGAGTAGATGATGGTATTGCTGAGCTGGCCCGAGCGGTACGCATTGCGGAAGAAATCCGCTGTGACGCAGTAAAGGCCGTTGAGCTTGATGATGCGGTGAGCCAGCAGGTCAAAGCCGTAGATGATGTCTTTGTACAGCGTGGACGCTTCTGTCAGCAGGATGATGGGCTCGGTCCGGGTGTGCTTCCGGAACGTACCGTAGCTGTAAGTATAGTAGGCACCGTGGGCGCTCAGGATGCACAGATCGTATTTGTTCATCCGGCGCAGGTCCGACAGGGTCACCCGGGTGTTCATCGTCGTACGCAGGCCCATGCCTTCCCAGAAGCCCTGCATATAGGAATAATACGGAAAGCGGGAGCTGTTCACCGTATTATCGAAGGCATAATAAATAGCGGCACGGCCGATCGTCTCAGGCAGAGCGTTCTCCCGGTACTGCCGGGCCTCCGCAGCCTGCCGGACATCGTCGGTCAGGGGCATCTCGGCAGTGCGGGGAGTGCATTGAGCAATGTCCCTCGGGGCGCGCAGGCCGTTGTCTCCGGCGTCAAAGGTCATCTCGTCCAGCTCGTCGGGCAGAGTGAGCAGGATGCCGCCCAGCACGCCGCAGCGGTAGGTAAAGCTGACGATCCCGTTCTCCTCGTCGGTGCGGATGGAGTCCCGGCGCACCAGCCCCTTCCGGGCCAGCTCATCCAGCTCCGCAAGGGCCGCGGTGAGCCGTTCTTCCCGGGACATCTGCTCGTATTCGTTGCTGCCGGTCAGGGCCGTCACAGCGGCGTCTGCCTGCTGCATCTCGGCGGCATCGTCGGTGGTGAGGGCGGGCTTTGCCGTATCCTGCACCTCGCCTGCTCCGTCTGCCGCCCATGCGGCGGGAGCCAGCACAGCCGTCAGCACCAGTGCCAGTGCGCAGACCGCGCACAAAATTCGATGGCGTTGTTCCTTCATGTAAAAACTGTTCCTCCAAGAACGCCGGGGACCGGCCATTTACCGCCCCGGTACGTTTCATTTTAGAGGGCATATCGGCCTTTGTCAAGCGTTCTGCGCCGATTTTGCAAAGCTGTCACAACCGGCCATCTTGCGCGCCTCTCTCCCCTGCTGTATAATAAGGTATATTGGGGGATCATACCCGGCTGTGAGGCGGGGTTTCGGGGAAGCTGTTTTCGTAAGCGGAGTACAATGCTTAGAAAACGGCTTCCCAAGGATACAGAAAGGTGGTGCTTTTTTGGAAAGCATTCAGCGATATTGGAAACGGACAGACAAGATGTACCTGCTGCTCTGCCTGTTCAGCAGCGCGATGGCGGTGCTGGCGCTGTCGTCGTGGGCGGCGAAACAGGGCAGCGGCTTTGCCGTGGATGAGCTCACCGGCCAGATCACCGGCATCGGCGACTACCGCCGGGCCGTGGTGCAGGCGGGTGCAGCGGCCATCGGCATCCTGGTGGCCATCCTTCTGTCCAACATCGACTACCGCAGCCTCGTCAATGTCTGGCCCGTCCATGTGGTGCTCACATGGGGCCTCGTGCTGCCCACGCTGGTCATCCGCAACGTGACCCTCGGCCCGCTGACCATCGGCTACAACGCGGGCGACACCGACAACTATTCCTGGTACAAGCTGGGCGGCTTCACCTTCCAGCCTACCGAGCTGGCAAAGATAAGCTTCATCCTTACCTTCGCCATGCATCTGAACAATGTCCGCAGCCGCCTCAACGAGCCGAAAGAGCTGGTCAAGCTGCTGCTCCATCTCTTCGTGCCGATCGGCATCATCCACATTCAGGGTGACGACGGCACGGCCATCATCTACGGCATCATCGGCTGCTGTATGCTCTTTGCCGCCGGGCTGAGCTGGAAGTATATCATCGGGGCCTTCGCTGCCCTCGCAGCGGCGGCAGCAGTGGTCTTCGCCTTCTTCAGCGACAAGATCGGCAAGGGCTACCAGTGGTACCGCATCCTTGCGGTCATCGACCCCAACAACGAGACGGGCTGGGCGCCCAGCGAGACGATCTGGAAGAACATTGTCTACCAGCAGCAGCGGGGCGAGATCGCCATCGGCTCGGGCGGCATCTTCGGCAACGGCTTCTTCGGCGGCCGCTACTACAGCGTCCCCAACGCCCACAATGACTTCATCTTCAGCTGGATCGGCAACGCGGCGGGCTTCGTGGGCTGCTGCGTGGTGCTGGGCGTGCTGCTGGCCATCATCATCAAGACCTTCGCCACCGGAGCGTGCAGCGAGGATATGCTGGGCTCCTTCATCTGCGCAGGCATCGGCGGCGCGTTCATGGCCCAGATATTCGTCAACGTCGGCATGAACCTCCGCCTCCTGCCGGTCATCGGCGTCACCCTGCCCTTCTACTCGGCGGGCGGCAGCTCGGTGCTCATGCTGTATATCTGCGTGGGGCTGGTGCTGTCGGTGTATATGCACAATACGAAAAAACTGTTTGGTTAAGTCTCTCTCCGAACAGGCGCTGTCCTTCAGCGCCTGTTTTTATTTTCCGGCCAGATCTCCAAAAGTCTTGTAACACGACAGAAGTCGTGATAGAATATTCAAGTATTTTATCTATATTCTTTTTACTTTTTCAGGAGGTCCCATGAAGCATCATTCTCTCTCCAAAGTCCTCAAGCGCCTCGCCTGCGTGCTGGCGGCGCTGGTCATCGCGCTGGCTGTCGCCGTGTTCGCCCTCTGGCACAACGAGCTGGCCACCCTCTCGTCCCTCAAAAAGCTCTCCGACCGCGACGAAGCCCACCGCGACGGTGCTGTTTATCAGCTCAACGTCTCGGGCGGCTACTACTTCGACGATTTCCTGGCTCAGGGCGGCGCATCCACTGACTCTGAGCTCATCTCCTTCATCACCCAGAGCATCACCAAGGGCATCATCCCCATGAACATCAAGACCAGCACCATCGCCTGCTCGGCCTTTACCGCAGACACCCAGAGCGGCGACCGGGTCTTTGGCCGCAACTACGACTTCTCGGCCACCAACACCGCCATCGTCTACACGAACCCCGGTAAGGGTCGTCACGCCTCCTACTCCACCATCGACCTGAGCTTCCTCGGCCTCGACAAGGACAAGGACGTAGAGAGCCTCGGCCAGAAGATCCTGACCCTCGCGGCCCCCTATGTGCCGCTGGACGGCGTCAACGACGCCGGTGTGGCCTGCGGCATCTTCATGTCCTATCAGGGCGAGGGCAAAGGCACCCCCACCGACACCCAGACCGACAAGCCCGACCTCACCTCCACCACCCTGCTCCGGCTCATCCTCGACTACGCCGACTCGGTGGAGGACGCCGTGGCGCTGGCTGAGCAGTACGACCTCCACGACTCGGCAAGCAGCTGCTTCCACTACATGGTGGCCGACTCCACCGGCCGCAGCGCCGTCCTCGAGTGGGTGGGCGCTGATGCCGACCACGACACCGACGGCTCTCAGCGTCAGCTGAAGGTCCTCTGGAACGACACCGACGCCCTCTCCGATTCCTCCGACTGGCAGGTGGTGACCAACTTTATCAAGGCCCCCGGCTACTACGACGGCACTGCCGTCGAGATGAAGGGCCTTGACCGCTACGAGCACCTTGCGGCTGCCCTGCGCCAGACCAATGGCGTCGTGGCTGACAAGAGCGCTGCCATGGACCTGCTGGCCTCGGTGGGCCGCCGCACCTGGAACAACGACGACTCCAACACCAACACCATCCACAGCGTGGTCTACGATTTGACCGATCGGTCTGTTCTCTGGGTCGGCAATGAGCACTACGGCGAGGATGGGTATACATTTGAGTTTCAGCTTGGGGCGTAAAATGTAATTTTCCTGCGGTAAGCTTGACTTTTTTGAATTTCGCATATACTGAAAGCGGAAATGCAAAGATTCCATTTGGACTCACCAAAAAGAAAGCCCCCTCCCGGTGTTCTCCGGGAGGGGGCTTTTTTTCCAACTTCCGGCGTATAACCCCGTCAAATTCCCCGGTTTTATCCAATTATCTTAGGCAAAACGATGATTTTGTAAAAAGCCCTTGAAATAATAGTAGGGGGGGGGGGTATAATGATTTGAACCTCCGCATACGGACGGGGGAAATATTTTGTTCAACACTGGATAAGGAGGACTTCTATATGAAACCCGTCAAAAAGATCCTTGCGCTCATCCTTGCAGGCGTCATGGCTCTGGCCATGCTCACCGGATGCGGCAAGGCAACGTCTCCGGATCGTGCAGTCGCCGAAAGTGTGGTCGATTGGCTAAAGTATGCCTGCTCTCAGGAGGGAAACAAAAATGAGATCTCGGTAAGCTATCAGATTCCCGAGCTCCGCCGTGATATTGTCCCCCTGTTTGACACGAACTGGATGAGTACGACTGACGATGATGAGCTTGATGGAGATGCAGTGATCAGCGGCACCACTACCGTCACGCAGGCTCTGCAGCAGCGCCTGAGCAACTACAACAAGGACACTTCCTGCACCGTCTTCTATGCAACAGATGTCACAGACTGCGCTGGCTTTGTATCGGTGGAGATGTTTCAGTTGCTTACGCAGTCGGGAGGAGGGGTCGTTGTTTCTGGAGATTACGATACGGCACCCAAAAACGCCACTCACCTGAGGATCGCCGCCGCCCACAAAACCATTGGGGAGAAGACTTTCCTCCTCGCTGTGGTTATTTTTGAGGCTTGATCCCCCCTGCCCCGGAGCCCTGCGGCCCGGGGCTTTTTTGCGCCCCGGCCAAAACAAAAAAGCATCCCCTGCAGCCTTTCCGGCCATTGCCCGGCCGGGCCCTGCAGGGGATGCTTTGGTGTTGCAGAAAATGCGCCTTACTTCAGCACTGCGCCGAGGTTTGCGCTGGTGACCATACGGGCGTAGCGGCTGAGCCAGCCGGTCTTGATGTTGGGCTCGGGAGCGACATACTTTGCCTTGCGCTGGGCCAGCACCTCATCGGGCACTTCCAGCGTGATGCTGGCGTTGGGGATGTCGATGTGGATGGTATCGCCTTCCTCAACAAGGCCGATGGGGCCGCCGGAAGCAGCCTCCGGGCTGACGTGGCCAATGGCAGCGCCGCGGGAAGCGCCGGAGAAGCGGCCATCGGTGATGAGGGCCACAGTCTTGTCCAGTTTCATGCCGGCCAGAGCGGAGGTGGGGTTGAGCATCTCACGCATACCGGGGCCGCCCTTGGGGCCTTCGTAGCGGATGACCACCACGTCGCCCGGGACGATCTTGCCCGCATAGATGGCGGCGATGGCCGTTTCCTCGCTGTTGAAGACGCGGGCCGGGCCGGAGTGCTCCTGCATCTCGGGGGCCACGGCGCTGCGCTTGACGACGCAGCCATCGGGGGCGATGTTGCCCCACAAGATCTGCAGACCGCCGGTCTGAGAATAGGGATCATCGATGGGACGGATGGCCTTGTCGTTCAGGATGTGAGCGCCCTTGATGTTCTCGCCGAGGGTCTTGCCGGTGACGGTGGGGACATCCAGGTCCAGCAGGCCCTTCTTGGCCAGCTCTGCCTGCACGGCGGGGATGCCGCCGGCGGCGTAGAGGTCGGGCATGTGGGTGGGGCCTGCGGGGGCCAGATGGCAGAGGTTCGGGGTCTTGGCGCTGATCTCATTGAAGAGCTTCAGGTCGATGGGCACACCGGCCTCGTAAGCGATGGCCAGCAGGTGCAGCACGGTGTTGGTGGAGCAGCCCAGCGCCATATCGCAGGTCAGCGCATTGCGGATGGAGCGCTCGTTGATGATCTGGCGGGCGGTGATGCCCTTCTTCACCATATCCATGACGGCCATACCGGCGTGCTTTGCCAGCAGCAGGCGCTTGGAGTAGACGGCGGGGATGGTGCCGTTGCCGGGCAGTGCGATGCCGATGGCCTCGCACAGGCAGTTCATGCTGTTGGCGGTGTACATGCCGGAGCAGCTGCCGCAGCTGGGGCAGCAGTTGCAGGTGCAGTCTTCCAGCTGCTCGTCGGTGATCATGCCGGCCTTATAGGCGCCCACGGCCTCGAACATCTTGGAAAGGCTGACTTCCTCGCCGCCGTAGGTGCCGGCCAGCATGGGGCCGCCGGAGCAGACCACGGCAGGCACATCCATGCGGACAGCGGCCATGACCATGCCGGGAACGATCTTATCGCAGTTGGGCACCAGAACCAGGCCGTCCAGCTGGTGGGCCATAAACATGGTCTCCACACTGTCGCAGATCAGCTCGCGGGAGGCGAGGGAGTACTTCATGCCGATATGGCCCATGGCAATGCCATCGCAAACACCGATGGCCGGAACCAGCACCGGGGTGCCGCCCGCCATGCGGATGCCTGCCTTGACGGCATCGGCCAGCTTATCCAGGTTCATATGGCCGGGAACGATCTCACTGTAAGCCGAAACCACGCCGATCAGCGGGCGTTCCAGCTCTTCCGGGGTGTAGCCCAGGGCATAGAACAGGCTGCGGTTTGGGGCGCGCTCCGGGCCTTTTTTAACGTTATCACTTCTCATATTTTTCTCTCCTTTGAAGCGGGAAAAGGGCATGGTCCTTTTTAGGGGCAATCTTTGCTGTTTATAGTATCGCACAAATACCAGAAACAAGCAAATAAATTCATGTCCCGGAACGGTCGCTACGCCCGCAGGCACGTTTCGGAGGCCCGCAGGGCAGCACCCCGGCTCTTAGGCTGGAGATAGACCGTTCTCTATAAATAAATTTTAGTTATCTCGCGAGGAACCACCCCTCAGGCCGCTTCGCGTCCAGCTCCCCTCCAGGGGAGCCAATATCCTGCCTTAGGTCGTGCTTGGCTCCCCTTTGAGGGGAGCTGTCTGCAACGCAGACTGAGGGGTGGTTCCCCGCGCAGAGCCTGAAACTAGCAATAGATTCATGTTTCGGAACGGTCAAGACCGTTCCCTGCAAATCGGGCTTATGGTATGCAGCTGCCCCCGTAGGGGGCGCACATCGTGCGCCCGCGGCCTTAACATGACAATCACACCAAACAAACACAGGGCGGCCATGCCCCGGAACATCCGGTTTCCCGGCTGCCAGAGGGCTGGCCGCCCCATGTTTATGCCCGCAGATGCAGGCCAAATATTACGTCAGATGTCCGGAATTCGATTACTTCTTCATCCAGCTCATCATGCCGCGCAGTTCCTTGCCGACCTTTTCGATCAGGTGCTCGGACTGCATACGGCGCTGTGCCAGGAAGTGGACCTTGCGGCCGCCCTTCGGGCTCATCTCGGTCAGGAACTCGGAAGCGAAGGTGCCATCCTGGATCTCGGTCAGGACCTGCTTCATCTCCTTGCGGGTTTCCTCGGTGATCAGGCGCTTGCCGGTGCGGTAGTCGCCGTATTCAGCGGTGTTGGAGATGGAGTAGCGCATCTTGTCAAAGCCGCCCTCGTTGATCAGGTCAACGATCAGCTTCATCTCGTGGCAGGTCTCGAAGTAAGCCATTTCCGGTGCGTAGCCAGCTTCCACCAGGGTGTCAAAGCCAGCATGGATCAGCTCGCAAACGCCGCCGCAGAGCACAGCCTGCTCGCCGAACAGGTCGGTCTCGGTCTCCTCCTTGAAGGTGGTCTCCAGGATGCCTGCACGGCCGGCACCGATGCCGGAAGCGTATGCCAGGGCGATCTCCTTTGCCTTGCCGGTGTAATCCTGCTCTACGCAGATCAGGGACGGGCAGCCTTCGCCTTCAGTGTACAGGCGGCGGACAATGTGGCCGGGGCCCTTGGGAGCGATCATGATAACGTCAACATTTTTCGGGGCAACAATGGTCTTGAAATGGATGTTGAAGCCGTGTGCAAAAGCCAGTGCCTTGCCCTCGGTCATGTAGGGGGCAACCTGGCTGTTGTAGATGTCAGCGCACAGTTCATCGGGAACCAGCATCATAACAACATCGCCGGCCTTGGCAGCCTCTTCAACTTCCATCACCTTAAAGTTTTCATGGGTTGCAGCAAACTCGGATGCCTTTTCCCAGTGGGCAGAGCCCTTGCGCAGGCCGACAACAACGTTCACGCCGCTTTCAGCCAGGTTTTCGGAATGGGCATGGCCCTGGGAACCAAAGCCGATAACAGCAACAGTCTTGCCATCGAGCACGCCGAGGTTGCAGTCGGAATCATAATACTTTTTGATTGCCATGATAATTTCTCCTTTGTTTTGTTTGTATGGTTTGTAAAAATAAAAACGTATCTATCTTCAACCCGCCGCCGGGGATTCCTGAAAGGGCTGCGGGCCAAATGCAAGTTCGTTGAACCGCAAAAGCTGCTTTATTCTTCGTCCTGCGGGCAGTGGGTGCCGGGCAGCGGCAGCTGAGCGGCGCGTACTTCCTGCGGGGGCTTTTGCATGTGGGGATGCTTGCCGCCGCGCTCCAGCGCGGTAATGCCGGTGCGGCACAGTTCCAGGATATCGTATCCGCCGAACATTTTCAGGAAGGCCCACTGCGTCCACTTGTAGTAGCCCGGGTCGCAGGTGCGCACTTCGCGGTCCCAGTCGAACGAGAAGCCGATCTTGTCGAGCTGTTCGCGGTAACGGGCGATGTTGTGTTCGGTGGTGACGGCCGGATGCTGTCCCGTCTGGATGGCGTATTGTTCGGCCGGCAGACCGAAGGCGTCGTAGCCCATCGGATGCAGCACGTTGAAACCGCACTGGCGCTTGTAGCGTGAGAAAATGTCCGAAGCGATGTACCCCAGCG
>OLIY01002049.1_pt1 | contig 11375 bp, 8 predicted proteins | sample 1601431 | NCBI WGS metagenome assembly OLIY01 (sample SAMN04168659, study PRJEB22393) | human gut metagenome | biome: human gut microbiome; feature: stool | host: Homo sapiens | collected 2014-05-12
CGCTCTCGCATATCAAGATAAATTCGCCTTACGGTTATCGGAAAGACCCATTCACGGGGAAGAGGAAGTTTCACAATGGTATTGACCTCCATGCCCGAAGTTCCAAGGTATTTGCCATGATGCAGGGGAGAGTCTTTGCTGTTGGACAGGATAAGGTGTCCGGGAAATATGTTACTATCCAGCACGGTGGCTTTACCGTCAGTTATTGTCACTTGTCTCAAATCTCCGTATCACAGGGGCAGGACGTTCTGTCGGGTGATGTTGTCGGGATTACAGGCAATACCGGGCGCAGCACTGGGGAACATCTGCATATAACCTGTAAATATAATGGAAATAGTATAGACCCTTTTATCTTGATTAGTTATGTGAAACGAGTTAGAGAATAGTTATAGGGGTATTACGAGGTGACGATAGATTATTGTTTTAAATCTTGCAGCATCTTTATTATTTCAACAATAAGTGATAAATTGGAAAATTTACAAATATAATTTTATCGTCATTTTTCATGTTTTCAATTATATATTTTGCCACATCTGTATCCCCTAAAAGTATATTCGCTGCTGCTCTTACCATAGGTTCTGAGCTTTGGGTCATTTTTATCAACGGTTTCCTTTCTTCATCAGTCAAGTCTCGGAGTCTTTTAGTTGTTTGTAAGTAATTTATGAGGTGTATATCTGTTAACGATGTTTGCTTATCATTCTCAATTAGCCATTGAGCTAATTCTAAAGCAGTATTTAATGTAATTTTTCTTTTTGAGAGCATCTGTTTATTTTGTAATTCATCTGCGGCTTTAAGCATTTCCAAGAGGTCTAAATTGGCTTGAGTGTATACCCTAGAATCAATATCAACAAATTCTTTATATGAATCCAAAATTTTGTCATAAGGAATATTGTCAAATAATACATAGCCTAATTTTTCTAGAAATGAAAATATTGGTACCAGGAATGGTTTTTTGTTACCATCCTGGCTTACTTTTATATTTGAATTCTTGAAAAAATCATCAATATAAAACTTTCCATTGCCATCACTTTGGCAAGTCAGAAGGATGCAGATGTTCGCTATGTCTAATTTAAAGAATGCTTTGGGTTTGTTTAATCCAATGGGTTGATGTTCAATTAATGCCTTATGTAATTGAAGAATAGATTTGTTATCTTCTTTTGAAAAGATGCCATAGTCAAGTGGTGTTTTAATGTTCAATACTTTAATAACTTCCGCGTGCTTTTTAAAATTAGAAATTCTATTTTCTAAATCCGATATTATTCTATCTGTGTTTTTTGTTTTTAGAGTATGGCAATGACTTCCGAACTTTATTTGTCTAACTCTTAATAATGATAAAAAAATACTATATGCTTCTATGTATTGTTCTGTCGTTTTTGCAAGTATATCAATAGTTACATTATTTTCTTTCACATTCACGTTGTTCAATATCTTGAATGATAGCAAATTTTGAATCTCATAGGTGATAAAATCTTTTGAATATTTAAGAGTATATTCGTTGGCTATTATATTGTCTGTTACTACGGGTTCTTGCTGTATACCTGTAATCTCAGGAATACAAACAGTCATACGACTATTTCCTACGGGAATTTCTACACCTTCTTTTGTTTTCGCATACAAGAAAGACTTAAATCCATCAAATATATCCTTAGCAAAGTTTTCTTTCTTTCCTAACATAGTAAATCCCCATTGATATTCTGTCGCATCTTTTGTTTAATACAGTCAATAAGAAATTCAGCTAATTGTCTAGTTATAAAATCCTTATCGCTATCTAATATCTCAAAATGAAAATTTTTAGTCTTCTGATCATTCTTTAATTTAGATAATTCAGCTCTTATTTCTATTGGTGCCATCATTCTATAAAATATTGTGGAGGTGCCGTCTTCTTTTACTTCCACAACAAAAAACACAAATCCTTCACTACGGGCATTGTTAAGAAATACAGTCTCTATAGGAAAAGATTCTGTTTTCTTAAAGTCATTAACTTGAATACCTTTTACTTGTATCCTGATGCAACCAATAAAATTCCTTCGAACATCTTTCTTCTCTTTGTAAATATTCAAATAGCCGTCCCAATCTGGAGTTTTGTCATTTTCTTGAATTTGAGGAGAAATGAGGTTACATGTGTTGAAATATCTTTTGACAGCACCTGTGGCTAGTTCTTCAATGTCTTTTTTACTGAGCATTATCGTGATAACATTTATATTGTGGATGTTCAGAAATTACTTCTACTTTTATACACCTACGACCTTTAAGTCCAACTGCTCCATTCCTAACCAAATCTCTTGCAAGAAGTTCTGCATCTGTTTGGCTTACAGCAGTGATGACTAAAGTCTCTTGTTCATCAAAATCTGTAGTTATATCCAAAGTGTATTTATGTATTGAGTCTATCTGATTATTCTTCAGTGCTCTATCAACCATTGAAGAAGACCAATTTATAACGGATGCAGGTGCTTTACGGGTGTCTTTTAGCATTTTTACTTTCACAGCTACATCTGTTCCGTCGGGATTCACTTTCCGAAACCGCTTGCATCCACACGAGCAACACCATATCGGAGGACGACGAGGTATGTTATCTCCACCCATTATGGCTTCCTTTCGGTATTGAAGTGCAAACTCAATTTCAGTCATATCTCCTGTACCATACACTATATCAACGACCTTTTCTCCGCAATTCGGACATTTTGTTGGCTTGCGTGTTACGTTGATAATTCTTGGTCTTCTATCGTCTGGCATACTCATTTCACATAAAGTATTTGCTTAAAAAATCTTCTTGGTATTCATTGAGTTCCTTGAATTGAGTATATCGATTGATACCGATTCCTTCGAGTGCATCTAATGACAACTCTTTTCCCTCATACATAGCAGATGTTGGAGTGAGTTTATAACAATCATTGTCAGCCCTAAAAGGAGTAACCCAGCATGAACTATCTTCGCGAGTACAGCTGGTGTCAACGACTTCAAGACGATAGCGAACTTGGTAATGTCCTTTACCGCTTAGATAGAGGTAGCATATATCTCCAATTTTCAAATTTTTGTTACGAGCTTTTTTCCAGTAGGCACATCCAAGTGTTTGAATGCTCTTTACATGGTCTATCATGTTCTCTTTTCCTTTTAATAGGAATATCCGTATTGATTCCATATATTAATCAATTAAGTCCTTCATAGATTGTTTAATTTATCCATAAGAGCATAATGTAAAATAGCCACATATTTACCTTTACGGTCAACAGGGATAGAGAGGATTTTCTCCTTCATAGCTTTTACCTCATTTAAGAATTTTTGTTCTTTAGAGACTTTAATGAGTTTGTATGTGTAGTATGAATATTGACGTGTGTGGTCTTCTATGATAGATTCGTTAAAATCTTCATTCACAAACAAAATTGGGCGTGGATAACCATCCCCATATTCATCTGCCATATTTCTATATTGATTCATATAGCTAATGTTTACATACTCCAGATTATGTAATGCTGTCAAATCCACAAATGGGATTAAAACTCCGAACAATGTTAGTCTCTTTAGGTTGTTACAATGAGATAGTTCTATCCAACGTAAACTTTGTGATAAAGACATAGATACTTCTTCAAGTAAGGGGTTGAAAGAAAAATCAAGTTCGACAATTCCATCCTGCCCACCGACAACTTTCTTCAACTTCTTATTCGTTGAAAGGTCTAAGTGTATGTCATTACCTCTAACTCCTTCCCACCGAAGATATTCTAGTTCAGTACATCCCGTTGTTATCAAATCTTTGATGAACAGATAACTGCAATCAATCTTTTTTAGATTCGGGAATTCAGAGAAATTCCATGTCGTAACCTCACTATTCATAGTAATATCACTGACATTGATTTCTTCAATGGCTTCAAGTTGCTCTTTCGATGCTGTATCAACATCTATTTGATACATTCGTTTAACTACATTCTTTATGTACTGGTTCATATTATTCATAATATTAATGGTTTATGCCGCAATCACCTGACTGATAAGTTTCACATAATCAATCAACGCTTTGGGACTATCGCGGAAGATGGTTGTAAACTTATTGAAAGGTGGTTGTTGCAATACAACAGTGGTAATATCACCATTCTCGCATACATAGCGGATAAGCGTGCGCAGATATTCTTCCTGCATACGGGTCAGTTCTGCGCCATAAATCAATGCGCGATATTTCTCCAGCGCAACATTTTGTTCCACGCCAATGATTGAACGGATAAAGGCGGCCACATTGTGTTGGTATGGTTTTGTCCTTGTTTGTGCCTCAAACTCTTCCTTTGAGCCCAACTCTTCCCAGAAAATCTGTTCCAATCGGTTGATGTCCTGTTCTGAAAGCGGTTCAAGATGATATATCTTCTGTAAGGCATCATCGTCTGACAGATGTTCCTTAAGATAATCTTCCACTCTGCGGCGATAGGTGCGTATAGGAGTGATATTAACGCTTGAATTATCTTCTTCAAACGTGTCTTTTACATTAATGGTAAATGTTTGTCCTGTTGTGCTACTATCCAAGTATTGAATAAGGTCACGAAGTTCCTTCCTGACGCGTTCAAGAGAACCAAGGCTTTTCGATTCCCAGAAATGGACAGATAGCACTTCGTCCAATACATCCATCTTAGCCATTACTTGCGGAATGGACGCTTTCTTTTCTTTGAGATAACCGGCTATATCCATTATTTTCCGCTCAGAAGATGCGGAGTTGACGGTATCATCTACCAATGCAAGTTGTGATTTCAGTACCAATGCGTCAAACTTTAGCGCAGCTGTGTCGGTGGTTGTGTTTTTAAGCAATGGCGATATTTTCCCTTTCATTGCCATTACATCGCCAAGTGTCAGGCATACCATAGATTCCGGGGTGGCGTATGTTTCTACTGCTCTCAGTTGTAGCCGGACATCAATCCGATTCCTATTCAGTCCGTCTATCTGCCGGTGCAAAATGTCGGCAAGGTTGTCATGAAAAGCCTTGGTTTCCTCATTGGTCTGATGTTCTCCGTCTTGCAAGGCGAATTTTATATCCGTGCGCAAATTGAACAGCAGACTTACGATAGACTGCGACTGTGTTGGCCTGACACCTTCGGGATTCATCTCGAAATATTCAAAATTGCGGTAGAAGTCAAATATCAGAAACTCTTTCTTGTCCAAGCCTTCACCAAACAAGTTTTCGCACAGGCGTGTGCCTCTGCCTATCATTTGCCAAAACTTAATCTTGGAATGAATAGGCTTAAAGAATACCAAGTTTACAATTTCAGGAACATCAATGCCTGTGTCGAGCATATCTACCGATACTGCAATTTGAGGTTGCTTCTCTTTATCGGCAAACTTATCAAGCAGGTCTGATGAATACTTTTCGTAATTGTCAATCACCCGACAGAAATCCGGTCCCAGGTCGGAGTAAAGAGCGACAAACCGTTCGGCAATAAACACGGCATGTTTGTGATTATAAGCGAATATGATGGTTTTGCCAATCATGGTGTCTTCATTTACCCGGACACCTTCGTTCATTAATCTATTCAATACATGGTCAACTGTATCTTGGTTGAAAATATATTTGAAAATTTCTGTTGCGTTGATGGTGCGGCTATATGGGTCGTCCGGTTCCAACCCGGCCATCATTTTTTCATATTCGAAAATCTCTTCCAATTGTTTGCGCTCTTCCGGAGAAAGTTGTTCAGGATTAATCCCTTCGGTCAGGATTTGCGAATTGTCTTTGATTGCCTTGAATGGATTCAAATAACCATCTGCTACTGCTTCATCGTATTCGTAGCTGTCTGTCGGTTCGCCTTGTTCCATGCCGAAAAGGTCGTATGTGGAACGATCGACTTCATCGCGTGGCGTTGCCGTCAAGCCTAAGAGGAGTCCGTCAAAATAATCGAATATGGCTCCATACTTACCAAACACACTGCGATGGGCCTCGTCTATGATGATAAGGTCAAACCTGCCTAATGAGAATGTCTTGGAATCCTTGTCCAGATGACCTATCATGGTTTGGTAGGTAGAGAACAGGATGCGTGCTGACGTATCCACATCGCTGTCCCGCAAGGAACTGACCGTTATGTCAGGCAATAATTTTGTATAGTTCTTCTGTGCTTGATTAACCAGTTCAATTCGGTCGGCAAGGAACAGTACGTTCTTTACCCAGTTGTTCCGCACCAATACATCTACGAGCGAGATACTGACACGTGTCTTCCCCGTCCCTGTAGCCATCACCAGCAATGCTCGCCTGTGCTTCTTGTTGTAATGGTTGCAGACAGAGGCAATAACCCGTTTCTGATAATTACGGTTGGTTATCTTGTCGGAGATGGTAAGGTCTGTAATGTCATTGCGCCCTCTTTGCGAAATCATGCGTTGCAGTTCATCGATGGTATGAAATCCCATTACTTTACGCGATGGATACCCTATGCCGTCTATTATATTGGTTTCAAATCCATTGGTATAATAGATTACCGGTCTGGGACAGGCATAGCGTGCAGCCAAGCAGTCAGCGTACAATTCCGCTTGATGACGCCCTTCTGCGGCATTCTTGCTTGTGCGTTTGGCTTCGATGACAGCCAACGGTATTCCACCGGCATTGAACAATACATAATCGGCATAACCCACTCCGCTTTCATTTGGCATACCCTGTACTTCAACCTCGATGCAAGCCTGCCGTGCTATGGTTTCCCCTTTGCGCTCAGATATTTTCCAACCGGCTTCATGCAGTAGCAAATCGATATACAGCCGTCGTGTCTCCGCTTCCGACAGGTCGTTTACTACCGGCTGTGCTTCTACCGTTGCAGGCTGTGCATCGGAGCTTTCTTCCACCGCTTGTGCAGCAGTGGTGGCTGCTCGTGTGGTGGTTGTGTTTACTTGGTCTGTTTGAGGAACAATGGCGAGAGGATTTGTCTGTGGCGTTTGCGGTATCAATCCTTTATCAAAATCAGGCAAACTGTCAATCACTTGCCAAGCCAGCATGATAGAGCCAATGATGTAATAGAGGTTCAATACGGCAAAGAACGATTCTCTGCGCCCGACGAAGCCATCACCGGCGTGAGCTGCGGTATTGCCGATTTTGCGGATATAGTGAATGCGCTTCATCAGGTCTTCGCTGTCTATGAAACCGGTGAAACGCTCATCGGTGGTTAGCGAAAGCAACGAAGCCCGTTCGCCTATTTGCCACCCTTTCAGACGGTAAACGGTCTTCACCATTGTTTCTAACGCAAGCCGTGCCTGCTGTGCCGAAATCATCGGATTGTTTACTTGAAAATCCTCGGCTGTTGCACAATACCGATAGATTGTCCCTAATCCGTCAATGCCTTTTATGATGTCGAAATTCCTCATAACTCAGTCTTTTATAAATTGCCAATAACCATCTTTGTCCGAACCGACTCGATGTATTACTGTTCCATTTAGTTTCTTGATATGTCGGGCAACGGTGGCGCGACTGATACCCAGCATCTGTGCATATTCATCGTATGTGTATTCTGGATGCTCTTTTATTGCGGTGACAAGCCGTGAAGTGGTGTCGTTGGTTTTTACAGTATCACTTGCAGTATCATTTACAGTATCACTTGTGGCCTTTTGATACTGTAAAGTCCGATTTTCGAGATTGGTAATATGTTGTGCCATCATTACATCTTGAATAATGGTACTGTCTTCATGCTCGCGGCTGTCTATCAGTGCCTGTATATATTCTCCTTTTGCTTCTTTCGTCACAATGGAGGGGATAAGTCCCAACTGCCGTTGCACCATGTTCATTAATAGGCGTGTGGTGCGACCGTTGCCGTCCACCCACGGATGAATGGTAACCAAGCGGAAATGGGCTTCAAAACTCAGGCGATAACAGGCGGCCATGTCGTTTTTGTCAATGGATGACAATGCCTCATTCAGCCACTCACAAAACTCAGCCGTTGCTTTAGGAACTTTTTGAAAAGCCAGATAGCTCTTTCCTCCGATACCGGCACTCACATTGCAACGGCGCAACTCGCCTTTGGAGGAATCGAATGTGCCGCCTAATGTGGAGTATTCCGAACCGGTACGCCGCATGACTTTAGCAGACAGCTCACACAAGAATTCAACCGTGTAAGGCCGAGCAGATTTTACCCATTCAAATCCAAAGAGATAGGCGTTCTTCAAGTCCACATTCATCATCTGCTCCATGAGGCTTCTTCCCTTGGCGGCAATTCCTTCATCAAACAGAAGTTGGTTTTCCACCTCGGTAACGGTAGAACCCTCGATGGCTGTGGAGTGCGTGATAAGCGAATAGAGGTAGAATTTGTCGTAATCTACCTGTTGCTCAATACCTGAACCGGAATATCGGTGGATGGTATCTTTTAATTTTTTATCTATCTCTTTCATTGCCATTGTGCTACTTTATGAAAAATAATATTGCATTCGTTCTGCCATCATGGTTTTGGCATCTTCCAATTGCTTGCAGATTAACTCTTTCTGTTTTTCAATGGATTCAATCTTGAAGGCAAATTCTTGTTGTAAAGAGAGTGGGGGAATTATAAATTTGATATTTCCAACAATAGTAAGATTCATGTTTTTTTGGTTTGTTCCATTTCCTAATTCACGATTAGCTTCATAACACATTTGAAAATGCCAATAACAAAAAGTAGGATTTAATGAGTCTTTACATTGTATGGCTGCACATGCTTGATTTGTTGCTGCTTTAATTCTTAATAACCCGACTTGACCTCTTGTTTTACCTTGTCCATACATCGCAACAAGTATGGTATCAGGAAGATAAATCGAACAATTGGAATTATCTATAGCTTCTTTAGTTATGTGCTCCTGAGTCTCCCAAATATATGAATTATGTACTTCCGTAGATTTAACCCATGGAATATCTCCTTCATAGTATGATACTATTTTGCGACTTGGAGTTGCACCTGTTCCTATGGATGCATATTTATTTAAAGATCCCTTTTCCCATCCTTTCGGATTACTCACCGGGTCACCGAACATATCCAGAAAAATGGATTGCGCCAGTGCATCCAAGTCCTCTAATTGCGCTTTGTAGCCGTCAATCATCGCTTGCACAGCATCCAACTCTGCTGCTATCGCTTGTTGAATATCCAGCGGAGGATATATTATTTCAACAGAAGCAACTCTATCAATATTTAGATTATTTACAACAGCTCCTTGTGCTTTCTGAGCAAATTTTTCATACATAGGAGCTGATCCAAGGAGATAATATAGGTAGGATTTATCAAACTGTTTCGGCTGTTCTAACACAAGCCAACCGTCATGTATGCAACCATCAACATTGAGAATATAGGGTCTGCCAAATGACATAGAGTTTGACAGTAGAAAATCTCCTTTGTGAACGAAACGGGATTTACTTACACCTTCAGGAATGATTTTTTCCTTGCAGGAGGATATAAATTTTGAATCTCCGGCATCTCCTATTTTAATCCAATTGATACCATCAGGGGCATCGGTTAGAAATTTTTGAATAGGACGAGGTGAACCGCCACGTTTAATATTACAAAGATTTCCAAGTAAATCTCTGTGCCATCTTGATTTATCCACTTTCATACCCTCACGAATTAAGCAGTTTCTTAAACTCGGCAAAGGCTGCATCAATAGTCTTTTGCCGTTCCTCCATACGAGCCATAATCACCTCGGGCGCATCATATACTACTGCCTCACGCTCCACTTCGTGATAACGCTTATAACTGAGGTCGTAGCCGTTTTCGCGTATTTCATCGGCAGTTACAAAGAATGATTGCTCCCTGCGGCTGCGGTCGGCTTCCGCTTCGAGATTATGGAAACGGGAGACAATGTCAGGGACATCGTTTTGCTCCGGGGTAGGAGTGCGTTGTGTCGTTAAAGAATAGCCATCGGCACGCATATCGTAAAACCAAACCCTGTTCGTTCCACCCGTTCCGGTCTTGGTGAAGATTATGATGGCTGTGGATACCCCACTGTAAGGCTGGAACACGCCTGATGGCATGGTGATAACAGCTTGCAGACAGTGATTATCCACCAATGCGGAACGTATGGTCTTATAGGCTTGTGCATCGCCTGTAAGCACCGTGTCGGGAACGACAGAAGCGCATCGGCCGCCCGTCTGCAACATCCGCATCATCAGAGCAAGGAACAGCAGTTCTGTCTTTTTCGTCTTGACAGCAGCTTTCAATGTGTGCGCGATATCATCGGCATCAAGGCTTCCTGCGAATGGCGGGTTGGCGAGGCAAAGCGTGTATTTGTTAGTGTCGTTGTTCTCGTTCGATAACGAGTTGCGATAGTGCAGTTGTGGCTCATCCACATCATGGAGCATCATGTTCATGCAGCCGATGCGCATCATCGAGGCATCGGAATCCGAACCGTGGAAAATCTCGTTCCGGTATCTGTTTCGGTTGTCGATATTCAGCAGTTCGTCGCCCTGATGTTCCGCAATGTATTTTGCCGCTTCCATAATGAACCCTGCCGAACCCATGGCAGGGTCACAAATGATGTCATCAAGCGTGGGACGCATCAGTTCCACCATCATGCGGATAATGTGGCGAGGGGTGCGGAATTGTCCGTTGGTTCCCGATGCCGCCATCTTGCCAAGCATATACTCGTATATGTCGCCCATCATGTCCGCACCGTCGGATGCCAACTCTTCTATACCCTCGACTACACGTGACAACAATCGTGCATTGGTTATCTGAAAGACAGTATCCTCCATTGCCTGACTATATGCCGAGCCTTCGCCCCCGATATGCCGCAGGAAGATAAACGCATCGTTACGGACACGGTTCAGCATCTTTGCAGATTCCATATCCTTGAAGTTGTGCCAACGCATCTCGCTGTATGGCACTTCTTGGTCTGTATTCGGGTTGTGCCACATTCCTTCTGGGAAAGTGGGGTTTAGCAATTTATCGCCTGTCAGGTTGGCAATGGCCTCCTTTTCCAGTTGCTTCTCATCAAGCATCTTCATAAAGAGCAAATAGGTGATCTGCTCAAAGATTGCCGAAGGCTGTGTGAAGCCATTGTTCCAAAATGTCTGCCATATATTATCGACTTGTTGTTTCTTTTCTCCTGTTATCATATGCTTACTGTACAATTTCTATTTCTGTTACTATATAAGGCAATTCAGCCATATCCATACCTTCGTTCTGAATGATATTCTTTAGAATCGCTTTCTTCCTGAGCATAGGGCTGTATTTAGAATCTAATTTGCAATATGGACCACATGTCAACTTTCCGCTTCTGTGGTACATAATATTACATTCCGTCCCTATCAAAGAATCTATAGAAGGAAACTCCACAACCTTTCCTTCCACAACCTTAATATCTTTTTTCTTTCCAATGTCAATGTAATTATATAAAGTGAATTTTGAAATACCGAAATAGCTGGCAACCTTATCGCCGGATTTTGTAATAAGAAAGGCTCCGGAATCATTAAGGAA
>OLIY01002051.1_pt1 | contig 11371 bp, 9 predicted proteins | sample 1601431 | NCBI WGS metagenome assembly OLIY01 (sample SAMN04168659, study PRJEB22393) | human gut metagenome | biome: human gut microbiome; feature: stool | host: Homo sapiens | collected 2014-05-12
CCCAACCTTTACGACGGAGTTCCGCAAGGGGGCAGACCAGTGACCCGCGCCTATCTCGCCTTTACGGAAAAAGGGCTGGCGCTGGCCCAAAAGCTGGCCGGTGCCCTGCCCGGCACCGTAGACCGCTGCGGCCATGGCGGGCCCGGCCTTGCCGATTGGGCTGCAGAGCAGTTCGCCCATGCGGATGCCCTGATCTTTGTGGGGGCTGTGGGCATAGCGGTGCGGGCCATTGCGCCCCACTGCCGGAGCAAGGCGGTGGACCCTGCCGTGGTGGTGCTGGACGAGTGTGGTCATTTTGCGGTGCCGATCCTTTCGGGGCATCTGGGCGGGGCCAACGATCTGGTCCGGGCGCTGGCGGCGGTCTGCGGTGCGGTGCCGGTCATTACCACGGCCACCGATGCCAACGGTGTGTTTGCCGTGGATGAGTGGGCCAAAAAACAAAACTGCGCTGTGTGGGAAACCCCGCGCATTAAATTAGTCAGCGGGGCACTGCTGGCAGGCAAAACGGTGCGGTATGCTTCCCCCTGGGCCATTGCGGGCACCCCGCTCGCCGGTGTGGTGGAAGCCGAAGAACCGTCTGGCGCTGATTTTGCCCTGACCCTGACCCCGCAGGGGAACGCTTTGCATTTGATCCCCCGCATTGGCGTGCTGGGCGTTGGCTGCAAGCGCGGTACCACCGCTGCCCAGCTGGAAGCCGCGTTTGCAGCGTTCTGCGCCGATACAAATTTGGCCCCGGTGGGCATTACCGCCGCCGCCAGCATTGACCTGAAACAGAACGAACCCGGTCTGCTGGAATTCTGCCGCAGCCACGGCTGGCCGGTCAGCTTTTATTCCGCTGCCCAGCTGCGCGCCGTGCCCGGAACCTTCAGTGCCTCCCGCTTTGTGCAGGGGGTGACGGGGGTGGATAACGTCTGCGAGCGCGCCGCCGTGCTGGCTTCCGGCGGCACGCTGCTGCTGCCCAAATATGCGCATACCGGCGTGACCTTTGCCGCCGCCGTGCGCCCCTTTGCCCCGGATTGGAGATGGAAAACCGATGAAGCGTAACCTTGTATCCGTTGTGGGCCTTGGCCCTGGCGATGCCCGGTTTTTGACCGCGCAGGCCCGCCATGCGTTGCAAGAGGCGGATGTGCTGTGCGGTTACACCGTTTACATTGACCTTGTGCGCCCCCTGTACCCGGAAAAAGAAACCTATGCCACCGGTATGACCAGAGAAATTGACCGCTGCCGCTGGGCGCTGCAAACGGCCCAGACCGGCAAAACGGTGGCGCTTGTCTGCTCCGGCGACGCCGGGGTCTACGGCATGGCCAGCCCGCTGCTGGAGCTGGCCGAAGAGTACCCGGATGTCAATGTGGAGGTCGTCCCCGGCCTGACCGCCGCCCTCAGCGGCGGCGCGGTGCTGGGTGCGCCGCTGGCCCACGATTTCTGCGTCATCTCGCTGTCAGACCGCCTCACGCCGTGGGAGGCCATCGAAAAGCGGCTGGCCTGCGCCGCTCAGGGCGATTTCGCGCTGGCGCTGTACAATCCCTCGTCCAAGGGCCGCCCGGACTATCTGCGCCGGGCCGTGGACATCCTGCTGGCAAACGGCAAAGCCCCGGACACCCTCTGCGGTTCTGTGCGGAACATTGGCCGGGAAGGGCAGGAAAAGCACATCCTGCCTCTCAGCCAGCTCCGGGATACCGAGGTGGATATGTTCACCACCGTCTTTGTGGGCAACGCCGCCACCCGCGCGCTGAGCGGGCGGATGGTCACGCCGCGGGGGTACCGCCGATGAACGTCGTCGTTTTCAGCGGCACCACCGAGGGGCGGGAGCTTTCCCGTCAGCTGGCGGCGCTGGGCATTGAAGTCACCGTCAGCGTGGCCACCCCGCTGGGGCAGGAAGAGCAGGGGAGCACCCCCGGCGTCACCGTCCGGTGCGGGCGGCTCCTGCCCGATGAGATGGCCGCGCTCTTGGGGGATGCCGCCCTCTGCATCGACGCCACCCACCCCTACGCGGTGGAGGCGACCAAAAACATCAAAGCAGCGGCAGAGAAGGCCGGGGTAGGATACCTCCGCCTGCTGCGCCCGGCCAGTCCGCTGCCGGAAAACTGTCTCGTCTTTGAGAGCGCAAAGCAGGCGGCCGAGGCATTGGCCGCAAAAGAGGGGAATCTTCTGCTGGCCACCGGGGCCAAGGAGCTGGCGCAGTTCGCGGCTATCCCGCCCGAGCGGCTCTACCCCCGCGTCCTGCCCACGCCGGAAAGCATCGCGGCCTGCGAGGCGGCGAACATCCCCCACCGCAACATCATCGCCATGCAGGGCCCCTTCAGCTTTGCCCTCAATCAGGCCATGATGGAGCAGTTCCATATCCGCTGGCTCGTCACAAAGGACGGCGGCGCAGCCGGAGGCTTCGACGAAAAAGCCGCCGCCGCCTCTGCTGCCGGGGCGCAGCTGGTGGTCATCCGCCGCCCGCCCGAGCAGGGCGAGACGGCTTCCGAGGTGCTGAAACGCTGCAAGGAGATGATAAGATGAACGTGACACTCATCGGCATGGGCTCCGGCCAGCCGGAGAACCTGACCCTTCAGGGCCTGGCCGCACTGCGGCAGGCCGACCTCATCCTGGGCGCACGGCGTCTGCTGGCAGTTCTGCCGGCCGGCTGCACCGAGAACCGCGCCGCCGCCTACCGCCCCGACGAGGTGGCAGAGCTGCTGCAGACTTCCGGCGCAGAGAACGCCGTGCTGGTCTACAGCGGCGACACCGGCTTTTACTCCGGCGCGTCCTCCATGATGGAAAAGCTGGAGGCCCTCGGCGTCCGCGCCCGGGTGCTGCCCGGCCTTTCCAGCATCCAGCTGCTGGCGGCGGCGCTGGGCCGTCCGTGGCAGGGGTGGAACCTTGTTTCGGCCCATGGCCGCACCTGTGACCCGGTGGCCGAGTGTATGCAGGGCAGACCCACCTTCTTCCTCACCGGCGGCAGCGAAGACCCCGCCACCCTCTGCGCCCAGCTGGCGGCAGAGGGCTTCGGGGACGTGCAGGCTGTTGTGGGCCAGTGCCTCGGCACGCCGGAAGAAAAGCTCTTCCGCGGCAGCGTCAAAGAGCTGGCCGCAGGCCGCTTCAACAGCCTGAGCGTCCTTCTCGTGGAGGCGGCGGAGGTGCTGCCCCGCCGCGCCCCGGGCCTGCCGGACGAAGCCTTCGAGCGGGGCGACGTTCCCATGACCAAGCAGGAAGTCCGGGCCGCTGTGCTGGCGAAGCTGGCCGTCCGCCCGGAAGACATCCTGTGGGACGTGGGGGCCGGGACGGGCAGCGTCAGCGTGGAGCTGGCATTGGCCGCGCCCCGGGGCCGGGTCTACGCAGTGGAATGCAGGCCGGAGGGCTGTGCGCTCATCAAAGCCAACCGCGAAAAATTCAGGACCCGGAATCTCGTCCTCGTGGAGGGGCTTGCCCCCGCCGCCCTTTCGGACCTGCCCGCGCCGGACGCTGTCTTCATCGGCGGCAGCAAGGGCAGCCTTGCCGCCATCGTGGACGCCGCGCTGGATAAGAACCCCGACGCCCGCATCTGTGTGTCGGCCATCGCCCTTGAGACGCTTTCGGCGACGGTGGCCGCGCTGACGGCCAAAGGCCGGACCGTGCAGGTGAGCCAGATCGCCGTCAGCCGGGCCAGGGCCGTGGGCGGGCTGCATCTCATGATGGCCCAGAACCCCATCTACCTCATCACAGGAGAATGACATGATACAGTTTCTGCTGGCGGCGCCCCGCTCGGGCAGCGGCAAGACCACCATGACCTGCGCCCTGCTCATGGCGCTGAAGCGGCGGGGCTGTACGCCCTGCGCCTTCAAGAGCGGGCCGGACTACATCGACCCCATGTTCCACCGGGCCGTGCTGGGGGTGGAGAGCCGCAGCCTCGACCTCTTTTTCTCTGCGCCCGAGACGGTGCGCACCCTCTACGCGAGGGGTGCCGCCGGACACGGTGCGGCGGTGTGCGAGGGGGCCATGGGCTTTTATGACGGCCTCGGGGGCGTCAGCGACAGAGCCAGCGCGTGGCATCTGGCCGACACACTGGACCTGCCGGTGCTGCTGGTGGTGGAGCCGAAAGGTCAGAGCCTGACGCTGGCCGCAGAGCTGAACGGGCTCGTAAACTTCCGCACTCCCAGTCACATCGCAGGCATCCTGCTGAACAACTGCACGGCCCGGATGCACGCTCTGCTGGCTCCGATGCTGGAAAAAGAGACGGGTCTGCCGGTGCTGGGCTTTCTGCCGAAGCTCCCGGAGGCCGTCATCGGGTCCCGCCATCTGGGCCTCTACACGGCGGCGGAAGTGGAAAATTTACAGCAGAAGCTGGCCCTTCTGGCCGACGCGGCGGAGGAGCACATCGACTGGCCCCGCCTGCTGGCCCTCTGCGAAAAGGAGCCGCCCGCCCTGCCGGTGCAGCCGGAGACGCCTCCGGCCCGCGTCCGCATCGCCGTGGCGCAGGACAAGGCGTTCTGCTTTACCTACGCCGAGACGCTGGAGGCCTTCCGGGACGCCGGGGCAGAGGTGGTCTTTTTCAGCCCCCTCCGCGACACGGCTCTGCCGGAAAACATCGGCGGGCTGTATCTGCCCGGCGGCTACCCGGAACTTCACGCAAGAGAATTGAGTGGAAATACCTCGCTTCTGCGCGAGATAAAGCAAAAAATCGAGTCCGGTCTGCCCACAGCGGCCGAGTGCGGAGGCTTCCTCTATCTGGGGCAGAGCCTCACGGACGCCGAGGGGCAGAGCTGGCCGATGGCGGGCGTTCTGCCGGGCGAAGCAAAAGATGCCGGACGTCTCGTCCGCTTCGGCTATGCCACGCTGAGCGCAGATTCGGACAGTCTGCTCTTCCGGGCCGGGGAGAGCGTTCCCATCCACGAATTCCACCACTGGGATTCCACCGCCAACGGCACGGCTCTCGCGGCAAAAAAGCCGGTGGGCGGCGCAGAGTGGCGGTGCGGATTTGTAAACGAGCATTTCTATGCGGGCTTCCCGCATTTGTACTGGGCGGGTACGCCCCTGCCGCAGCGCTTTGCCGCCGCGGCTGAAAATTACAGGAGAGACCATGACTGAGACAGAACTCGCCGCCCTCTGTGCGGCCATCACGCCGCCGGACGAAGCCGCCCGGGCGGCGGCGCACGCCCACTGGGCCAGCCTTGCAAAGCCGCTGGGCGGGCTGGGCGGATTGGAAACGACCATCGAGGATGCCGCCGCCCTCACCGGCAGCGCAAAGCTGGATATTTCCCGCCGGGCGGTGCTGGTGCTCTGCGCCGATAACGGTGTGGTGGCCCAGGGCGTCAGCCAGACCGACAGCAGCGTGACCCGCGCCGTGGCTGAGAACCTCGCCGCCCGCCGCACCAGCGTCTGCCGGATGGCACAGACCGCCCGGTGCGAGGTGGTGCCGGTGGATATGGGCATCGCGGGCGACCCGGTCCCGGGCGTCCTCGACTGCCGCATCGCCCCCGGCACAGCGGACTTCACCCTCGGCCCGGCCATGAGCCGGGAGCAGGCCGTGGAGGCCATCGGCAGGGGCATCCGGCTGGTGCAGGAGCAGAAGAAGGCGGGCGTCGGCCTGCTGGCCACCGGTGAGATGGGCATCGGAAACACCACGACGTCCAGCGCCGTGGCCGCTGTGCTGCTGGGCCAGCCCGTCGAAGGGATGACGGGCCGGGGCGCGGGCCTTTCGGACGAGGGACTTGCCCGGAAGATCGACGCCATCCATCGCGGCATCGCAAAAAATCAGCCCGACTCTGCCGATGCACTGGACGTGCTGGCAAAGCTGGGCGGTTTCGATATTGCCGGGCTCTGCGGCGTCTTCCTCGGCGGTGCGCTGGAAGGTGTGCCGGTGCTGGCCGACGGCTTCATCAGCTGTGTGGCGGCGCTCTGCGCTGTCCGGCTCTGCCCGGCGGCGGCTAAGGCTGTTTTTGCAAGCCATTGCTCCACCGAGCCGGCCGCAAAACTGGTGCTGGACGCTCTGAACAAAAAAGCCCTCATCACGGCGGGCCTGCATCTGGGCGAAGGCACCGGCGCGGTGGCCGCCATCCCGCTGTGGGATATGGCGCTGGCCGTTTACGATGGCTGTTATTCCTTTGAAGAGGGCGGCATCGAAGCTTACACGCCGCAGGGGGGTGCGGGATGCTGACGCTGGTGCTCGGCGGCGCGGCCAGCGGCAAAAGCGCCTACGCCGAGAGCCTTGTGCTCAAGACCGGCCTGCCCCGCTATTACCTCGCCACCATGCAGGTCTGGGATGCCGAGTGCGCCGCCCGGGTGGAAAAGCACCGGAAAATGCGGGCGCAAAAGCAGTTCGAAACGCTGGAATGCCCGCTCCACCTCGACCGTCTGGCTCTGCCCGGCCGGGGGACCGTCCTGCTGGAAGACCTCGGCAACCTCGTCGCCAACGAGCTTTACAGCCCCGGCGGGGCAGGAAAGCACACCGCCGAGGCCGTTTTGGCCGGGCTGGAACGCCTCGCCGCCGGGTGTGACGAGCTTATCGTCGTATCGAACGAGGTGTTCAGCGGCGGTGCCGACTACGCAGGCGACACCGACCAGTATCTGCTGGCGCTGGCGCAGGTGAACAACGCCTTCGCCGCCCGGGCAGACAACGTCTGCCGGGTGGTCTGCGGCCTGCCGGTGTACTACAAAGGGGGAGAAAAGCTGTGACTGTTTTGCAGACCATCGCGGTGGCCTTTGCGATGTTTTCGGCCCTGCCGGTGCCGCAGTTCGAGTGGAACGAAAAAAATATGCGGTACGCCATGTGCGCTTTCCCCCTCATCGGGCTGGTGTGCGGCGGGCTGTGGTGCCTCTGCGGCGTCCTGCCCCTGCCGGGGCTGGCCCGGGCGGCGGCGTTCTGCCTCGTGCCGGTGGCCGTCACCGGCGGCATCCATCTCGACGGCTATGCCGACACTTCGGACGCCCTCTCGAGCTACGGCGACCGGGAAAAAAAGCTTGAGATCCTGAAAGACTCCCACTGTGGGGCCTTCGCTGTCATCCGGCTGTGCTGCTACTTTGTGGCCTACTTCGGCCTCTGCGGCAGTGTGCGGTTCACGCCCCGGGCGGGCCTGTGCTGGACGCTGGCGCTGGTGCTGGAGCGGGCGCTGTCGGGCTTTGCCGTGGCGGCGTTCCCGCTGGCGAAGGACACCGGCCTCGCCCATACTTTTGCCACAGCGGCCGACAAGCAGACCGTCCGCCGCTTCCTCTGCGGCCTGTCGGCTCTGCTCATCCTGGCGCTGACGGCGCTGGGCGGCGGCGGGCTGGCGGCAGCAGCGCTTCTGGCGCTGTGGCGCTATGATTCCGTGGCAAAAAAGCAGTTTGGCGGCATCACCGGCGACCTGGCCGGGTGGTTTTTACAGCGGGCCGAGCTGTGGATGCTGGCGGCGCTGGCCGTCAGCCAGTGGGGAGGAGTGCTGTAAATGATGTTCATTACAGGGCCGCTCTACAGCGGCAAGCGCACCTTTGCGCGGAACTTCCGGGGCAGCGTCATCGCCGATGTGCAGGACGCCGCCGCCGAGACTCAGACCCCGGAGCAGCTCGAAACGCTGGCCCGGGAGCTGGCGGAATATGATATTGTCATCGCCACCGAGGTCGGCGGCGGTGTTGTCCCGATGGATGCTGAGGAGCGCGCCGGGCGGGAGGCCGCCGGACGGCTGGCCTGCCTGCTGGCAGAGCGCGCCGACTGCGTGGTGCAGATGTTCTGCGGCATCCCGACGGTATTGAAAGGAGAATTACCCCAATGTTGATCTATCTGCTGCGTCACGGCCTGACCGAATACAACGCCCAGAAGCGCTATCAGGGCCAGCGCGACATCCCGCTCTCGGCGGAGGGCCTGAGCCAGCTGCGCCGGGCCGACATCGACCCGAAGGTGGTCTATATCACCCCGCTGCAGCGGACGGCCCAGACGGCCCGGGTCCTCTTCCCGGAGGCAGAGCTTGTGGTCGTGAAGGACCTGCAGGAGATGTGCTTCGGCAGCTTCGAGGGCAAAAACTACGTCGAGATGGAGCACGACGCCGATTATCAGGCGTGGGTGCAGGCCAACTGCGAGAGCAAATGCCCCGACGGTGAGCGGAAGGACGACTTCTCGAACCGCATCTGCAATGCCTTCTCTGCGCTGGTGGACAAGGCGCTGGCCGACGGCGAAGAGCTGCTGGTCATCCTGGCCCACGGCGGCACCCAGATGGCGGCCATGGAGCGGTACGCCCTGCCCAGGCGCGATTATTATGCGTGGTGCGGCCCCAACGCGGGCGGCTATGTGCTGGACGCCGCCGACTGGGCCGAGAAGCGCCAGCTCCGCCTCGTGAAGACTGTGCAGTACACGAAAGACGCGGAGGCCGGCGTATGATGACCGCCTGGGCTGTGCTGGGAGGCTTCGTGCTGGACGCCATTTTCGGCGACCCGGCGTGGCTGCCCCACCCGGTGGTGTACATGGGCAAAGCCATCTCCCGGCTGGAAAAATTCCTCCGCGCCCGCCTGCCGAAGACGCCGCAGGGCGAGCTGCTGGGCGGCGCGGTGCTGGCGTTCTGCCTGCCGGTGGGGACGCTGCTGCTCACGGGCCTTGTCTGCTGGGGTGCGGCGATGCTTCACCCCCTGCTGGGGCTGGCCGTCCAGATGTTCTGGTGCGGGCAGGCGCTGGCCGCGAAGGGGCTGATGCAGGAGAGCATGAATGTCTATGCCGAGCTGAAAAAAGGCAGCCTGCCCGCCGCCCGGAAGGCCGTGAGCCGCATCGTGGGCCGCGACACGGAAGCCTTGACCGCCGAGGGCGTGACCAAAGCGGCGGTGGAGACGGTGGCCGAGAACGCCAGCGACGGCGTCATTGCGCCGCTGCTCTATATGCTGCTGGGCGGTGCGCCGCTGGCCCTGACCTACAAGGCCATCAACACGATGGACAGCATGCTCGGCTACAAAAACGAAAAATATCTCTACTTTGGCCGTGCCGCCGCAAAACTGGACGATGTGGCAAACTATATCCCGAGCCGTCTGGCGGCGCTGCTCTGGATCATGGCGGCGGCGTTCACCCGCAATGACGCCAAGGGCGCGTGGCGTATCTGGCGGCGGGACCGCCGCAATCACGCCAGCCCCAACAGCGCCCAGACTGAGAGCGCCTGCGCGGGTGCGCTGGGCGTTCAGCTGGCCGGGCCGGCCTATTATTTCGGGGAATATTATCCGAAGCCCACCATCGGCGACCCGCTGCGGCCCATCGAGCCGGAGGATATTCTGCGGGCAGATCGGATGATGTATGTAGCCAGCGGGTTTGCACTGGCGTGGGGATGTGCGATACGGGGGTTCTTGGGATGAAACAACTGGTCCACGGCGGTGACTGGATGAGCTACCGCGAACGCTTTGGCCGCGACGCGCTGGATTTTTCGGCGAACGTCAGCCCACTCGGTCTGCCCGAAGGGGTGGCGCAGGCCATTCGGGATGCACTGCCTCTGGCCGACCGCTACCCCGACCCCCTCTGCCGCACCCTGCGGGCGGCACTGAGCCGGGCCGAGGGTGTGCCGCCGGAGCATATCCTCTGCGGCAACGGCGCGGCAGACCTCATCTTCCGGCTGGTCTGGGCCGTAAAGCCCCCTAAGGCGCTGGTGACAGCCCCGACTTTTGCCGAGTACGCCTCTGCATTGGATACGGTGGGGTGCGAAGTGAAACGCTTCTTCCTCGATGAAACGAATGATTTCGCCCCGACGGACGCCCTCGTGGACGCCGTGGACGAGAGCATCGACATGGTGTTCCTCTGCCAGCCGAACAACCCGACGGGGCAGCTGGCCTCACCCGAACTGGTGAAAAAGCTGCTGCACCGGTGCGGGGAGTGCCGCACGATTTTGGCCGTAGATGAGTGTTTTCTGGACTTTCTGCCCGATGCCGACGGGTGGACCGCGAAGCCTCTGCTGGAAAGTGGGAACCTCGTCATCCTGAAAGCTTTCACCAAGCTCTACGGCATGGCCGGCGTCCGGCTGGGTTACTGCCTCTGCGGCGACGAAACGCTTCTGGAAAAAATGCAGACAGCGGGCCAGCCGTGGGCCGTGTCCAGTCTGGCCCAGGCGGCAGGCGTCGCGGCCCTGAAAGAAACCGCTTATGTGGACGAGGTGCGCGCCCTTATCGCCCGGCAGCGGCCCGTTCTGACGGCGGGCCTGCGGGCGCTGGGTCTGCGGGTCATCGATGGAAAGGCGAACTATCTGCTCTTCCGCGCGCCCGCCGACCTGAACGAAAGGCTTCGCCCGCTGGGAACACAGGTGCGCAGCTGCGCGAATTATCCGGGCCTCGGGCCGGAGTGGTACCGCACGGCGGTGCGCACGGCCCCCGAGAACGCCCGGCTGCTGGAACTTATGAAAGAGGTGCTGGGATGAGCAGGGCAAAATGCATCATGGTGCAGGGTACGATGAGCGGTGCAGGCAAAAGTCTGCTCTGCGCGGCGCTCTGCCGCATTTTTGCGCAGGACGGCCTGCGCGCCGTGCCGTTCAAGAGCCAGAACATGGCTCTGAACAGCTTCGTCACCAAAGACGGCCTCGAGATGGGCCGGGCGCAGGTGGTGCAGGCGCAGGCCGCCGGTGTCGAGCCGGACGTGCGGATGAACCCCATCCTCCTGAAGCCCAGCAGTGACGTGGGCAGTCAGGTCATCGTCAACGGCGAGGTGCGGGGCCAGATGAAAGCGTCGGAGTATTTCCGCACGAAACGGCAGCTGGTGCCGGACATCCTGAAGGCGTATGACAGCCTTGCCGAGGAGGCTGACGTCATCGTCATCGAGGGCGCGGGCAGCCCGGCGGAGATCAACCTGCGGGACGGCGACATCGTCAATATGGGCCTGGCAGAGCTGGTGAACGCGCCGGTACTGCTTGTGGGGGACATCGACAGGGGCGGCGTGTTCGCGCAGCTTTACGGTACGGTGGCTCTGCTGCAGCCGGAGGAGCGCGCGCGTGTCGTCGGCACGGTCATCAACAAATTCCGCGGCGACGTGGAGCTGCTTCGCCCGGGCCTTGCGATGCTGGAGGAAAAGACGGGCGTGCCCGTGCTGGGCGTCGTGCCTTATACCCGCGCGGACATCGACGACGAGGACAGCCTTGCGCCGTGCCTTGCGCAGACGCAGCAGCGGCGTCCGTTGGACATCGCGGTGGTGCGCCTGCCGCGCATCTCCAATTTTACGGATTTTTCCCCGCTGGAGAGCCACCCCGCGCTGGGCGTGCGGTATGTGGAGCGGGCCGGGCAGCTGGGCGAGCCGGACCTGGTGGTGCTGCCGGGCACAAAAAACACGATGGGAGACCTTGCCTGGATGCGCCAGAACGGCCTGGAGGCCGCGGTAAAGAAGCTGGCGGCCGCGGGCACGCCCGTGCTGGGCGTGTGCGGCGGCTACCAGATGCTGGGAACGGCGCTGGACGACCCGGACGGCGTGGAGCAGGGAGGCCGCATG
>OLIY01002061.1_pt1 | contig 11336 bp, 10 predicted proteins | sample 1601431 | NCBI WGS metagenome assembly OLIY01 (sample SAMN04168659, study PRJEB22393) | human gut metagenome | biome: human gut microbiome; feature: stool | host: Homo sapiens | collected 2014-05-12
CTCCTATCCAACCGCCGATAGTGATGCGGTCGCCTTGCTTGTAACCTAACATAAATAGGTCTTTAGCTTGCGGAGTATGACCAGAATATCTACCGATCAATTTGTTAGCTTCTTCAGCTACGCTCGGATCCACTTGTTTTGCACGTTGCAGTTTGTCAATCACTGCAAAGTAAGTACATTTGTTCAAAGCAGGTTCGTCGCTCCAGTTGGGACTCATTGCATAAAGATTAGCAATCAGGATGTATGGAGCACCGTAGTTTTCGTTAAAACCAATTGCTTTCTGGCAATATGCTCTTGCTTGAGACAGCTTTTTGGCAGAAGCCAATACTGCTGCGGCAGCGTATGCTTTTTCAGCTTTCTTCACATTGTCTGTTTCCAGGTTCACTGCTTCGTCAAAGAATTTCACAGCACCGTCAATATCACCTTTCTTAAATGCCTGATAAGCACATCCGGTAGCAGCTTCTGCTGTCGGTTCCATCTTGTAAGCATAGTAAGATGCTTGCAAATAAGCTTCGCTTTCAGTACATTTCATCATTTTCATGATGTCGATAACTTTCTTCAAGTAAGCCAAGTCAGTCTGGTTAGCTTCTACTTTCGGTCCATAGATGTTTTGCAGTGATTCGCAATCAGCTGTTCCACTGTTTACAAACAAAGCCACTAAGTTATCCTTGATACCCAGTAAAGGTTTCTTCTTTGCTTCGCTGGCTTCAGCAGCAATAGCAGCGTCTACATATTCAGAAGCAGCCAGATAGTCCTGAATGAACTGTTCTTTATGATTCGGATCCGTTTTCAGTTTATCCAAAGACATTTGCAGGAAATAGAAGATAGTCGCACCTGCCGATTCGCCTTTCACTGCATTTACAGACTGACTCAACCATTGATAAGCCTGGTTCACATCAATCTTCGGAGCAAAAGCGATATAATCTACTGCTTTGATACCCAGAGCTTCGTCAGCAGAAGACACTTTTGTACCTTTAGCTAGAAACTCATCTGTGTATTTAATACGCAAGTCATGCGTATTCATCAGTTCATTAAAATATTTCTGATAATCTGCATTATTCCGATCCTTGATTTGTCCCATCAAGCCTTTCAGAATCTTATATCCGTCAGTAAAGGTATAGAAACGAAGCGTCGGACAGTTTTCCAACACAGCTTTCCAAGGAGTATACGCATCTTTAAAATTACCAGCACGCACAGCTTCATGCGAGATACTACTGTTCGAGTTACAGTTAGACGCATCCTGTGCTACCACAGTGGTTGCTCCTGCCGAAAGGAGCAACATAGCCACAAGCGTTTTAATTTTCATTGTATCTAAATTTTAGTTGTTATTATTATAGTCGTCTATTCTTTCTCTTCTTACATTCATCTCAATTACTCTACTCTGCGCTTGAAGAACCAACGTTCGTTGAACGTCAATCCGATGCTAACGCGGAAGATATTTTCGTTTACAAAGGTCGATTCCTGTCCACTTACACGAACAAACTGTCCGCTGATGCTAAGGATGGAACGGGAACGAGGCACAGGCAGACCGAAACCGGCAGTTACGCCATATTCGCGGGCTGCGTCTTTACCGCCAATCTTATAATACGGAGTCGTATAATAAGCTCCCAAACGATATTTGATGTGGGATAAATAGGAACGTCCAATCAAATTGGGAATATATTCCGCACCCACTGATATTTTATGACGGTCGCAATACGTGTATGTTTCATCAAAATCTTCACGTACAGCATCATCCGATGTATTTACGCCAAACTTTGTTTTTGACCATTGCTGCAAACTATAATCCAGACCGACAGTCAAACGTTTGTCATAGTTATATGTAAAGCCGACGCCAAAAGTATTAGGCACTTCAAGTGTAGCATCCCAATCCTGACTGACAGTTGAGCTAGCTTGCGTCGTTACTGTATAATCATTATTCAGTTTATGCTTCGGAGAATATACTGCTCCGATAGTGGCTGAATGTTTTTTGTTAAATTCTTGCGTATATTGCAATCCAAAATCCAATTTATAATCCGACACTGACACAGCATTCTGCCTAATGTAAGAATAAGCAGAAGCGGTATTCGGATAAAGCTGCGTCAACGAGCGGGTTATGTCTCCCCAAAAATAAGAAGCATTCACACCAACAGACAGGTTTTTCAAGACTTTTACACCCGCACCAACATACAGTTGATGTAAACCTCCCTCACCAGTAAGGCTTTTCGTGCTATACGGTGAAGTTTCTGTAGCCTCATTGCTTTCCGATACAGAATATCCCACATTGGAGAACGGCAACAATCCGATACTCATCGCTATCCTCGGATGCAAACGAAATTGCATAGCCAGATAGTCGAAGCTAGAGTTTTTAGCGTTCAGTTTCACACCGCCACCACTAATATTCATATTTTGCAGACTAACGCCTCCTTCAAAAATAAACGTCAACGAGTCAATGGCTGTATACGAAGCAGGATTCAGCGGATTGATCTGTGCTCCATCCCGAAGTCCAAAAGCAATTCCCCCCATCGCCTTGCTATTCCCGAAACTCTGATCGGACAAGTCGCCATAGCCATATCGTGTATAAGGAGAGTTTGTATTATTTTGAGCGATTGCCATTCCGGTAACCATCGTGAGCAAAAGCGCACAAAGTGTGTGTTTAAATCCTACCATTATTATAGTTTAAAATTCTATTTAATCCTTTCAACACTAAAAATCTATCTGCAAAGATGATACTTTTTACGCTGCTATCAAAAGAAAAATCATCTCCGCCCGTTAAAAAAACCAAAAGTTCAGGATATTTATGCTTCATAGACTCAATATAACCTGAAATTTCGTATTCCATCCCTTTCATCACTCCGGCGCGTATAGCCGTTTCGGTGTCCCGTCCCATCGGGAGTTTGCGCCCGTTGGTGTCCACCAGAGGCAAACGTCCTGTAAACTGATGCAATGCCTTGAAACGCATCTGCATACCGGGAGAAATATTACCGCCATGATACTGGCCTTTTGAGTCGATAAACTCGTAAGTAATGCAAGTTCCCGCATCAATCACCAATATATCCCGATGAGGAAACTGCTCATTAGCACCCACTACGGCAGCCATACGATCATATCCCAATGTTTCGGGAGTTTCGTACAGGTTGACAACCGGAAGCGGAGTCTGATGATTGAGCCAGAGCAAAGGAAACGGCAAAGCGGCCAAATCAGCTAATACCTTTTCGTTTAGATCAATGACAGTAGCCACGATCCCCTGTTCAACCGGATATTGGTAACAAAGAGCTTTCAAGCAACCTAGAGACTGATTGGATTCAGCTACTACATCCACGATTTCTCCGCCGTCGAAGAAAGCAATCTTTGCCTTTGTATTTCCTATGTCGATTATTAAATTCAAATCTTTTGGTTCTTTAGCGGGCGCAAAGGTAAAGTAAAAAAAGAAAAGTTGAAGCATAGAAGAGGAATTATCTTCTTTTTTCATTTTAGAAATCCCCCCAAACAAAAAAATCGAACTATCTATTTTTAAATAGATCAATTATCTTTTATTGTTTATTATGTATTCCACTTTGCGTTCGGCAGTCCTTTTTCATTACATCATAAACAACTAATAAGCAATAGATTACAAGAGAAAAACAGCGTTCCACAAAGCGTCCTAGCATTTTGTAATCAATTTTCCGTTCCAACAGAAACATTATTTCCCCCAAACAGAGGCTCCGTTTTATCTCATCTAAAGGCAAATTTCCTGAATCATCTTCATTTTTTCATTCACAAAACACAGAAAAAGTGTGTTGAGCGAACTATATTATATAGATTATTATATTTTAGTATTTATATATGTTCGGTTGGTGGTTCGCCTACTTTTTTTCGAGCGTTGCAAACGCATGACAGACAAGCAGTTGAGCCACCTTCAGGGGGTGTTCGTTTGGCTGTTCGATTTTTTGTCAAAAAAAATACTAAAAAGAAAGCCGCATGTTCCCGAACAGAGCCTCTATTTACGGCAAACAGAGGTTCTATTTCTAATAAACAGAGGCTCTGTTTCATCCCAACAGAACCTCTGTTTTTCTATTCATTCCCCCAATCTCATCTTTTACACCCGCGCGGTGTCACACAGAACAACATTATTTCCGTCCTACAGCCCCCAATACAGCCCAAATACCACCATACCGTTCAAAACACCCCCATTCCAGCCAAAAAAGATTTGCACGAACAGCCATTCATGCACTACCTTCGCAGCCGCATCCGACAATGTGTGCACATGGGAATAACCCCAAACAACAAGTAAATAAAAATACGCCTCAATGAAACAACTTCCAGAAAACCTCCTGCACGAAGGCTACATCCTGATTCCCAAAACACTGTTAAAACGTCAGATAAACGACAAAGCTCCGGGAGAACTGGAAGCGCTCCTCCAAGTCCTGATACACGCCAACTACTCGGAAACCACGTACAAGATTCAGCAGATCGACATCGTATGCCAACGCGGAGAATCCGTCATCAGCCAGCAACACTGGAGCCAACTCTTCCAATGGAGCCGATCCAAAACCCTCCGCTTCTTTCAAAAAATCCAGGAAGAGGGCATTATCAAGATCATCCCGCACCAGAAAGGAATCTTCCACATTCATATCAACAACTATGATTTCTGGACCGGCTGCATCTCTCCGGAAGCCCGCGAAGAAAAAAAGAAAGAAAAATCCGAAGTGTTCGACGTTTTCTGGGATAAATATCATGAAACGATGCAAAAACCCAAACAGTACGTCGCCCGTGCCCGCCGCGAATGGGACAAGCTCACCAAAGAGGAACAGCAGACAGCCATCGACCACATCGAGGAAGTCTACTACCACACCAACGACACACGTTTCATCCCCCTTGCCGCCACCTACCTGAAAGACAAGGCTTTCTTAAACGAATATATAGACTAAAAAACATCGAAAAGAAATGCAACCACACGCCAGCGAACTCGAAGAAGCCATCATTGGAGCCTGCCTGATAGAACAGGAGGCTCTGCCACTCGTAGCCGACAAGCTACGTCCCGAAATGTTCTACGACGATCATCATCAGCTGATCTTCGCCGCCTTGATAGCCATGTATCAGGCAAACAAAAAGATAGATATTCTCACCGTCAAAGAAGAGCTCACCCGTCGCGGAGTGCTCGAAAAGATAGGCGGGCCGTATACCATCGTACAACTAAGCAGCCGGGTAGCTTCCTCCGCCCACATCGAGTATCACGCGCAAATCGTCCACCAGAAATATCTGGCACGCGAAGCCGTAGTCGGCTTCAACAAACTCCTCACCTGCGCCATGGATGAAACAATCGACATCGACGACACCCTCATCGACGCGCACAACCTGCTCGACCGTCTCGAAGGCGAATCCGGACACCACGACCATATACGCTGCATGGACACCCTAATGACCGACACGCTGAAAGAAGCTGAATTGCGTATTGCCAAAAGCGTGAACGGCGTCACCGGCATCCCCACCGGACTGACCGAACTCGACCAGAAAACGGGCGGTTTGCAGGATAGTGATCTGATAGTGATTGCCGCCCGGCCTTCCGTAGGTAAAACGGCTTTTGCCCTACACCTGGCACGCAGTGCGGCAATGGCGGGCAATGCGGTGGCCGTCTACAGCCTTGAGATGCAAGGGGAACGCCTTGCCGACCGATGGCTGGCAGCAGCAAGCAACATCAATCCTTACCGGTGGAGGAACGGAATACCTACCTCACAAGAGATGGAAAATGCCCACACCGCAGCTTCAGAACTATCGGGACTCCCCATCTACGTGGACGACAGCACTTCTGTCAGCATGGATCACATTCGCTCAAGTGCCCGGCTACTGAAGAGCCGCAATCAGTGTGACGCAATTATTATCGACTACCTGCAACTCTGCGACATGGCTACCAAGCAGGCCAACCGCAACCGCGAACAGGAAGTGGCACAAGCCACCCGGAAAGCCAAGTTGCTGGCCAAGGAGCTGCATATTCCCGTCGTACTGCTTAGTCAGCTGAACCGCGAGTCGGAGAATCGTCCCGGAGGACGTCCGGAACTGGCACACCTGCGCGAGAGCGGAGCTATCGAACAGGATGCGGACGTCGTGATGTTGCTTTACCGACCGGCCATGCAACGCGTCGTCACCGACCGGGAAAGCGGTTACCCGACAGAAGGACTGGGGGTGGTTATCGTTGCCAAGCAGCGTAATGGAGAGACTGGGAATGTATATTTCGGACATAATCCGTCGATGACAAAAATATATGACTATGTTCCGCCATTGGAATATTTGGAAAAACATGCTAAATAAAGCGGTATATTGTATAAATAATCAAGACAATTTATCAAAATAGTATTGATACATATCCGGTGCAAAACTTTTTATATTATCAGAGAAAATAAAACCATATTTACTTGACTTCTCCTCTCTGATTTTGTATATTTGTAGTATCAAAAAGAAAACATATAATTATTCACTTAAACCTTAACTTTTCAAATTTATGGATGTATTAGTAGAACGCTATCAGCGCAAAAAGTATGTAAATCAGGAGGATGCTCCGTTACTGTATTACATACGTCAGAAATCGGGCAATGTAAGAGTGATGGACGTTGATACGATGGCTACCGCCATCGAAAGTAAATCGTCACTGACTGCCGGAGATGTGAAACACACCATTGAGGCATTTGTGGAACAGTTGCGCCTGTCGCTCACCCAGGGCGATAAGGTGAAGATTGACGGATTGGGTACGTTCCACATCACGCTGACTAGTGACGGTACGGAGACTATGAAAGATTGTACGGTGCGCAGCATCCGCCGTGTCAATGTCCGCTTTGTTGCCGACAAAGCGTTGAAGCTGATGAATTCGAGCCATACGAGTACACGAAGCGAAAACAACGTGAACTTCGTCCTGGGCGGAAAGGGCGATGGAAGCGATTCCGGAAACGGTGGTTCGGACGATGATTCCAGCAGCGGTTCGGGGGGCAATAAACCGGGCGGTGGAGAAGCACCGGATCCAGCAGCGTAAATAAGCTGCCCGCTCTATCTTCTTTGGCAGAATGAAACTTCATCCTTAGAAAAAACAGTATCACATGGTTTCAGGAACTGATCCATGTATGGTTCCTTGCCATGTGGTTGCTGTTTTTCTGTTTTTCTCTTTCCCGCATTTTCTCATTTTCTTTATTTCTCCATTTTCTTTCATTCTCGTGTTTTTTAGTTTTCCTATTTTTAGTTTCTCTTATTTTTTAATTCTCAATCTTTAATTTTTAATCTTTAATTCAAGAAAGATGTTAGACAAAATCATTGATATTATTACAGCCATCCTCCCTTTTTTCGGAGGTCGCAAAAAACGTCAGCAAATGATGCAGGACGTCAAAGAGTTCAGCGAACTAGTGAAAGAGCAGTATGGCTTCCTTATGAAACAGCTCGAAAAGGTGCTCAAGGATTATTTCGATTTGAGCGACCGTGTGAAGGAAATGCACTCGGAGATTTTTTCATTAAAAGGCAAACTTTCGGAAGCTGTCACTTTACAGTGTGTCAATAAAGAGTGTATTCAGCGCAACAATGGTTCCGAATCTGCATCATCATCCACTTCTTTAATACCTGCCTAACGCATGAGAACTATTAATCTGATTGTCGTGCATTGTTCCGCTACCCGCGAGGATAAATCTTTCACCGAACATGATTTGGACGTTTGTCATCGTCGCCGCGGCTTCAATGGTGTGGGTTATCATTTTTATATTCGTAAGAACGGGGATATTAAGTCTACCCGTCCGTTAGAACGGATCGGTGCGCATAGCCGTGGTTTCAACCGGGAAAGTATCGGTATCTGCTATGAAGGCGGACTGGACTGCATGGGACAGCCGAAAGACACGCGCACTTGTTGGCAGAAACACTCGCTACGGGTTCTTATCCTGACTTTATTAAAGGATTTTCCGGGATGCCGTGTCTGCGGACATCGTGATCTTAGTCCCGATCTTGACGGAGACGGTGAGATTGAACCGGAAGAGTGGATCAAGGCTTGCCCCTGTTTTAATGCTGAAATGGATTGGGATAAAGAATAAGTCTCTTTTTTCATTTACATACTCTATTATTAGTTGTTATTGGTTAATTGTTATTGGTTACTAATCAAGAAAACCCGGACTTTCGCAAGCCCGGGTTTTCTGCATCTTGAGAACGTCTCCTTTACCTATAGGGAAATGGGGGACTAGCAATTTGATTCTAGTACAACAAAAAGACGCTCCAAGAGTAAAGATAAAAGGGATGCCAGTGGGAAATGTGGGGAGGCATCCCTTTTCTAAAGAAGAACAAAGATGGAAGGATTGACTTTCACAAGCCATATCCTTCGCTTTGTTTCTTCTCGGCATATTCTTCACACGAGGATGAAGAAGGGTTTTATTATCTATAAAAGTTATCTATTCAAAAACTCTCTCTACTAATGAAATAAGAGGGATAGCTTTTAGAAAAGAGTTATTATCATATTTACTCAACCGTTACAGTTATTGTCGTAACATCACCTGTTGAAGGGATTACTCCTCCCCATTTAGACTTAACTGTTACTTCTACAGTTGCCGTCAAGCCGTCTCTAGATGGCATATCCTTACCAGCTTGAGAGTATGACAACTCGCCGGCATCAGTAACTTTAAATTTATCGGCATTGTCTCCGACAACTTTGAAAGCAGGAGCTGTAAGACCGTACATATCAAGAGCATCAACCGAATTAGCAAATCCATTAGAATTATTTCCAGTTACACCAGTTCCAGCTTCCCACATCTTCTGACCTCTATAGTCTTTCCAAACAGAGCCTGTAGCTAAATCAACAGTAGAGGTTTTATCAGATGCTATTTTTTGTGTAAGGTTAGTTGGTGCAGTCCATGCGCCGCTCAACTTAGCATCAGGAACGAGTGTTACAGTATATACCGCATCTTTCTTTTCACCACATTTCACTGTAGCTGTCACTTTTACAGGTGCTGCATAGTCCTTATTAATAATCAGTTTTGGAGCACCTGAGAAATCTACTCCAGTACCTGTTGCTGCAAATTCAATAGTACCACCTGCATCTGTAACTACCTTTTTGTATACATCACTATAGTTAGGGAATAATGTAGAAACATCTCCGACCTCTACAGCAATTTCAGTAGCCTGTGCTGCATCTACACCTGCATCGACCTTTTGAGGAGAAGCTACAGTAGTCAAAGCAACGTCTGCCAAAGACTTAACTGTAACGGCGGCCTTCACTGTAATTGTCTTCACAGAAGATACAGTTATCACTGCTGTAGGATTATAAGTGCCGACTTTTGTAGCACTAGGCACTGTTATTGTCAAGGCGTTCTCATTACCGCGAGCAAAAGTTACACCGTTATCTGCACCAGTTACATCAAAAGCACTAGCTGCCAAAGCTTTATAATCAGCTTCCGTAATAGCTCCTTTGTTATACAAATCAACCATATTGATAGTATATGTCTGCACGCCATTACCTTTCCAAGTACCTTCGAAGCTATATGCTATTTCTTTATTGTCCGTTTTCTGTGTAATAGTCACTTTACCTCCAGTAGTCAAACTTGTGGTGACAGGAGCATCAACACCTGTAATTGCAGTCTTTGCATCAACATCAACAGTCTGACCTACCAATCCTACTTGACCAAAGGCAGTCTCCGCTAATGTCACTTTACCTGTTGTTGCATCAATAGCAAAATATTGCTTGTTAGCACCAGTCAATTCAAAGGTTGTATTGAATACTCCCTTGAGTCCTGCGGGTATATCCGTATAGGTAGTTGAAGCATCAGCATCGGCAGTAGTCTTATCATCATAGAAGACAGCTTGTTCCTTACCATCTTTGCTGAATGTCAGACTTGACTTATTATCATTATATATAATGCTTCTGTCCGTTTCACCAGTTATATACTTAACCTTGTAGCCAGGAGATAAATATTTGGTCGTCATCAACACAGGGAAGTAGTTTGATGTAATCTCTGTCAGTACTTCCTTACTGTTATCCTTCACCATCAGACACAATGCATAGTTTTCAGATGCACTAGTAGTACTCAAAGGAATAGTGATAAGACCTGTAGGTTCACCACCCTCTTTCTCTACTGTCACCTCACCTACTTTGAAGATATTCGTATTCGTAGAACGTGTCTTTTGCGCATCCATAAGAAGGCTATACTTTCCTGTCTCAAAGCCTAGTGCTGCTTTTGCAGGCGAAACGCGGAATGTAACAGTCAAGTCTTCACTGCGTGAGATGATAGAATAGCTTGTAGCACTCGAATTCTTCTTAGCATACAAAGTGGTAAACTCTTCTGTACCGGCTGTATTCTTCGGAACATATACCACGCTCTGTACCATTGCTTTGATAGCTTCGATGTCAATACCATGTTGTTTCACGTCACCAACCAACTGCTCGAAAGTGAAGTCGGTAGTTTTCATAGCTTCATTGATAGCATCTTCTACTTCACTCTTCAAATTGGAAGGAGTAAACATCGTCTCATAGTTTGAACGCAATGTCTCGATCTGGTTCAGCACTGCCGCAAAATCGGCATACTGTCCCGGATTCTTTTCCAAGAAACTGTTTATAGCATCTTGAATATCTTCCAAATCATCCAATCTAGCAAGAATACCTTTGTTTGTTGCATCACCATCCAATGCTTTAGTGAGCTTATCTTGAATTTTAGTTAACGCACCATCTTTTCCTGTAATAGCTGTAATAGCATTGTTCACAGAAGTAAGTTCTGTTGCAATGGCAGTGCTTACGGCATTATTGATATATTCTACAAGATCTTTACCATCAAGTTTCTCTGCGATTGTGCTATTGATAAAAGCAGACAGCAATTCGTCAGTTTTTGCAGCTGCGCTGATTACTTTGTTGTTCTCGTAGTCGGCTACAAAATTCAGCAAAGTCTGAATATCACCTTCGGCACCAGTCAGTTTGTCATAGCTTTCCTTCAATGCTTTGAGAGTTGCATCGTTAGCATCTACTAAAGTCTTCAGTTCATTTTGTTTACTAGACAATTGCGTTGCAAGTTCTTTAGCTGCTGTAGCATCCCCCTGTGCGGCAGCCAGTTTAGCTTTTAAGTCTGCAATTTCAGCCTCCAATGCTTTAATAGAGGCATCCTTGTTCTCCAGAGCTTTGGACAGTTTGTCGATTTCTGTAGCCAACTCCGTTTTTGCAGCTGCAATGGCGGTTTTCATATCCTCAATGCTAACGGGATTTGACGTGTTGATCTTATCAATCTGCTCCTGCAGATTTTTCACATCATCGTCGTAGTCCTTACAACTTGTTATAGTTGTACTTACTGCAAGCGTCAATGCCCCGAAGAGCATCACTTTCACAAATTTTCTTTTCATAACTACTTAAAAATTACATTAATAATATATTATTAAAC
>OLIY01002068.1_pt1 | contig 11283 bp, 7 predicted proteins | sample 1601431 | NCBI WGS metagenome assembly OLIY01 (sample SAMN04168659, study PRJEB22393) | human gut metagenome | biome: human gut microbiome; feature: stool | host: Homo sapiens | collected 2014-05-12
GAAGTATTAAAAGATTTTCCTTTGTTTACTCTTGATATTGTATCTTTTGATTTATTGATAGGTACGCGTTTAAGAGAGAAAGATTATATCAAGGAAATTAAAGGATATGACAACCGCTTGTTGATACACGCATCACGAGCTTATCGAAGTTCGTCAATGAAAATACCAGGTAAGCCTGTTGCACCTCCTTATATTGGAGACTGGGATACAGGTATCTGCATAAAATTACTGTCAAAAAGACCGTTGGAGGCAGTTGCTGCAAATACCGGAGCTTATTTTTCTATCAGCAAGGAGTGTTTTCAAGGGAATCAGCCTGCTATTCGGAAATCTGTTGTCAAACGATGGCGGCTGGAAATAAGGGCGGAAGATGAAGAAAGATACATGAGGGGGGAACTGGTAGAACCCATACAACCTATTATTTTTTATATAGATCGTAATACACCGGAAAAGTACATCGACTGTATCATTGAAGCGGTGCGTGACTGGCGTCCGGCTTTCGAGAAAGCTGGATTTAAGAACGCCATTGATGCGCGGCTGGCTCCTACCGTTGAGGAAGATTCTGATTTTAGTATTTATGACAGTACTTATCCGTTCATCTCATGGAAGATATCAGGACAAAATAACGCTTATGGACCGACTCCATGCGAACCCCGGTCCGGTGAGATTATAGCTTGCCACATCGGTATTTTTTGCAGTGTCTTGAATTTGGAACAGAAATGGTATTTTGCTCAATGTGGAGCGAATGATCCGCAGGCATGGAATATAGAGCTGCCGGACTCTTTGCAATACGAACAGATAAAACAAGTGCTGACACATGAAGTGGGTCATACATTAGGATTGGAACATAACTTTCTGGGTAGTTCTCATTACTCCATCGATCAATTACGTGATAATGACTTTTTAAGTCAATATAGTATTGGTAGTTCCATTATGGATTATGTGCGGTGTAATTATGCTTTGCGTCCTCAAGATAAAGTTGATTTGAGAAACAGGAGGGTACGTGTCGGCGAATATGATAAGTGGGCTATTGAATGGGGCTACCGTATATTTCCGGGTAAAGATGCTTCTGAAAGAGAAAAGAACAGGACCCTTTGGAATCAGGAAAAACAGAAAGATCCCTCATTACATTTTTCGGGCAGAATGGATGTAAGGGCTCAGGCAGAAGATTTGGGTAATGACCATGTTATGGTTAATACACAAGGAATAGAGAATCTGAAATATTTGTGTGAACATCCGGATGTCTGGAATGTGACGGATAAAACGTCTTTGCGTGTATTACAGGGGCGTTATGAAGCGGTATTGGAGCATTATAAACAGTGGGTACAGCACGTTTTGTCTCATTTGGGTGGAAAGCGTCTTGCTGAGCCGGATGATGAGAATATTTACATACCCGAAAAAGCCGATTACAATAAGAAGGTTATGAGCTTTATACAGGCTTATATATTACAACCGCCTGTGTGGATGTTTGATGAAAAACTTACCGCTAAATTAGAAATAAACGGTAGTCGGGAGTTCGATCGCTTTTATGAAGAGCTGATGTCGGAAATGATTCGTTCCCTCCGGGAAGTGGAAAGAACGGAGAATGTTTGTGAGGATATGTTGTCTGTAGATGAGTTTTTGGAAAGCATACATAAAGAATTATTTGCCGAATGGGCTGACAATATTCCTGTAAGTGACGCTAAGTATAAAGTGCAGCTGCTTTATGTGAGTAAACTTGTTAAATTGTTGGATAGATCAGAAAAGATAACTTCGTCGAGATTATTGGTTTCCATTATGCAGGCTTTGAATAGAATAAAGGAGGAAAGTCTTGATTATAGCCATAAGATTACGGATCCGGTTGCCAAAAAACGGGCAATGTTTCTTGTAGATAGTATTTTGTTTTAATGATGAAAAGTAAATAAAGAAATTCATGAAGAGAAGAAGATATGTGATTGGTATATTGTTGTGTGTCACAGCTTTGCTTCAGGCACAGGATTCCGTCAAGTCATTTGACGAGTTTTTTGTTGCCGGGATGGATAAGATCGACGGTGTGTTTCCTGTGTATGTAGCGGAAAAAGAAATCTATTTGGAAATACCCGAAAAATATATCGGGCGGGAAATTGAAGTCAGTGGACAGATAGACCGAGGGTTTGATTTGTTGAATCGTCCGGTTGACGGACTGGGAGTAGTGCGTATTATATCTCCGGATAAAGCTACAATTTGCTTTCAAAAACCGTTTTATACAGAGCGTATTTTAGATGAAAAAAGCACATATCAGCAATCTTTCTCGTTGTCAAATATGCAACCTGCCGGTAAAAGTTATCCAGTGGTGGCCTATTCAAAAGAGCAGGGAGCTATTATTCGGATAACAGAGTATCTGATGACTGGCGATGACTGGTTCAGCTATAATGATAGTTTTATTCGTTCCTTGGTTCCGGAACTGTCGGAAATAATGAAAATACATCCTTTTAAGGAAGGTGTGTCGTTTACGGTCAGGCGCTATCATGGAGTTGAAGCGGAAAGATATATGCTGTCCAGTTCTGCCATTATATTGCCTGAAGGTAGTATGCCTTTGGAAGTCACTTGTGCAGTACGCTTGCTACCTCTGAAAAAAGATCAGATCCGCTTGGCAGATTACAGGATACCCTACCGGACATTGAGTTTCAAAGATTACTCGCAAAATCCTTATTGTATGGTAGAAGATTCATTGATTCTTCGTTGGGATATGTCACAACCGCTTACTTTCTATGTAGACACCCTTTTTCCGAAGGAATATTTCCAGGCAGTAAAGGAAGGAGTGGAAGCATGGAATACCGCCTTCCATAAAGCAGGTATTCATGATGCTTTACAAGTAAGGTATGCAGACCGAAAGATAATTCCGGCGGAACAACGTGCTTTTATATCTTATGATTTGAGAATACCGGGGATTAAAAGTGACTTTATCTGTCATCCTCGTACCGGAGAAATACTTTCATGTCGTCTGAATATCGGACATGGATTCCTAAAAGGAAAATTAGACGACTATCTGTTAAGTTGCGGTGCCTCGGATTCGCGTATTCTGGCTGACCGTTATTCTAAAGAAGTGGAAAAAGAATTGTTGCAAAATGAAATAACGGAAGAAATTGGATATCTTTTAGGTTTGCGCAGAAGTTTATCGAAAAGTTCGTGTGGAAAGACTTTAAAAGTTGGAGATGATGATTGCCGTACTATTTATTTTGGTTATCATCCTTTCAAAGGAGACCAAAATTGTTATGATGAACGGGAGAAGCTCCGCCAATGGATAGAGCATAATTTACCAGATCACATTCGTTTATTCCAACCATCAGGGAAGGAGAATTCTAATTCTTCATTTCCAGAAGATTATACGGTCAAAATATCGGATTTACAGACTGTAGTGAGTCGGTTGGACAAGATTGTGTATAAGGGGAAGAAATACGATAAAGGGAGTTCGCTCACTGATATATACAGAAAGGCTATTCGTCTGTATGGGAGTTATCTGATGGAAATGGCAAAGGTGGTGGGTAGTTCTCAACCGGCAGATGCGCAGCGTCAGGCAATACTTGATTTGGACAACTGGTTGTTTCATCCTGTTAAAAAGATGGAATGTACCTATGTAAAAGAGAATTTATTGGAAACAAGAAACAATCTTCTGTATCCGGAACTGGCGAAGTTGTTCAAACAATTGTTGAGTGTAAAGACAATTTCAGCTCTTCGATTGCAGGCGTTGCAGAGTGACCGGAAGGGGTATGACGATATTGATTTTTTCCGGGATCTTTATAAGGGGTTGTTTAATGGTTTTGATCCGCAGTCAGCCGTTAGTTATGAACAGATGGATATTCAGCTGATATGTTTGGAAGCGTGGCTGGATATTATGCAGGAAGCTACTGAACATAATAGTATAAAGAAACGTTTAACGAACGAATTGCATAGTCTGCACGATAGACTGGAGGAGCTTAGCACGACACATTCCCAAAGGGAAGTACGTGATATGTATATTCTGCTTTTGAGAAGAATGGAGCAATATTTCCGTGTGGTTTCTTGAGTGGCGTTAGAGTAATAATTTGTTTGGGATGATGAAAAAATGGTCGTACAGATAGAATAACCTATAAGTTTTGGGTTATCTTTGCTATGATTTATGAATAAATAATTAGAATAAGATGACTATTATTTTTCCTTCACCCATCTTCGGCCCTATTCATTCCCGCCGTTTGGGAGTTTCTTTGGGAATCAATTTATTGCCGGACGACGGTAAGGTTTGTTCATTCGACTGCATTTATTGTGAGTGTGGTTTCAATGCCGAACATCGTACGAAGAAACTTCTTCCTACCCGTGAAGAAGTCCGTACGGCTCTTGAAGAGAAACTGAAAGACATGCAGGCAAACGGCCCTGCTCCCGATGTACTGACATTTGCCGGAAACGGTGAACCGACTGCGCATCCCCATTTCCCGGAAATCATAGAAGATACACTTGCGCTTCGCGACAAGTATTTCCCAAAAGCAAAAGTAAGCGTATTGAGTAACTCTACATTTATCGACCGTCCTGCTGTATTCGAAGCACTGAACAAGATAGATAATAATATCCTGAAACTGGATACGGTGGATGAAGAATACATTCATCTGTTGGACCGTCCTAACGGAAAATATTCTGTTAAGAAGATTATCGAAAGAATGAAAGAGTTCAAAGGAAACTGCATCGTACAGACGATGTTTCTGAAAGGAGGTTATCAGGGAAAAGACATGGATAATACATCCGACAAGTATGTGCTCCCCTGGATAGAAGCAGTGAAAGAAATCGCTCCCCGGCAAGTGATGATTTATACGATCGACCGGGAGACTCCCGACCACGATTTGCAAAAGGCTACGCATGAAGAGTTAGACCGTATTGTGGCTTTATTGGAAAAGGAGGGCATTTCGGCAACAGCTTCTTATTAAGAAAATAATTATATTGTACGACATCCGAGGGTCAATATACCAACATCTAGATGTCGTACAATATATCTTAGTATAAATGAGTGTTCTCTAATATAGGCCGTGCAATTATTAATGATGTTAATTGAAGCAAAAAAGGATATTTGGCACCAATATCGACTTTATAAAATACGCAATTTATTCTTCCCGCTTGTCAGTTTATAATAGAAACCGACGCAGAAATTATATAAAGGGTAATTTTGGTTATAAATTATATTACCAGAATCATCTTTCGGTTCATAATCGGGCCGTAGACGGGATTCAAATTTTTCACGCGGATAGATGTAAGCGCCATCGGCATTTTTACCATCCAGGTCGATATATTTGTAGAATCCTTTAGAAGAATCACTGTCACGTAGATTACCGTGTCCTTGCAAATGGTTTAGTTCCTGAGGTTGGTTCTCGATGCGTGAACCGGAATCGGTGTACATGATGAGTACATCACCTTCCAGCGGTTTATCACAGGTTAATACCACTTTATCTTTTCCATTCAATTCTACTTTTGTAATGTTTATCCGATTGCCGGAGCGTGCTTTGTCCTGTATACTTCAAAACCGTAATCGCGGATTTTGGGCAGGGTATTCACATCAAGAGCCAATGGCGGTACAGGTACATGAAATCGGATCTGAATCTGTCCCGTTGCACGGTCTAGCAGAATTTCTTTAGGTTGTAAGGGTTTGAAGTTCTTTCCTTTTATTTGTGTTTGATAGTAAACTTTTCCTAGTATTTCGCCGAACCAACGGTAGCCATTGGCATCAAGATGTCCTCCTCTGTCTGTCAAGTGTGTTGGGTTCATTCTTTTTTAGTCCTTTCTCCGGATTGGCAGTGCCGTAGTTGAACTCTCCCTGCATCCAGAAAATTAATCTGGGTAATGTGAAGGAAGCGCCTGTCATGACTACCGATAAGTTACTGAAAGGGATGGACGAACGTACTAATTCGCAAGCCGATAACCTTTATCTGGAAATGTTGTACTATCAGTTCGGGCGTTACGTGCTCATCTCCAGTTCGCGTGAAGGTTCATTGCCTGCCAACCTGCAAGGGGTTTGGGCTGACAGACTCCAAAATGCATGGAATTCAGATTATCATACTAACATCAATGTACAGATGAACTATTGGTCGGCACAGCCGACCAACTTGAGTCCGTGTCATTTGCCGATGGTGGAATATGTGAAAAGTCTTGTTCCTCGTGGCAGATATACTGCTCAGCATTATTATTGCCGTCCGGATGGAAAACCTGTACGGGGTTGGGTGACGCATCACGAGAATAATATCTGGGGCAATACTGCTCCCGCCAAAAAGGATACACCTCATCATTTTCCGGCAGGTGCTATTTGGATGTGTCAGGATATTTGGGAATATTATCAGTTCAATCAAGACAGGAAATTCCTGGAAGAATACTATGACACTATGTTGCAGGCTGCTCTCTTCCAGATTGACGGTAACTTCGGGGTGACGGCAGGTGTGGCGGAAATGCTGATGCAGAGTCACGGAGGTTACATAGAACTGCTTTCGTCATTGCCTGACGTATGGAAAGAAGGTTCTTTCAAAGGTATGAAAGCCAGAGGTAATTTTGAAGTGGATGCTGAATGGAGCAATGGAAAAATAACGTCTGTTATTATTACCTCTTATTCGGGTAAGGAATGTATTGTCAAGTGCCCGGATGCAAAGAATTTAAAAGTTTCCGGTATTTCTGCGAAGGTCATAGCAGATGATATGATCTCATTCCCTACTTCCTCAGGAAAGGCATATAGGATAATAGAATAGAAACCTCTTTGGTTGTTTGGTCTCTTATATTAACTTATGTTGTTTATAGCTTATTCTTGCTTATTCATATGGTAGCATTCATAATTTCTTCTGCATAGATTAATAACTTCTCCCCATCAGTTAATCAATTCTTCTATATGTATTTGTTGAATGCACTTGAGCAGCAGTCTTGTTACATAAGTGCAACAAGGCGGCTGCTCAAGTCTGTTCGGGAGAATGCACAAGTGCAAACAAAGATATAAATATAGGGAGCAATATGCCAGTAAATAACATATTGCAAAAAATGCAATTTTCTCATGGAAAAAAGCAAAAACAACCTATTGTTTTCTGTAAACTTTTCTTAAAATAAGGGCCTTTTTAAGGTTAAGTAATTGATTATTAACTCTGTGACATTTTTGTTTTCCCCCTATAATACTTAAAATAAGAACAAAAATGTGGCGGATGGTTTATCCTCCTTGTTTCACATAACTTTTCTGTTCTTTATTTCACATCATCCCATGTATCTGTTCTGAATGTCGAATCCTTCCAGTTGTTCGAACGTGGGGAATAGTCCGGCACGAGCATTGTCGAATGCTACTATTGCTTTGCCGTCAGTATATTCCACATTAGTCATCATAGGTCCGGTGGATGGCAGTTTGCGTACTCCGTAAGTTTGAGTTAATGCAAGAGTAGCAAGGCGGAGACCTACCGGTTCTTTAGGGGAAGGATGGATACAGAGCTCATTGCCGATATGTTGTTTCCAGTGAAGATACTTCCCATTTTTTTTCTTCGAAATCTGTCCGCTTTTGAATGTCTTTGATTCTTGGTACGGTGATAAAGCGGATACGATCACGATAGTTACCATGTTATTATTTATTAGATAAGATTATTACTCTACAATTTTTTTCGCTCTGTCCAATGCTACATTGATATTCGGACAGATATTTTCCTCTCCCAATAGTTCATAGAATCCGGATTTCTCCAATACTTTATGAACTTTCTCGTTGACTCCGGAAAGGATAACGGTAATCTTCTCCTTCTGCGACATTTCACAAAGAGTGGTCAGGTTATGGATACCCGTAGAGTCGATAAACGGAACTTTACGCATACGGATGATACGTACTTTCGGACGGTCACCCAATTGCGCCATTGTCTCTTCGAACTTTGTGGCGATGCCAAAGAAGTAAGGACCGTTGATTTCATATACTTCCACTCCTTTGGGGATTATCAGATTCTCTTCGTGTACGGCGATATCGAGTTCCGAGTTCGGATCAATCTCGTCCGTGATAACAGAAATCTCGGTAGTCTCCATAACACGTTTCATAAAGAGTACACAAGCGATGATAAGTCCGATTTCGATGGCAACTGTCAAGTCGAAGATAACAGTGAGGAAGAATGTGATCAGAAGTACCGTTACATCCGATTTTGGATTTCTCAGTAAAGCCTTGAATACGCGCCATCCGCTCATATTATAGGAAACGATGACCAATACTCCGGCAAGGCATGCCATCGGGATATATTGAGCAAGCGGCATTAGGAAGAGAAGAATCAGCAACAGGACGACTGCATGGATGATTCCGGCTATCGGTGTCTTACCCCCGTTGTTGATATTTGTCATAGTACGGGCAATGGCGGGGATACCGCCAAACAAAGGAGCTACGATATTTGCTGCACCTTGTGCAATCAGTTCTGTGTTGGAATCGTGGCGGTCGCCTATCACACCATCGGCAACGGTGGCGGACAACAGTGATTCGATAGCTCCCAACACGGCAATTGTGACGGCAACCGGGAATAAGTTTTTAATGGCTTCCCAGTTCAATGTGGGGACAACGGCATCGGGTAGCTCAGAGTTGATTGTAAAGCGGTCGCCAATGGTTGGGATGCAGTCAATTCCGCCGTACATCTTCATCAGGTAAACGGCAACTGTCACCACGACAATAGCAATCAGTGAGCCGGGAATTTTCTTGGAAAATTTGGGTGAGATGGCGATGATAATGATACTGATAATACTTACGATGGTATTCCACCAGTTCACCGTGTCGAAATGGCGGAAATAAATCAACCATTTTCCAATAAAGTCACCCGGAACTTTCTCGTCTCCAAACGACAGGCCGAAGATATCGGCTATCTGTGTGGTGAAGATGGTTACAGCGATACCGCTGGTGAAACCTACGATAATCGGATAAGGAATGAACTTTATGACGGCTCCCAGTTTGAATACTCCTAATAATATAAGGAGCACGCCTGCCATGAGCGTTGCTACAATCAGTCCGGCCTCTCCATATTGTTGGATGATTCCGTAGATGATGACGATAAAAGCACCTGTCGGTCCGCCGATCTGGACTTTGCTTCCGCCTAGCAATGAGACGATAAATCCGGCAATAATAGCGGTAATGATACCCTTTTCGGGTGATACGCCCGAAGCAATACCAAAGGCAATGGCTAACGGCAACGCAACGATACCAACGATGATACCTGCCATCAAGTCTGCCATGAATGTTTCTTTTGAATAATTTTTTAGGCAAGAAACCAATTTAGGTTTGAATTCAAATAGTTTCATTTTCTATGAGTTGTTACGTGATCGTTTGTCTTTTGTAAAGTAGAGGTTGCAAAATTATATAAAATAATCGAAAGAAGTATGTTCCTCGACATACTATTTGATTTTTGATAGGTTTTATCAATGAGGGCATAGATTTTATTAATGAGAAAAGTAGGGCGTTTTATGAACAAATAGCTTATATTTGCGTTATGAATAATACGACAAGTTACGTGTGGTAATCAACCAATTTAAAATATAATAAGAATTATGGCTAAGAGTATTAAAGGAACTCAGACAGAGAAGAATCTGCTGACTTCATTCGCTGGAGAATCACAGGCAAGAATGCGTTACACCTATTTTGCAAGTGTGGCTAAAAAAGAAGGTTACGAACAAATTTCGGCTATTTTTACTGAAACGGCCGATCAGGAAAAGGAACATGCGAAACGTATGTTTAAGTTCTTGGAAGGTGGTATGGTAGAAATCACTGCCAGCTATCCGGCAGGTGTAATCGGTACTACACTCGAAAATCTTCGCGCTGCCGCTGCCGGTGAACACGAAGAATGGTCGTTGGATTATCCTCATTTCGCAGATGTGGCAGAACAGGAGGGTTTCCCGATGATTGCCGCTATGTATCGTAATATTTCTATTGCTGAGAAAGGTCACGAAGAAAGATATCTTGCTTTCGTGAACAATATCGAGAATATGACTGTATTCGCTAAAGAAGGTGAAGTAGTATGGCAATGCCGTAACTGCGGTTATATCACTGTAGGTAAGGAAGCTCCGGAAGTTTGTCCGGCTTGTTTGCACCCGCAGGCTTACTTCGAAGTAAAGAAGGAAAACTATTAAAAGAGGATTTCTGATTAGAAGATAGTTGGTTCCACGTCGGGAAGCTTTTCGTTTCCGGACGTGGAACTTTTTTTATTGTGTGGCTCTAGTACTTTATTCTACTTTGCTAAAGTGAATACGAAGAGGAGCATCTTCCATAGAGCTCATAAATTCATAAATCATGGCTCCAAAATCTTCTCCTTGCGGTTCATAATCATCCAATGTGCATTCCAATACCTCTTTGCTATCCACTGTGATTAGTCGGAAACCGACAAGAGCCGGGCGGATGTCTTTGTGGGTAGTAGAGAATTTGACGTTTACATCAGGTATTTCCAGTATGGATACTTTTACGTTTGCGCCGTTATTCTCTTGGAATATCTTATTTCCTTCTTCTTTGAAAGTGATTTTACGGGGAGATGTCCCGAAATAATTCTTCAGGTCTCCGGATAGATCGGGAGTGAATGTATATTCTAAGTAAGAGTCACCTTCAAATGTTATTCGGTCTGAAGGTGTCCCTTTGGGTGCTTTGCTGATATCTTCTCCATACATCTCGAACAAATCAAGATTTGTTATTTTATCAAATGCCCAAGTTCCGGTAAATATATCCGGTCCGCTTATAGTGACAGTAAGTGTGCCGTTGCTGCCTATGGCATATCCGTCTTTATTGGCCAGACGGAGGATAAGTTTATCTTTTCCTTCTTCTTTCTTCAGGTACTTGATAGAGAAACTCCCTTTATTTTTGTTGATAGGAACAACAACTTGGGCTCCATTTACGAATTCATAATGTACCCCTTCTATTGCGGTAGAACTTTCATCTACTTCAATATCGAAGGTTGTCGCTACTTTTACCTTATATACTCCTCCTTTCATATTAGTCAGTTTGATAGAGAAGTCAGCGCTGAATCCAACTTTTCCTGTACTGTTCTCAAAGGACATTATGATTCCATTATTATTTAATAAGTTTACAGAAGCATAATTCATCAATCCCAACGAGAAACCTTCCGGAGCTTTTTGTAGATTAACATATAATTCTTTATTTTCATCACCGATATTTTCTTCAATACGGGTTAATGTAAAAGTAGCTTCTGTCTCACCTGCTTTTAATAAGATGGATGGTTCTGATACGGTGAAATCTACGCCTTCCACAGCTGTTCCACCAAATAGAACGGGAATAAAGACATCCGTTAGAGGAGCTTGGTCAGCTTTTATTTTCAATTCTATACTTCCTTT
>OLIY01002074.1_pt1 | contig 11265 bp, 8 predicted proteins | sample 1601431 | NCBI WGS metagenome assembly OLIY01 (sample SAMN04168659, study PRJEB22393) | human gut metagenome | biome: human gut microbiome; feature: stool | host: Homo sapiens | collected 2014-05-12
GTCAGCAACCTGAAAGATCTGGGGTATGCCACGCTGGCAGCCCACCCCTATACCAACTCCAACTACCGCCGCGATTCTGCCTGGCTGACGCTGGGCTTTGACGAGACCCACTTCCAGGATGATTTTCCGACCAAGGAAACCTATGGCAGCCGCCCCTACCAGACCGACAGCGCCACCTACCGCGACCTGGAAGGTTTGTATGAAGCAATGCCGGAGGACCAGCCGCGGTTTGTGTTCCTGGTTTCCATCCAGAGCCACGGCGATTACGATATGAACCCCCCGGAGGAGGATATCGTGCATGCCGCAACCGATTACGGCGAGTATGATTCCATCATGGATGAATACCTGAGCAACATCTATATGACCGACCGTGCCTTTGGCGAACTGACCGAATACCTGACCGAGCAGTACGAAAAGACCGGCCGCAAGGTGATTGTTGCCATGGCAGGCGACCACGCCCCCAGCTTTGTGGATCATGTGGCCGACCATACCTTTACCGATGAGAACAATTTACAGATTTTGGAGCGCAGCACGCCCTACCTGATCTGGGCAAACTACCCGCTGGAAAACGCAGGCCAGACCAGTGCCACCGACGAGTACAACCGCATGGATATGTGCATGCTGGCTCCCACCCTGGTGGAAAATGCCGGGCTGCCGCTGACCCCGTATTACCAGTACCTGCTGGCACTCAAGCAGGTGGCCCCGGTGGTGACAGCCGCCAATGACTATATGGACGCGGACGGCGTGACCCACACCTACGGCGAGAATGCAGAGCTGGATGCCTGGGTGCATGGGTACTTCTATTTGGAGTATAACAACATCGGTGCCAAAGCAACCCGTCAGCAGAATTTGTTCCAGGTGGAAAAGTAAGAAGCTGATAAGCAGACGTCAGCCAGGATTCTTCTGATTTAAAAACAAAAATGGCAAGAAAAAATCTCCCCGCTGCAATGTGCTGATGCACAAAATGCAGCGGGGAGATTTTCGATTTCAGATACACTCCGGGCCGTTACACGGCGGCGGGCGCTTTCAGCACAAAGGTCTGTACGCCCCAGATCACCAGAACAACAATGCCGAGCGCGATGCGGTAAACGCCGAACGCGGTGAAGGTGTGGCGCTTGACGTAATCCATCAGGAAGCGGATGGCGATGATGGAAACGATAAAGGCAACCGCACAGCCAACGATCAGCACAACGGTCTGATCCAGCGTGAAGCTGTTGCCCTTGCCAAAGAACTTGACCAGCTTGAGCAAACTGGCACCGGCCATGACCGGGATGGCAAGGAAGAAGGTGAACTGGCTGGCAGCCGGGCGGGACATGCCGCACAGCATGCCGCCCAGAATGGTGGAGCCGCTGCGGGAGGTGCCGGGAATCAGGGAGAGCACCTGCCAGCAGCCAACCTTGAACGCCTGCGGGTAAGTAATGCGGGAAAGCTTGGTGGTGGTGGGCACCCGCGGGCGGCGCTCGATCAGGATAAAGGCAACGCCGTACACAATCAGCATCAGGGCAACCACCACGCTGTTATACAGGTGGGCGTCCATCCAGTCGTCCAGCAGAATGCCCAGCACGGCGGCGGGCACGCAGGCTGCAATAATTTTGAACCACAGCCGGACCACAGGCCAGCGCAGGTGGGCGGCAAAGCCGGTATCGCGGCCATTATCCTTGCAGAACGGCCACAGCTTGTGGAAATACAGCACCACAACAGCCAGGATAGCACCCAGCTGGATGACAACGCGGAACATTTCCATAAAATCTTCCGTATAGCCAAACTTCAGCACCTGCTCGGCAAGGATCATATGCCCAGTGCTGGAAATCGGCAGCCATTCGGTGATGCCTTCAATCACACCGTAAATGACGGATTTCAGAATTGAAAGAAACAGGTCCATCTTTTTTCCTCCCCTTGGCGGGATCACTCCCGGCCAGCAATACAAATATATAGTAGCACACTTTACGTGATATTGCACCCTGCCGCTGTATAATTTACACTTTTGCTCCAAAACAACAGGCAAAAGCGGTTGCCGTTTTGGCAAAATGCTCCTATAATAGAAGTGTGGCTTTTGCCGTATCAGTGGGAAAAGTTAGAATGTGTATAGAAAATAGAGGATATTACAAAATGTATAAAACTGTAGTGTTTGACCTGGATGGTACGCTGCTGAACACCCTGACTGACCTGGCGGATGCCGGCAACCGGCTGTGCCGGAAATATGGCTGGCCCACCCATGAGCGCCAGGCGTACCGCTATTTTGTGGGCAACGGTATCCCTAAACTGGTGGAGCGCCTGGCCCCGGCAGACCAGCGCACCCCGGCGGTGCTGGAAGCGGCCCTGGCGGATTTTAAGCAGGATTATGGCCAGCACCTGCGGGACACCACCGCACCGTACCCCGGCATCCCCGAAATGCTGGCAAAGCTGAAAGCGAACGGCGTGCAGCTGGCGGTGTTTTCCAACAAGGCGGATGCGCTGGCAAAAGAGGTCGTCAAGGATTATTTCGGCACGCAGTATTTTACGATCGTGCGCGGCCAGATGACCGGCGTGGCCCCCAAGCCCGCCGCCGAGGGCACGAACGCCCTGCTGCAGGCCCTGCATGCCGACCCGGCCAGCACCCTGTATGTGGGGGACAGCAACGTGGATGTGGAAACCGCCCACAATGCGAACCTGCCCTGCTGCGGGGCGGTGTGGGGATTCCGCACGCGGGAGGAACTGAATGCGGCCGGGGCGGAATACCTGGCAGAAAACAGCGATGAACTGTATGACGTTATCATGAAATAACTGCAAAATTGCGGTGGGGGGAACTGTAAAATGATTGCGCAGCGCTATAAAGATATGCTTAGCGGCAAGTCCGTTATTCGCCAAATCTCCGAGTGGAGCACGGCTCGCGGGACTGAGATCGGCTATGAAAATGTGTTTGATTATTCGCTGGGCAACCCTTCGGTGCCCTGCCCGGAGCACTTTACCAAAACCTGCATCGATCTGCTGCAGACCAAGGAGCCGGTGACGCTGCATGGCTACAGCCCCACGCTGACCATCCCCGCCGTGCGCAAGGCGGTGGCCGAAAGCCTGAACCGCCGCTTTGGCATGGACTACGGTATGGAGCATATCTTTATGGCAACGGGTGCTGCCGGTGCGCTGGCCCACGCCATGCGCTGCGTGGCGGTGCCGGGGCAGGATATTATCACCTTTGCGCCGTTCTTCCCGGAATACAAGCCGTATGTGGAGGGCGCGGGCCTGAATCTGAAGGTCGTTCCGCCCCGCACGAAGGATTTTCAGATTGACTTTGACGCATTTGACGCGATGCTGGATGAGAACACCGCCGCCGTGCTGATCAACACCCCCAACAATCCCTCCGGCGCAGCCTACAGCGCCGAGACGCTGACCGGCCTGGCCGACCGCCTGCGCGCCGCCAGCGCCAAGTATGGGCACAGAATCTTTTTGATCTCGGATGAGCCGTACCGCGAAATCATGTTCGGCGGGCAGCCCATCCAGTACGCTGCCAAGTTCTATGACGATACGTTGACCTGCTATTCGTTCAGCAAGAGCCTGAGCCTGCCGGGCGAGCGCATCGGCTATGTGGCTGCGAACCCGCGCTGCGAGGACGCCGAGTATATTGTGCCCATGTGCGGCCAGATCAGCCGCGGAACCGGCCACAACTGCCCGGCATCACTGATCCAGCTGGCCGTGGCCGAATGCCTGGACGAAACCAGCGACTTGGGCGTGTACGAAACCAACATGGAGCTGATTTACGCCGAGCTGAAAAAGCTGGGCTTTACCGTGGTTAAACCCTCCGGCACCTTCTATATCTTCCCCAAAGCGCTGGAGGAGGACGCCAATGCGTTCTGCAAAAAGGCCATGAAGTATGACCTGGCGTTGGTTCCCGGCGACAGCTTTGGCTGCCCCGGCTACTTCCGCATGGCGTACTGCATCGAGACCGAAAAAGTCCGCCGCAGCTTTGCCGCGCTGGAGAAATTCGTGGCCGAGGAGTACGGCGTCACCAAACACTAAGGAGATTTTATGTCGATTCTACGCCGCATTTTTCCGCTTCTGCTGACGGCTGCGCTGCTGTGTGCCTGCGTGCAGATGCCCAACGCCCCACAGGACGTGCTGCCCGCCCCGACGCCGCAGCCCACGGCGGCCCCCGCCGCCACGCCGGAGACAAGCCCCACGCCGACGCCCGAGCCGACAGTGGCCCCCGCGATGGCGACGGCCACGAGCAACGCCACCAAGGACGCGCCGCAGATCAAGGACCCGACAACCTGGGACGATAACGCCGCAAAGACGCTGGCCGGGCTGGAAACGCAGTTTGCCGCCTACGGCCTGACGCTGGACGCGAAGGAGGGCTGCCCCTACCTGCTGGCGGTCAACAACGCAGGCGGCGTGGTCACGGTCTACGCCGTGGATTCTGCCACAAAAAAGTACGCTGTGCCGTTCATGGCGATGGTGTGCAGCGGCGGCATGGACACCCCCACCGGGTATTTTTCGACCCCGGTGGACTACAGCTGGCGGCTGCTGATGGGCCCGAGCTACGGCCAGTACGCGACCCGCATCTATGACAGCTACCTGTTCCACAGCGTGCCCTACTACAGCCAGCACAAGGACGATATCGAGTACGACCAGTTCAACCAGCTGGGCACCCAGGCCAGCCTGGGATGTATCCGGCTGCTGGTCTGTGATGTAAAGTGGATCTATGATAACTGCCCCATCGGCACCCGCGTGGTGATCTATGATAACGCCGATGACCCCGGCCCCATGGGAAAGCCCGGCACCATTTACACCGACCCGACGGACGAGAGCAAGCGCGGCTGGGACCCCACCGACCCGGATTCCGCCAACCCGTGGGATGCAGCATTCCGCAGCGGTACAGCTATCCGCAGCGAGGCAGCCTGGAACGAATGGAACGACGCCCAGAACGATGGCCGCTGGAACGGCTCCATCAACCCCACTGACCTGCAAGGCTGGAGCACCGATTCCAGCGTTGAGGGCACCCGCGGATAACACACCATAGGGGTTAGGTTTTACCAGGTTTTCACCAAGAAGCACTTGTTCTGCCCGGCGAATTGGGATATAATAAAAGGGTTACAAACAGCTTTACCTGCCATGGAGGGCAATGAATGATGAAACTGGCAAAACGTGCAGCTGCACTTGTGCTGGCAGCGGTTCTGGCGCTCAGCCTGACCGCCTGCAGCCCCAAGGAAGTAGCAAGCAATCTGATTTTGAAAACGGCAGACCTGCTGGGCCTGCGTGAAGAAGGTTCCGATGACGATGAGGCGGACGAAATTGTGGCGCAGCCCGGCGGTGAGGTGAACTTCCCGGATGGGCTGCAGGATACCTCGGTCCACTGGAACCAACAGGTGCAGGATGGGACGCTGTATGTTGCGTTTAACAGCATCCAGAACCGCAACACCGAGTATTTCGTGGCGGGTTCCGATACTGTGCAGGTAACGGGCTATGCCACCACTGAATCCACCGGTATTCTGGAGTTCAAGGTGGCGCTGTGGGAACTTTCGGAGGATAAGGCAACCACTTCCTATGTGGCGGGCACCACGGTGTATTTCCCGACCGGCGGGGAGTGCAGCACCTATACCATCTCCGGCTTGACCCCCGGCAGGCTGTACAAGGCCAATGTCAGCTATGACTCTGGTATGTTCTACATTACCGGCGGCGTGAAAATTGAGGGCATTGGCAGCGATGACCTGGTTGCCCCGGATGCAGAATAACCAAAAATGAAGCGTGCCCCGGCGCAGCGGTCAATGCAGACCGACGCCGGGGCATTTTGCGGATATGACTGAAACAAAAAAAGGAATCAAAAGATGAACTTTGATAAAAAACAGCTGCGCAACACCCTGCTGCTTCTGCTGGGGGCGCTGATTTGGGGCACAGCCTTTGTGGCGCAAAGTGTGGGCAGCGGCTATGTGGGGCCGTATACCTTTTTGGCGGCCCGCAGCTGGCTGGCCTGCGCATTTTTGATCGTGCTGGTTTTGCTGCGCCGCGGCAAGGCCCGCAAAGCGGATCCCGGTGTTCCATTCTGGATCAACGGCCGGATGCTGCTGCGGGGCGGTGTGTTCTGCGGCATTGCGCTGTTTGCGGCTTCGGCGGCACAGCAGATCGGCATTGGCACCACCAGCACGGCCAAGGCGGGCTTTTTGACGGCGCTGTATGTGGTGCTGGTACCGCTGCTGGGGGTGTTCTTTGGGCGGCGGCCGGGGGTCAAACTGGGAATCTGCGCCTGCATCAGCCTGGCGGGGCTTTACCTGCTGTGCCTGGCGGGGCACGATACCCTGACCCTGACCGGCGGCGAATGGATGCTGCTGCTCTGCTCGCTGCTGTTTGCGTTCCAGATTATGCTGGTGGATCATTACAGCCCCAGGCTGGACGGTGTGCAGCTGAGCTTTGCGGAATTTTTTGCAACGGCGGTCCTTTCCACTATTTTTATGTTTGTGTTTGAAACGCCGACCTTTGCCCAGATCCAGGGGGCGGCGGTATCTATTGCTTACTGCGGCATTTTGTCCAGCGGTGTGGCCTACACGCTGCAAATTGTGGGCCAGAAAGAACTTGACCCCACCATTGCCAGCATGGCCATGTGCATGGAAAGCGTGTTCAGCGCCCTGGCCGGCTGGCTGATTTTGGGCCAGACCCTTTCCGGCGTAGAACTGGCAGGGTGCGCTTTGATGTTTGCGGCAATTATTGGGGCGCAGATACCGGAGAAAGTTAGGAGTTAGGAGTTAGCAAAACGCGCACAGCGCCGATAAATATCGGGCGCTGTGCGCGTTTTTTGTATGATGACGAGGAAGAAAATGTATTGAAGGGGAAGAAAGGTAAAATTTTGCCGCGAACAGAAAAAGAGATTTGTAGGGGACGATGCTTGCATCGTCCCGTGGGGCGGGCCGTAACGTGGGCAGGTGGTACAATTTTATGATGTCTCTCTGCGGTGCGGTCCACCGAAATTATTCTTTATTCTTTATTATTTATTCTTTTTTCATTCAAACAAAAACGCGCCCTCCCTTGCGGGAAGGCGCATTTGATTTAATCGTGCCGGATGGCCTCCAGGGCGCTGATGCGAACGGCGCGGCTGGCGGGAACGATGCCGGAAAGCAGGCCCACCACCACGGCAAAGCCGATGGCAGCCAGCACCAGCCAGAAAGGAATGATGGACATGACGGTTCCGCTGCCGGAATCAGACATGTAAAATCCACCGCCGTAATACATCGAATCGCTGCTGCCCATCAGGGAGCTGAGGTCGATGGTGGCGTTGATGCCCAGCTTCATCAGCAGGGTGTTCAGGCCGTATACGATCATCGTCATGTTGTTCATGCCAAAGCTGATGATGTAGCTTAAAATCGTACCGGCTACGCCGCCGATAAAGCCGATCATACCGCTTTCAATCAGGAACATCCGCCGGATGTTGCCAATCTCGCAGCCCAGAACTTTCATCACGCCGATCTCACGGGTGCGCTCGTAAATGGCCATCGTCATGGTGTTGGCGATGTTCAGCGCGGCAACAAACAGGCTGATGGCCGCCAGACCCGCCAGGCGCAGCTGGCGCTGTGCGGTCTGCTGCTGCATCTGCTTGCGGTAATCCACCATGGAGCTGATCTGGTAGCCTTCCTCTTTTAAGGTATCGCAGATCTTATCCACATTTTTGATGTCATCGACCTTAATGTACACTTCGTTATAGGTCACTTTTTTGGGGTTAAAATCCGTTTTGGCCAGCTTGCTGTAGGCTTCGCTCAGCATCAGAAGGTCGTTCAGGCGGAAAGTAATGCCGTATTGCAGCATGTAATCCTCGGATTCTTCCGAGACAACGCCAACGATTTTGAGCTTGTAGCTCTGGGTCTTGGGGCTCTCGGTGTCACCATTGGTCAGGGTCAGGGTAAAGGTATCCTTGGTAGCATCCACAAAGGGCGGCAGTTGGTTGCCGTTGGCATCGGTTTCGCCGCTCCAGCGCTGGCGTTTGGAGCTGTTTTGGCTGCGGCGGGTATCCTCAAACTGATACAAAAACTCCTTGCCCACCACAACGGGGATCACATCCTTGCCGTAATTCACACCGCTTTTGGGCCAGTCGCCGCTTTCCAGCTTGTTGTCCAGCAGGGGCATGGTGTCCGGGTCCAGGCCGAGAACGCTCCATACAGAACTGGCGCGGTAGCGGTTGTTTTTGCCTGCTTCTACATACAGGTTTAGGCCCGGCTGGTAATAGGGGGTGACAGCCGTAACGTGGTCGATCTTGCGGAACCGCTGGACGGCTTCGTTATCCAGCTTGACCTCCTGCCCATTGATGTTCTGGCTGCCGTAGTTGTATACCTCAATCTTGGTCAGGCCGCCCATATTTTTGAGCATTTCGTCGTTGTTATGGCTTTCCGCAATGCCCATGGAGATCATAACGATAACCGCACAGATGCCCACAACGACGCCCACAACGGTCAGTGCCGTGCGGCCCTTGCGGCGGGACAGGTTGGTGACAGCCAGCCCGATCTGGTCAGATATCTTCATCGTTGCCTTCCTCCAGCTTGGCAAGTGCGGCGGCCTTCTTCTTTTTGCGTACCACCACCACGATCACAACGACCACCACGATCACAGCAGCGCCGATTGCCAGATAGGCCCACAGGGGCAGGCCGGTCTGCTGGGGCTGCATGTCATCCATGTTATTGTCCATATCGCCAGAATTGCCGTAGTCCATGGCCGGTTGAACAGAGAAGGAAAAATCTTTGCTGACGGTTTTCAGGGTGCCGTTGGCGTCCTCATAGGTCAGGGTGATGGTACCGTTGCAGGTGCCTTCCTGGGTGGGGGTCATGTCAAAATCCACGCTGTTGGAGGAACCGGCGTTCAGGTTGCCAATGTACTGCACAGTGGTGTCGGCGCCCAGGTTATCGCCGGAAAGGGTGGCTTCCAGGTTGGAAAGGGCGTCGCGGCCCTTGTTGACAAAGTTCAGGGTGACGGAAGCGGAATCGCCCAGCGTAATGCTGTCGCTGAGTTCCAGCTGGCCTAACTCAAAGCGGTCCGGCTGAGATACCGGAACCGAGATGGTGGTGGACATACCGGTAACGGCCTTGTTGGTGTCCGCGCCGGTACCCACGCTGTTCACGGTGATGTTGGCCACGCCGCCGGTAAACCCGGCGCTGGGGGTCAGGCTGAAGCTGACATCGCGGGTGGACTTGGGGGCCATGGTGCCCAGGTAGCTGCTCAGGCTGCCGCTGGTCATGGTGATGCCGTCCGGCAGGGTCAGCGAGATGACCACATCGTTCAGATCCTCCTGGCCGCCGGTGGCGTACAGGGTCAGGGTCAGGGTAAAGGGCGTCCCGGCAACAACCGCTTCATTGCCGTAGCTGGAAGCGCGGATCATCAGGTTGGGGGTATCGGGGTCTTCGTCCACACACTGGCCCAGGGTAACGCTGAGCTGCTGCATCGCCATGGTGGAATTCAGGTAACTCAGGTTGATGGGCACGCTGTTGCCGCCGCCGTTGTAGATCACATCGCGGAACAGCAGTACATAGCTGTAGTAACCGGCACCGTTGGCGTCGGTTTCCTCGTACAGCTGGCCAACTTCGGCGTTGCCGGTAAAGGTGAACACGGAGGAGTTGATGCGGGCAGAGATCTGGTCCGCGGGAATGAAGTTGTTGTAAGCACCGTAATCCGCCACGCGCAGAATCAGGTTAAACCGGCTGTCCCGGTCAATGGTGGTGATCTCGCCGCCTGCGGCATCGGTCACGGTCTGAGCAATGATGTAGGCCGAGCCGCTGTTGTTGGGGGCACTCGGGCCGTTGTCCGTCGGGGCGGGGGTCACGGTAGGCTCGGCGGTTGCTGTCGGTACAGGGGTAGAGGTTACGTCTTCGGCAAGGGCGGGCATGGCAGCCACGCTGCCGAAGAGCATGACGGCCGCCAGCAGGGCGGCAAAACGGGAAGCTTTTTTCACTCCGGGGTCCTCCTTAAATTGATTCCATCTTTTTCTATGGCTTTGATATTCCTGAATGAGTGGGCAAAATTTACGGTTTGGGTTGTTCGGGCTGCTGGGCTGCAGCAGCAGGGGCTGCGTAAGAGGCAAGCTCGGCTGCGGTTTTCTGGTGAACTTCGCCGCTGGCAGAGTCGCCGCCGATCCGCATGTTGCCCTCCAGGCTGGCGAACAGGGCTTCGCGGTTGCGCTCCCTTGTGGCGGGATCCTGCACCACATCGGACTGCACCTTGCCGTCCAGAATGGTAATAATGCGGTCTGCACAGGAGGCCAGCTCCGGTTCATGGGTGACCATGACAAAGGTGGTGCCCATCTGCTTGGATATTTGCAGCATGCGGTAGAGCACCTGTTTGGATGTGATAGAGTCCAGGTTGCCGGTGGGTTCGTCCGCAAAGATCACGCGCGGCTTGCTGACAAAGGCGCGGGCGATGCCCACGCGCTGCTGCTGGCCGCCGCTCATCTCGGTGGGCATGTGTTCGGCACGGCCGCCAAGGCCCATGTTTTTTAACTCTTTGCGGGCCATGGCAAGGCGCTGGGAGCGGGAAATGCCCTTGAACATCAGCGGCAGAGCAACGTTTTCGGCCGCCGTCATGGTGGGCAGCAGGTTGTAGCTCTGAAAAATAAAGCCCAGGTGTGCCTGGCGGAACTTGGCCAGCTCATCTTCGGTCATAGCGCTGATCTCGTGCGAACCGATGAACACCTTGCCGCGGGTCGGTTTTTCCAGCCCGGCCAGCTGATTCAGCAGGGTGCTTTTGCCACTGCCGGACTGGCCCACGATGCAGCAGAATTCCCCTTTTTCAATGGAGATAGAAACATCGTTCAGGGCAACGACTCGTTCTTTGCCCACGGCATACACCTTGCACAGGTTGACGGTATGGATAATGGGTGCCATTTCAGCCCTCCCTCTTTGACAAAATCCTATACCTCTATACTATATCACATTTTACCCCCGGCGGAAAGGGGGCGGAGTTGTAAAATTGCGGTGGGGCGAAGGAAGTAGTTAGGAGTTAGGAGGTAGGAGGTAGGAGTTAATTAGGAATTATGCGGTATTGCCTTAAAATTATCATAAAAAATGCCGCGGCCCGGTGGGGCGGCGGCAAATAGGGATGGGTTATAGATATTCTTCAAAAAATTCTGCGGTGGCGGATTCGATGCGGCGGCGGACGGAGAAATCGTCGATTTTTTTGCCGGATGCGGCGGTGAAATTGTGAGTGGCGTCCTCATACTGGCCGGTCAGGTCCACCAGAGGGCCGCTGTGTTCGGCGGCAGCCTGGCGGGTCAGGTCAATGGTGGTCTGGCTCAGCAATTCGGCATCCCCGGCGGTATAAGCCAGC
>OLIY01002075.1_pt1 | contig 11262 bp, 9 predicted proteins | sample 1601431 | NCBI WGS metagenome assembly OLIY01 (sample SAMN04168659, study PRJEB22393) | human gut metagenome | biome: human gut microbiome; feature: stool | host: Homo sapiens | collected 2014-05-12
GGCGGCGTGCAGAAACATGCGCTTGAGAGGCGCACCGAGCAGGCCTCGCGACACCTCCCTGTTGAAGTCGAAGTCCCCGTACTTGTCGTCACCCACGAGCGGGAAGCCCTGGGAGAGCGCATGGACGCGAATCTGGTGCGTGCGCCCCGTCTTGAGCTCCGCATCAAGATAGCTGACGGAGCCGTAGCGCTTCAGAAGCGTGAAGATCGTGTGGGCGGGAACTCCCTCGACCTGATCGACGCGCACGCGACGCTCGCCCGAGGGCAACAGATAGCGCACGAGCGGAAGCTTCACGTGCTGGCGGTCGTTGACCCAGTCGCCCTTGACGAGCAGGCGGTAGTGCTTCTCAATGCCGCCGCTCTCCTTCATCATGTCGTGAAGGCGCACGAGTGCCTTGCGGCTTCGACAGACGATGATGGCGCCGGAGGTCTCGCGGTCGAGCCTGTGGGCAAGCTCAAGAAAGGGTTCGTCGGGACGCGAGGCGCGCAGGCGCTCGATGAGACCGTGCGAAATGCCCGAGCCGCCGTGGGCGGCAATGCCCGAAGGCTTGTTGACGATGAGAAGATGTCTGTCCTCGTACAGGACGGGAACCGTCCCTTCAGCAAGGGGCACGGCCGCAGGCCTGCCTGCGGGCTTCTGAGAAATCCTGATCGGAGGCACGCGCAGCAGGTCACCCTCGACGAGCTTCGTCTCCGCCTTGACGCGCGCCTTGTTGACGCGCACCTCACCAGCCCTGATGATACGGTAGATGTGGCTTTTGGGCACGCCCTTGGCAACGCGTGCAAGATAGTTGTCGACACGCTGGCCGTCCGCATCCGGGCCGACCGCAATCCAGTTGACGCCGTCAGTACGCAAAGACGTGATCCCGGACGAAGGCAGGATGGAAATTTCCGCTTTGTTTTCTCCACTCATCGTTTATACTTGTCGGCTATGATCGTTTGAACCACCGTCCGCTCGACGGCTTCAGGCGGTCAGGTTTCAGACGTGACGAGGCTTGAAAGCGCCCCGTCAGGCATTGATGCGGCCCGAAGCCGCGTCATGACGCGCATTCTCTCACGTTTTCATCGATTTTTGTGTCCGCCGCCCCACTGGCGAAGCGTCGGGCTAAAACCCATTTTGTTCAACAGGCGTCCCGGTACCCGGCGTACCGAGCCCTCGCCAAGGCGTCCGCGCCGTCCGACAGGACCTCCGCGATGCGCCGCACCGTTCTCGAAACGGCTCCCCGACTTTAGGCTCGCAGCCCCGGCAAAGCCGTGAGGCCAGCTTGAGCGCTTGTCCGCCCCCTTTGCGGCGGTCGTGTCCGGAACCGAAGCGAGACGAGCGGAGAAGCATCGCGACCGGTCCGCCGGCCGAGCAGCCCGCGCCTGCGACGGCTCCTGCCGAGAGAGGGATGCAGGCGGCATCAGGGCGACAATTCCCGATGCCGTTGCCTTTGAAGCTGAAATTCACTTGTCTGCCGCTCCGGGCTGTCAGCCCGGCCTGAGCGGACCCCGGACCGGGAAATTCGAGGGAGGTCCCTCTTTCCCGCCGCGCAGCACGCACTGGCGCAGCTCCCCCGTCTTCCCTTCGGGTGTTGAGCGCGCCGCGTAGAGTCATCTGCGCCCGAAGCCTCCGACGGGTCTGAAAAATGCTCCGGCCGCGCTTATCAGCGTATGCACCGGCGGGCTTTTCCTCGTGCTCCGCACGATGGAGAAGGCTCGGAATGCTGTGAGGGATTGAGCCCGTTCGAACGCTCCCGCGTCCGCTCGTGAAGACTCTCCCCAGTTGCCCCGATCGGGGCAGACACAGCGCCGTTGACGCACCCGACAGCAACCAGGATGGCCGGCCGCAGGGCTCCAAAAGGTGCGTCACACGCACCATGGGAGCACGCGTGCCGTCGGCGCCGAAACGCGCGGAAGACGCCACCCGTGCCGACCTCAACGAGGTCCGGCATGACGGGCCTGCGTCCTTCGATGCGGCTGAGGCGCGCTTGCCGTTGCCCGCAGCGAATGCAGGGACAGGCGCCATTTCACTTCAAGGCACGCCAAAGTCCGCCCGCGTCAGTGGCGGCCGGAGTGCAATGCCATGAAGCGCATGCTTTTCAATGCCACGCACGCGGAAGAAACCCGCGTCGGCATCGTCGATGGACAGAAGCTCATCGACATCGACATCGAGACCGTGGGCCGCGAAGCCCGCAAGTCCAACATCTACAAGGGCATCGAGCCCAGCCTCGAAGCCTGCTTCGTCAACTACGGCGAAGAGCGCCACGGCTTCCTTCCCTTCAAGGAAATCTCCCGCGCCTACTTCAAGGAAGGCGTCGACGTCCGTTCGGCCTCCATCCGCGAAGCCATCACGGAAGGTCAGGAACTGATCGTTCAGGTCGAAAAGGAAGAGCGCGGCAACAAGGGCGCCGCCCTCACGACCTTCATCAGCCTTGCCGGCCGCTATCTCGTCCTCATGCCGAACAATCCGCGCGGTGGCGGCGTCTCCCGCCGCATTGAAGGCGAGGAACGTCAGGAACTGCGCGAGGCCATGGAAAAGCTCGACCTGCCTGGCGGCATGTCCACCATCGCCCGCACGGCCGGCATCGGCCGTACGACCGAAGAGCTCCAGTGGGACCTCAACTACCTCCTCAAGCTCTGGGAGGCCATCTCCGAAGCCGCTGCGCCGCAGTATGAGCTCGTGCGCGAGGAAAACGGCCGCCGCACCACGCAGCTCGTCAAGACGAGCGTCGTCGAAGGCCGCCCGCTTCGCCGCGCCAATCCTCCGCCCTTCCTGATCGTTGAGGAATCCAACCTCGTCGTGCGCGCCATCCGCGACTACTTTCAGCCCGACATCGGCGAAGTGCTCGTCGACACGGACGAGATCTATGAACAGGCCCGCCAGTTCATGTCGCACGTCATGCCCGACATGGTCGGCCGCGTCAAGCGCTACCGTGAGGACATTCCGCTCTTCACGCGCTTCCAGATCGAACACCAGATCGAAACAGCCTACTCCCGCACGGTCCCGCTGCCCTCCGGCGGCGCGATCGTGATCGACCATACGGAAGCCCTCGTCGCCGTCGACGTCAACTCCGCACGCGCCACGCGCGGCGCCGACATCGAGGAGACGGCCTTCCGCACCAACTGCGAGGCTGCCGACGAAGTGGCCCGCCAGATGCGCCTGCGCGACCTTGGCGGCCTCATCGTGATCGACTTTATCGACATGGCCGACACGAAGAACCAACGCGCCGTCGAGCAGCGTCTCAAGGACGCCCTCAAGTACGACCGCGCCCGCGTCCAGATGGCCAAGATCAGCCGCTTCGGCCTGATGGAGCTCTCCCGCCAGCGCCTGCGTCCTGCCCTTTCCGAAGGCAGCCACGTCACCTGCCCGCGCTGCAACGGCGTCGGCGTGATCCGCGACACGGAAAGCTGCGCCCTGCAGGTCCTGCGCATCCTTCAGGAAGAGGCCATGAAGGAAGGCACGGGCGCCGTGCACGCGCAGGTTCCCGTCGACGTCGCCACCTTCCTCCTCAACGAGAAGCGCAACGACATCACGAAGCTTGAGGCACGCCACCGCGTGCCCATCGTGCTCATCCCGAACACCAAGCTCGAGACGCCGCACTACCACATCGAGCGCCTGCGTCAGGACGACGAGCGCCTCGAAGACACGACGCCGAGTTTCAACCGCGCCGAGGACGTCGCCCAGGTGGCCGACGATCCGTACGCCCTGAAGAGCCAGGAGGACAAGCCCCAGCGTCCGAAGCAGGTTCCCGTCATCAAGAACGTACTCCCGCGCGATCCCGCTCCCGTGCATCCGCAAAAGGCCGAGGAAGCCAAGGCCGAGGCCGGCAAGTCCGCCCAGCTCCAGCCCGTCACGCAGGAAAAGGGCCTCTTCTCTCGCATCATGAGCTTCCTCTTCGGCAGCAAGGATGAAAAGAAGGAAGAGGAAAAGAAGGTCGAGGAAAACAAGACCGAAGGCAAGGAAAAGTCCAAGGACGCCGGCCGCGAAGACCGCCGTCGTCGCGGTGGCCGCCGCGACTCCCGTCGTGACGCCTCCTCCCGCACCCGCCGCACGGAACGCACCGAGGAAAAAGCCGACAAGACTGAAAAGCCCGAAGAGCGCATCGAAGAGAAGAAGCGCCGCGAGCGTCCCGCCCGCCGTCCGGTCGCCGAGGCCGCCCCGCAGGCTCAGGACGCCCGTGACGAATCCGTCGAAAAGGCCGAGGGCGAACGCACCCAGCGCCGCCGCTCCCGCCGCCGTCGTCCTGCCGAAGCCGAAGCTCAGGCCGCACAGCCCGAAGCCCTTCAGACCATTGTCTCCGAAGCCCAAGAGGTCGCCCCCGCCGCTCAGGCTGAAGTCGCTCCCGAGGTGAAGGAAGAGGTCAAGACCGAAGTCAAGGCCGCCCCCGTTGTCGAGATGCCCGCCGAAGCGGTGACCAAGGAACCGAAGGCCGACGAAGCTGAAGCCGTTCGTCCCGAAGGCGAGGAAGCCGTCGACGAAGCTCAGGGCGAAACCCGCCGCCGTCGTCCGCGCCGCCGCCGTCGCAGCGGCAAGGCCGCAGGCGAGACTGCCGAAGGCGCCGCCGAAACGACCGCCGATGCCGCTCCCGAAGCTGCCGTCGAGGCTCCTGACGAAGTGAAGGCCGAGGAACAGGCGCAGGCCAAGCCTGAAGCTCAGGTCGAGTCCCGGCCCGCCGAAGACCTCAAGCCCGCAGAGGATCTCTTCGCAGGCATGGACGTCGGCGCCTCTGAACTCGTTCAGGTCGAGACGACGGCCAAGGCCGAGCCCTCCGACTACGTCGAGGCCCAGCCGCGCGGCCGCAAGCCCGTTCATCAGGCCGTTGAAGCCGCCGAAGAGCCGCTCGTGCAGATCGAAACCCGATCTGCCGAGGCTGAAGCCCCCAAGACGGAAGCCGACCTGCTGAAGAGCCCCGAGCACATGGCCGACGTGGCCCAGCTCATTACGGAAAGCTTCGAGAAGTCCGACCGCCGTCCGCGCCGCTCCCGTCGCAGCAAGGTCAAGCCGGACGAAACAGTGAAGACCCACCTGAAGCCGATCGCCGAAGCCGTCGCCGGCATCGTCGCCGAGCCCGATCCGCTCGGGAAGATCGCCGTCACCGCCAAGGCCCTTGAGACCAAGGAGGAAGAGGCGGGAAAGGTTCAGGTTCAGGCTGAAGCTGTCGAACTCAAGGCCGAGGCTGTCGAAGCCGCTGCAGAATCCGCTGTTGAAGCCGCCCCCGTCGTCGAAGCCGCTCCCGCTGTCGGGACCGAAGCCGTCGTGCACGCGCCGCTCATGGGCGACGTGGCCGAGGGCCTCGAAGCCAACCTCGCCCGCGCTGGCCTCGAGCAGGTGCACACCAAGCCCGAGCTCGTGACCTTCAAGGGCTACGACGTCGTCCGCTACAGCGGCCGCCCGATGCCCGTCAAGGCTGAAGGCGAGACCGAGGGCCCGCTCGAACAGGTTCATACCCGTCCCGAGCTCTGCCGCCCCGTCGTCTACGAGGCCGTGCGCTATCCCGGTCGTCCCTATCAGGCTCCTGCTGCTCTCAACGAAGAGCCGCTCGTGCAGGTTCACACCCGCGAGGCCTGATGAGCCCTGATGACTGACCCCGGTCAGAGCCCACAAGGGCGCCGAACGCTTCAAGGCGTGCGGCGCCCTTTTTCTTCTACAATCATCTTCATCTTCACCTCTGTCTCCCGCACCATGTCGTCCTACCGAGGCCGTTTTGCCCCCTCTCCCACAGGCGCCCTTCATGCAGGCAGTCTTGTCGCTGCCATGGCGAGCTTTCTCGATGCGCGCGCCCACGACGGCGTCTGGCTCGTTCGCATCGAGGACATCGACCCGCCCAGGGACATTCCGGGCGCAGGCGAACACATCATCCGCACCCTCGCAAGGCTCGGCCTTGCATCGGACGAGCCCGTTCTCTGGCAACACGACAGACACGAAGCATATCAGGCGGCCCTCGATCGCCTGATCGCCCAAGGGCGCGTATACGGCTGCGCCTGCTCCCGCATGCCGCTTGGGAACGCACGGTCGCCCCGTGCGCGCCATGCGTTTTCTGACGACTTCAGGAACCACCACCTTCACCGACCGCCTTTGCGGCGACTTCACACAGGACGTTGAACACGAAGTCGGCGACTTCGTACTCAAGCGTGCGGACGGCCTCTGGGCCTATCAGCTCGCCGCCATCGTCGACGACATTCATCAGGGCGTCACCGACGTGGTGCGCGGCGCCGACCTGCTCGACAACACGCCTCGTCAGATCCAGCTCATCGAGGCGCTCGGTGCCCAAGCTCCCTGCTACATGCATCTGCCCCTGGTGCTCAACCCCGAGGGGCAGAAGCTCTCTAAGCAGCAGGGGGCAACGCCCCTTGATGAAGAGGATCCGCTCGGCGAACTCGAGCGTGCATGGATGCACCTCGGATTCGACAGACTTGGTGCAGACTCGATTCATGCCTTCTGGGATGCGGCGCTCCCCCTCTGGAAGTCGAGGCACGCCGTCCCGTAATGCCTCCGAAGAAGGCGCAGATGCGACAAAAGGCGGCGCTCTCAAGAAGAGCAACCGCCTTTTGAAAGGAAATCGTGGTGACAATCAGCGGATGATGCGCGGCGCCGCCGAAGCCATGCGGGCCATGGCCGAGTCGTCCGGGTGCGCATGCTCCTCAAGCATGCGGTCTTTCGTCCTCTTCATCCTCGCTCACGATGCGGTCTGCGATAGACAGGAAGCCCGGCACGACGACATTGTCGTCGCCCACGGCATCCTCGTCGGAAGGTTCGGCGACTTCCATCACCTTCACCTCGAACTGAAGCGCCATGCCTGCGAGCGGATGATTGGTTTCGAGCACCGCCATGCCATCGGCAATGTCGGTCACGTGCCAGCGTCGGCCGTCATTGGCCTCGCCGGGCACGCCCTCGAAGACAAGACCACGGACCACGGTCTCGGGGTTGCCCAGACGTTCAACCGGCACCATGACGAGCGAATCGGGATCGTATTCCCCGAAGGCATCCTCGGGCTCAAGCTTGATGAAGAAGCCTTCGCCGGGAAAGCGGCCCTCAAGCGCAGCCTCGAGCTTCGGGAAGATGTCGCCGTGCCCGTGCAGATAGGTGAGCCCCTCGGGGCCCGATTCCTCAAGAATCTTTCCGGACATGTCCGCCATGCGAACGGACAGGGTTACGAGCATGTCTTTCTTGACGGCAAGCGCCATGTTTTCACTCCCAGCCGCACTCGGCAGCCGCCTCTTCCAGACGTCTCCAACCCGTTGGCCGTGAGACGCCGGGGCGCAGCAGCAGGTACAGCATCAGAAAAATATTTGCGCCCGGACACATCACGAACAGTGCCCAGGCCCCCGAATGACCGGCATCGTGCAGCCTGCGCGCCGCGGACACGGTCATGAAGATAAGAATGAGATTGATGAGGAGAGGATAGACGAAGCGGCCGATCCAAGTCAGCATCTCGTCGCTGATGAACTCGGCGTCGGCTATCGGATTGATCATGAGCCAGAGAAAAAGCCCCGCCAGAAGCGCGCCCGTCGTCTCCTGGGCGTAAAGCCTCCTCCCGCTTCGGAACTGCGGGCAGAATCCCATGGCGAGCCTGCTCCAGCGCATGATGCCCCGCCTCAGAGCCCCTCGAGGATCTGCACCCATCGCACGAACGCAGACTGGGTGAGACGCCCCTCGTTGCGCGCGGCAACAAGCCCCGCCCTGACGGCGGCAACCTCACCCTCACGGCTTTCAGGCGAAGCTTCGATGCGCGCCTTCGCTCCTGCGATGAGATCGGAGGCCCAGTCTTCGGCCTCGGCACTCATGCGTTCGCGAATGATCGTGCCCTCCAGATCGGGCCCCGGCTCCACGACCTCGCCCTCAAGCGTCTCGCGCACTTCGCGCGCAGGACACCTGACGGTGTCGCTCCGTTCGGTTCGACGCACGGGCGCGGCATCCCTCACCGTCATCACGGCAAGCGGATCCGGACCGAAGCGGTTGAGCCCCTTCTTGCCCGGCATCAGACCGAGGATGACGAGCACGATGATCTGAAGGCCGGGCACGATCAGAAATACCGCCGCAACAGCCCCATAGCTGATGTCGTGCAGCCGGCGCACGACGGCCGACACCAGAAAGGCGGCCAGAAAGAGGAGCCACCCCCATATGAGAAGATCGAGTCCCTTCTGCGCGGCGCCTCCGCCCGCAAGGCCCGAAAGCGAATCGAGCGCCAATCCGCCTGCCGCCGCAAGCACGGCCAGCGCCGCAAGCGTGCGCCAGTAGGCACCGCGGCTCGCACGTCCCTTGAAGGACAGAGAGAGGATCTCATTGACGGCCACACTCATCGTTCATCAATCCCTGAAGGCAAGCGGTCCAAAACTTGAAAAGCCCCGGAGGACCTCTACGAGAGAGTCCGGATCCGAGGCTTTGAACGCACCTGCGGCAAGCCGCAGGCCGGATGCGCCTTTCGGCGGTCAGCGGAGCTGCTCGGCGAGAAGCGTCAGGATGCTTCCGGCGGAACCGGTCGTATCGGCGCCACCATCGGCACCGAGCACCTGAATGCGTGTCACGGAGCCTTCATCGCCCAGATGGATGCGGTATTCGGGCGCCTCAATGGCCTCGTCGGAACCGAAGACACGCTTGAAGAAACCGCGTTCGGACTTGACCTTGGCTTCATAGGCGGGGTCAAGGTAGCGGACGATGAAGTTGCCGGCGGCACGGTCGCGGTCGACAAGCTCAAAGCCCATGCGGTCGATGAGGAGACCCGTGGTGCGCCAGGCGCGGTCAAACGGCTCCTTGAGGACGACTGCCTCAAGCGTGCCGTCGGCAGCCTTCACGACATCGCTGCGGGACTCGCGCTTGGTGATGTCCTCAACAACGGCCGCATCGGCCTTCTTGATCGGCAGAGCATCGGGATTGAACTCCTCGTCGATGCGGATGGCCAGACGCTGAAGCATTTCGGCCTCCATCGTCGGGTCGGAGGGACCGGGCTGCCAGACCGTGGAGTCGCTCTGAGAGCCGGTGACGACCTCAACCATCGAACGATGCGTCAGGAAGATGTCACTCGTGCCGTCGTCATTGCGCTCGATGCGGCAGCGGTACTGATCGCGTTCGCCCGTGGAGTAGGCGAAGTCGAGCACCTTGCCGATCGTGCCGCGGATGATGTCCTGCGGAAGCTTTGCCTTGTTTTCGGCCCATTCGGTCTCAAGGTAGCCGGTCTTGGCGTCCTGACGACGAATCGTGAGGCCGACGCTCGGCCAGAAGTCGGTGACGACGGTCCAGAGCGGCTCGGCGTCGGCGTTGACGCGAAGCCAGCGTTCGTTACCGTCGCGCATGAGCTTGGCAACGACCGTGCGCTGCACGATGGAGCCGCGCTCCTGAGTGGCTTCGCCTGCGACCTGAGCCCTTGCCATCTCGGTGTTGGCACTGACGACGCCCGGACGGGACGGCACCTCGAAGCGGTTTTCATTGGCGACAGGCGCAAGATCAGGCGGCACTTCGAGATTGGCACGCGTATTGGAGGCTTCGTACTGAACCTTGTCGTCCGTAAAGTTGATGCCGAGAGCCGAGCAGCCGCCAAGGACCAGCAGAGCAGGACAGAGAGCGGCGGCACGCAGCGTACGCTTATTCATCGGGGTAATCCTTTGCTAGAGAAACCAATGCGGAACCGTGCGTCGAACACAGGCCGGGAAGGCCCCGTCCGGAATAGCTCCGCGAAAAAACGTCTCCGCCGTGCGAAGACCTCCGGCCGCAGGGCGACCGACAATATCCTGAAGAGTTTAGCAAACTTGACCGCCTCAAGGCGCTTTTGAAAGCGGCCGATTGCGGTAATTACGGAGGTCCGCCATCAGAGACCGAGTCCCGCCTCAAGCGGAGCGGCGTAGCACTCCGCAGGCGCGTGCTTCATGAGGACGATTCTCGCGACGCACGTATCAGCGGGAGTGAGTCCCTCCTCGTATGCGACGACTCGCGCATCGGCAGGAGCCAGGCGAATGAGCTCCCCCTCCGTCAGATAGTGGTCGGGATTGCGCGGATGCTTCCAGATCATCATATTGGCTTCCGTGAAGGTCTCCATGATGAGGACGCCGCCCGGCATCAGGCTATCCCAGTAATGCGGAAAGTGCGGCCTGTGCAGGTAGTTCGTCACGACGATCCCCGCAAACCGCTCCGCCTCCCATGGCCAGCGCTCTCCCTCGAGATCCCTGCACTCGAGCGTCACGTTCGGGAGCTCCGCAAGGGCCTCGACGCCCGTCAGGTCGATGTCGCAGGCTAGAACCCTGCGGCCCTCAAGAGCCAGAAGCGCCGTATGCCTTCCGGGCCCGCAGGCCACGTCCAACACCTCGCCCTGACGGGGCAGCAGGTGCTTCCAGCGAAGCACCCAGGGCGAAGGCCTCGTGAAGCATTCGGAATAGTCGTTGCGCGCCATGGCACCTCCCGTCACAGCACGAGCTCGACGAGCCAGCGTCCCGCCTCGAGGAAGGGACGGGCGAAGAACCCGAGGCCTCCGCCCGCCATCAGCACGACGAGGATCACCATGCCGTAGGGCTCGATCCTGTCCAGAAGGCTCCTGCCGCTCGAGGGCAGAAGTCCCCTCAGGATGCGGCCGCCGTCGAGCGGCGGAATCGGAATGAGGTTGAAGGCCATCAGCATCAGGTTGACCGAGATGCCGGCCGCGCACACGCTGATCACGAACCGCTCGGAGATCCCGAGCATCACGACGAGCTTGAGCACCACGGCCCAGGCGATCGCCTGCAAAAGGTTGGAGGCGGGCCCCGCAAGCGCCGTGAGCATCATGTCGCGGTTGAAGTGCCTGAAGTAACGCGGATTGATCGGCACGGGCTTGGCCCAGCCGAAGACGAAGCCCGCGCCGCCCGTGAGAGCGGACATCAGGACAAGCGCCCCGGGCACGAGCACGGTGCCGACGGGATCGATGTGGGGAACGGGATTGGCCGTCACGCGGCCGAGAATCCAGGCGGTGTCGTCGCCAAGCTTCTTCGCCGCCCAGCCGTGCGCGGCCTCATGGAGCGTGATGGCGAAGATGAGCGGAATGGCGTAGACGCAGATGATCTGAATGGCGTTTTCAATCATGGAGGGAGCAAAGGCTTCGGGGTGCAGTGGAAAGACTGCGCCCGGATGGATTTACGGAAGGGGTTCAATCGTGAAAGTCTGCCACAAACCCGCGCCGTGCACGCCGACCGATCCGCGTAAATGTCGACAGACTGTTTGAAAACGTGTCAACGGCGACGCGGAATGATGCGCCAGACGGGCGTGAGATCCTCGGGAATCTGCAGCTGCGTGCCGGGCATGGGACGCACGGTGCCGGGC
>OLIY01002081.1_pt1 | contig 11226 bp, 10 predicted proteins | sample 1601431 | NCBI WGS metagenome assembly OLIY01 (sample SAMN04168659, study PRJEB22393) | human gut metagenome | biome: human gut microbiome; feature: stool | host: Homo sapiens | collected 2014-05-12
GGGTACAGGAGCAAGTAAATCAACCAGGTGCTGCGCCAGTTCAGGCGAACCGGGCGCTGGGTAATGGGTGTCATACAGCGCTTGCGGAAAACCGCCGAAATCGTGGATCGTTTTAGGCGCTTCCATCGCTGTCACACCCGTTCCACGGGTGAACCAGTGCGCCGAGACCACCACAATGGCTTTCGGACGCGGCAACGTTTCCCCCAGTTGCTGCCATGCACGGGTATAAACGTTATCTTCCAGAACATTCATCGGGCTACCGTGGCCCAAAAACAATGCTGGCATACGAGTTGAAGACATGATGATATCCTTACTGAGGGAGTCATTTTGATACCATTACAATACGCTTATTCGGTTGATGAAGAACTCAGATAACCATGATGAAGATCATCAGTTATTTTGACGATCCAGTCCGGAAAGCAGATTGATAAGGAGTTTTATTTGTCGATGTCAGTACCTTTACTTCTGACTTTACTGGCAGGTGCCGCCACGTTTATCGGCGCATTTCTCGGCGTGTTAGGGCAAAAGCCTTCCAACCGCGTTCTCGCCTTTTCTTTAGGCTTCGCTGCCGGGATTATGCTACTGATCTCTCTAATGGAAATGCTACCTGCTGCGCTGGCCGCTGAAGGCATGTCGCCAGTTCTGGGCTACGGAATGTTTATCGCCGGCTTGCTGGGCTACTTTGGCCTGGACCGTCTATTGCCGCACGCGCACCCTCAGGATCTGGTACAAAAAACAACGCAGCCTCTACCCGGATCCATTAAACGCACCGCGATTTTATTAACGCTCGGCATCAGCCTGCACAATTTTCCGGAAGGGATTGCGACGTTTGTTACCGCCAGCAGCAACCTCGAGCTGGGCTTTGGTATTGCGCTTGCCGTCGCATTACACAATATTCCTGAAGGATTAGCCGTTGCAGGTCCGGTCTATGCAGCAACGGGCTCCAAACGTACGGCGATATTCTGGGCCGGGATCTCGGGCATGGCAGAAATACTGGGCGGCGTACTGGCGTGGTTAATTCTGGGGAGTCTCATCTCGCCTGTGGTGATGGCGGCAATAATGGCGGCAGTCGCGGGTATTATGGTGGCGCTGTCAGTCGATGAATTGATGCCACTGGCAAAAGAGATCGACCCAAATAATAATCCCAGCTATGGGGTCCTGTGCGGAATGTCGGTGATGGGGTTAAGTCTCGTCATCCTCCAGTCCATGGGAATCGGATAATCCAGAGGGCGGATGCCACCCTGCTATTTTACAGCATCCGCTCATCCATAGCAGAACGTGAAGGACTATTCCTGTTCCTTAATCACGCTGTTATCTTCACCAGAACGTCGGAAGAGTTTGTTTCGCGCCTCAAGCAATGCGTCTCTGTCTTGTCGGAATGCCCGACAATAACGCTTCATATGGCAATAATAACCCAATGCAACGAGTGCAATTAATACGATCCAATACCAGGCAATAAACATTCTTTTACCCTTAACATTTAACATCATTAAACATTTAACGTTAAAATTTTACATAAACTTATTCTGACATACCCCTATAGTGGCATATTTCAGAAACAAATATATGATTTCGATCATATAAACCAGCAGCTATGCCAATAGCTAAAACAGTTATAAAAAATAAAACTCTGTCGACGAGATCACACTAAGCAATAATAAACATTGTCCTTAAAATACCTCACTCATACTATCCAGAAAACAATAAAAATTAGATTTTGTAGAATAATACACTTCATCAATATTTATATACCCACAATAAAAGTGACATCAGTAGTACCATTTTCATTTTTAGCCATATCGTAAAAACATAATATATTCAGTGGAATTATATTTAAAGTTAATATAAGGAGATATATCCATGTTTAGACAATACCGAAAAACACTTCTCGCTGGCACACTCGCACTGACGTTTGGATTAACCGCTGGAAATTCGTTTGCTGCAGGTTTTCAACCCGCCCAACCCGCAGGGAAGCTGGGCGCTATAGTCGTTGATCCTTATGGAAACGCCCCGCTTACCGCACTGGTTGAATTAGATAGTCACGTTATTTCAGATGTTAAAGTCACCGTTCATGGCAAAGGCGAGAAAGGAGTTCCTGTTACTTATACAGTTGGCAAAGAGTCGTTAGCAACCTATGACGGCGTGCCTATTTTTGGTCTTTATCAAAAGTTTGCTAATAAGGTCACCGTTGAATATAAAGAAAATGGCAAAGCCATGAAGGATGATTATGTGGTGCAAACGTCCGCCATCGTTAATCACTACATGGATAACCGTTCTATTTCCGATTTACAGCAAACGAAAGTTATTAAGGTAGCGCCTGGTTTTGAAGACCGTCTCTATCTGGTGAATACCCATACTTTCACCGCACAGGGGGCGGAATTCCACTGGCATGGTGAAAAAGACAAAAATGCCGGCATCCTGGATGCGGGTCCTGCGGGCGGGGCATTACCCTTTGACATTGCCCCCTTCACCTTTATCGTCGATACGGAAGGTGAATACCGCTGGTGGCTGGATCAAGATACCTTTTACGATGGCCATGACATGGATATCAATAAGCGCGGTTACTTGATGGGTATCCGGGAAACGCCGCGCGGTACCTTCACAGCCGTTCAGGGTCAGCATTGGTACGAATTCGATATGATGGGGCAGATTCTGGCCGATCATAAGCTACCGCGCGGCTTCCTCGACGCGTCGCATGAATCGATCGAAACAATCAACGACACCGTGTTGCTTCGCGTGGGCAAACGCGATTATCGCAAAGAAGATGGCATCCATGTGCAAACCATCCGCGATCAGATAATTGAAGTAGACAAGTCCGGTCGTGTGGTTGATGTGTGGGATCTGACAAAGATACTCGATCCGATGCGTGATGCGCTTCTGGGTGCGCTGGACGCAGGCGCGGTATGCGTCAACGTTGACCTCGCTCATGCCGGTCAACAGGCGAAACTGGAGCCAGATACTCCTTACGGTGACGCCCTCGGAGTGGGTGCAGGTCGTAACTGGGCGCACGTTAACTCCATTGCTTATGATGCCAAAGATGACTCCATTATTATCTCTTCCCGCCATCAGGGTGTTGTCAAAATCGGTCGTGATAAACAGGTGAAGTGGATTCTGGCACCGTCTAAAGGCTGGAATAAGGCGCTGGCAAGCAAGCTGTTAAAACCGGTTGATGATAAGGGCAACGCGCTAAAATGTGACGAAAACGGTAAGTGCGAGAATACTGATTTCGATTTTACCTACACCCAACACACCGCATGGCTCTCGAGCAAAGGGACATTAACCATCTTTGACAACGGCGATGGTCGTGGGCTCGAACAACCGGCATTGCCGACGATGAAATATTCCCGTTTCGTCGAATATAAAGTTGACGAGAAAAAAGGAACCGTTCAGCAAATTTGGGAATACGGCAAAGAACGCGGTTACGATTTCTATAGTCCCATCACCTCGGTTATCGAATATCAGAAAGACCGCGACACCATGTTTGGATTTGGTGGTTCTATTAATTTATTTGACGTTGGACAACCAACCATCGGCAAAATCAACGAAATTGACTATAAGACTAAAGAAGTCAAAGTCGAAATTGATGTCCTTTCAGATAAGCCAAACCAAACGCACTACCGCGCATTACTGGTTCACCCACAACAAATGTTTAAATAATATCGTTAGATTAAGGATTAATTATGTCATCTAAATGGATTACTTCATTATTTAAACGCGTGGTATTAACCGCCGCACTTGCCTCGTCGTTTACCGCCTCAGCTTTTACAGAAGGCACTGATTATATGGTTTTGGAGAAACCGATTCCTAATGCTGATAAGACGTTAATAAAAGTATTCAGCTACGCCTGTCCGTTCTGTTACAAATATGATAAAGCCGTGACTGGCCCGGTTTCTGAAAAAGTGGCCGATCTCGTCACCTTCACACCATTTCATCTTGAAACCAAAGGGGAATATGGTAAACAGGCCAGTGAAGTTTTTGCAGTAATGATTGCTAAAGATCAGGCAGCAGGGATTTCATTATTTGATGCCAAATCACAGTTCAAAAAAGCGAAATTTGCTTATTACGCTGCTTACCACGACAAGAAAGAGCGCTGGTCAGATGGTAAAGATCCGGCCGCATTCATTAAAACAGGCCTGGATGCTGCAGGCATGAGCCAGGCAGATTTTGACGCCGCGCTACAAGATCCCACCGTTCAGCAAACGCTGGAGAAATGGAAAGCGGCATATGACGTCGCCAAAATTCAGGGGGTTCCGGCTTACGTCGTTAACGGTAAATACCTGATCTACACCAAGAGTATCAAATCCATTGACTCCATGGCTGAACTTGTCAGAGAGCTGGCGACAAAATAAACAGGGACGAGGCTATGGTTTTCATAAAAGGATGGTGGCGGGACTTACGTACCACGCCGGTTGATACGCTGGTGAGATGGCAGGAACGGCGCTTTCTGTGGCTACTGATGGCCTGCGCGATGGGCGGGTTAATAATATTGGCCCACTCGTTTTTCCAAATCTATCTCTATATGGCCCCCTGCGAGCAGTGTGTCTACATTCGCTTTGCCATGTTTGTGATGGTTTTCGGTGGATTGATCGCGGCAATAAACCCTAAAAATGTTGTTCTGAAGCTTATTGGCTGCATTGCGGCATTTTACGGCAGCATCATGGGCATTAAGTTCTCGCTCAAACTCAATGATATTCATCATGCGGTACATAGCCCGGATTCGCTGTTTGGCGTCCAGGGGTGTTCCACCGATCCGACATTCCCTTTCAATTTGCCGCTGGCAAACTGGGCTCCGGAGTGGTTTAAACCCACTGGAGATTGCGGCTATGATGCCCCCATAGTGCCTGATGGCGTGGCACTCAGCAGTACGCAAAAGTGGTTTATCGATCTATACCAACAGTCTGAAGGCTGGTATCTGCTTCCACCGTGGCAATTTATGAACATGGCGCAGGCATGCCTGCTAGCCTTTGCCTTATGTTTATTGCTGTTGGTGATAATGAGCGGCGCATGGGCATTGAAACTGGCCAGGGACAAATAACCTGAATGGAAAAATCAAAGCAGAGGTCTGCATTCAGACTTCTGCTTTTTTTACGATAGTTATACAATCCTGCTGCTTGCTTCCCTTCGGTTCAAATCATACAAAACGCAAATTATTTGGCGCAAACAATAATAAATCAATATTTATACATTCTGATTTGCAGAAAAAAACTCATCTAAATCACAGTTTTACAATAATCACCTTAGAGCCAACACCACGAAAATAATAATAAAATACCATTCATTTCCTCATCAAATGCAATGCAAATTGCAACATTGAAATATATATACACCAAACTTAATCAATGCCGGGTCAAATTCCGAATATCACGCAAAAACAAAATATCCTGGTGATATAATATTTTAAAAAACCTATTATTTCGACTTAAGCATAAAGGATATTGTATATTACTAAAGGAATGATTGTATGAAACTAGGCAAAGAAACGTTATTAGCCGTGGCTATCGCCACATTAACTACCACCAGTGCCTTCGCCGATGTTGACGGTGGTAGCGGCAAAATAACCTTCACGGGTACCATTATTAATGCCCCTTGCGCCATTGAACCTGACGATATTGACAAGCAGGTTGAGCTGGGTGAAGTTCCTGCCAGCTATATCAATACTAACGGACATTCTGATGCGGTTGACTCCAGCCTTCACTTAGTCAATTGCGATCTGCCACACTCAAATAATGGCAGCGATGTACCTGTGTCCAAAGTTGATGTCACATTTAACAGTGACAGCGTTACAACTGAAGATACCAGCCTGCTTAGCAATACTTTTGCCAGTGGTGCAACAAATGTTGGCGTACGCCTTCTGGACAAAACAAGCACGAAGATTACTCTGGGGACCGCAAAAACCATTGATCTAAGTGCAGGATCAGCGACTCAAATCCTTCCATTCCAAGCCTATATGGAAAAAATTGGCGCAACGGATGTCACCGTGGGCGCTGTCGCCGCGACGGCAACCTACAGACTTACCTATAAGTAGTCACATAATGGTGGCCGGATGGCCACCCTATAACACTTGCAACGCTTGGGTATAGGTAAGGATTGCCATGAATACCTGCAAGGTCGTGGCCTATGGATGTGGGCTACTGTTGTCATTTTCCACTCTGGCCGTCGAATTCAACCTGAATGTACTGGATAAATCCATGCGTAGCAGTGTGGATCTCTCACTACTAAAAGATGATTTCTCAATTGCCCCTGGGAACTACTTTGTCACAATTGCTGTGAATAAAAACCAAATCTCCTCTGGCCGCCAACTGAGCTGGGGGGAAAAAGGTGAAGGTGTTGCAGTCTGTATTCCTACCGATCTTGCCGAGCAATTGGGGTTAAAAGAGAAAATTTTACGTTCCCTGCCAATGCAGAACAATTGCGTAGATTTCACCGCATACGCCGACATTGCGTTTACGCTAGACATTGCGAATCAACACCTGGATATTAGTATTCCGCAAGTATTAATGGCATGGAAATCAGAGAGCTGGATGCCGCCATCCACCTGGGATCACGGCGTAAATGGCTTGCTCTTCGACTACAACTTATTTGCCAGCACTTATCGTCCCGATCGGGGTAAAAGTACAGAAAATATAAACTCCTACGGTGCTGCTGGCCTGAATATGGGCGCATGGCGCTTACGTAGCGATTACCAGGTAAGCCAAAATCGCAACGACGAAAACACTCAAACAACACGGAGCATTTCGCGAACCTATCTTTTTCGCCCACTCCCTTCACTGGGTGCCAAACTCACGCTGGGCGAGACGGATTTAAGCTCAAATATCTTTGATGGTTTTTCCTATAATGGCGCTGCTCTGGCCAGTGATGACCGCATGCTACCGTGGGAATTACGTGGCTATGCCCCACAAATCAGCGGTCTCGCACAAACCAATGCAACCGTCACCGTCAGCCACTCCGGTCGCGTGATTTATCAAACAAAGGTTGCCCCTGGCCCCTTTGTCATTACCGATCTCAACCAATCGGTACAGGGTACGCTAGATGTTAAAATCACCGAGGAAGATGGCAGAACCAATACATTTCAGGTTTCTGCAGCATCCACGCCCTTCTTGACCCGCGAGGGGCAGGTCCGTTACAAAATCGCGGCAGGCCGTGCACGTCCGGACATCTCGCATTATGTGATCGATGAGACCTTTGCCAGTGGAGAAGCCTCGTGGGGAATATTGTCCAATACCTCGCTGTATGGCGGGATCCTCGCAGGAGGCAGCGATTATCGCTCTGCGGCACTCGGCATTGGGCAGAATATGCTATGGCTGGGCGCACTTTCATTTGACGTTACACGTGCCAGCAGCACTTTCGATGATGGTCATCAAGAAAACGGTCTCAGTTACCGACTGAACTACAGCAAACGCTTTGATGCGACAAACAGCCAGATTTCACTTGCGGCATATCGTTTCTCCGAACGTGAATTTCATAGCTATGCCAACTTTATCGCCCATCAGTACAACAATGCTGATACGCAGGACGAAAAGCAGACCGTAAGCATCGCCTTCAACCAGCCGATCGATCCTTTGCGGATGAATTTGTACGTCAGCGCACTACGCCAGCAATGGTGGGATGGCGACAGCTCTACTACCGCATCCGTAACTGCCGGATTTAATTTCGATATCGGTGACTGGAAAGGTTTATCGCTATCGACATCCTTCAGCACAACGCATTACGAAGAGAGTGATAACGATAAGCAGGTCTATGTTTCGCTCTCCGTTCCCTTCGACTTTGGTCGGCGGTTGAATTACGACATGCGCAATAGCAGCAACACCACTAACACTCTCTCATGGAATGATTCCTCCGATCCCCGTAATACCTGGGGCGTTTCCGCAGGAACCGCCACCGACAAGCCAGATAACGGCGCGCAATTCAGGGGCAACTACCAGCATACTACCCCTGCGGGCGAACTACAGTTCTCCGGAAGCTATGCTGCCAGCGACTACACCTCTGTCAGCGCCAGTTGGAGCGGTTCAATGACCGCCACGGGCAAAGGTATTGCCTTGCATCGTCGCAGTTTTGGTAATGAACCTCGAGTTATGATCGGTACAGATGGCGTGGCCGATATACCTGTTCAGGGAGATAGCAATCGCACCAACCGCCTCGGCTATGCGGTTGTACCGATGATATCCAGTTATCAACCCTCAACCATCGCCGTCAACATGAACGATCTCCCTGACGGCGTTACCGTTGATGAAACGATCACCCGACAAACCTGGACGGAAGGAGCTATCGGTTACAAAGCGCTGATATCCCGTGCAGGCAAAAATATTACCGTCGCCATCAGAATGGAAAATGGAGACTACCCGCCACTTGGCGCGATCGTTCGGCATATTGCCAGCAATACCGAAGTAGGAATGGTCAGTGAAGAAGGTCATGCCTGGCTTGGTGGTGTCGACAGTGGGCAACACTTTACAGTTCAATGGGGTGATAAAAAGACATGCACCTTCGCATTACCAGACACATTGGATATCACCACGCAAAACCTTATTTTACCTTGTCATTAATTAAGGATGAAAAATGACATTATTTAAAAAATTGCCAATAGTACTACTCGCCTTATCACTCACCTCTCAGGCGGCAATTCAACCTGACAGAACGCGGATAATATTTAACGGCAACGAAAAGGCCAGCAGCCTGAAAATCGAAAACCAGAGCGAGCAGCTGCCCTATCTGGCCTATTCATGGATTGAAGATGAAAAAGGTAATAAGGACGACACCTTTCTGGTTGCCCTGCCTCCAATCCAACGCTTAAATCCCAGCGCAATTTCACAAGTGAGGATCGTTAAGCAGGATAAAGCTCGCTCACTACCTCAGGATCGGGAAACGCTGTTCTATTTTAATGTCCGTGAAATTCCGCCTGCGCCAGAAAATAAGGGAAGCAATGCCATTGTGCAGATGGCCCTGCAATCTCGATTGAAATTGTTCTGGCGTCCAGCGGCTTTGAAGAAAAAGCCGGGTACTGAAGTTGAACTTCAGCTCAAAGTTAGCCAACAGGGAAATACGCTGTTGGTTAATAATCCTACCGCCTACTACATTACGTTGGCTTTTTTTGGCAAAGACAGCAAAAGCCAATTGTCAGGCTTTAGCAGTAAGATGATTGCCCCTTTTTCCTCTGTCACATTAAATGCCGGCGGTTATAACGGAAATGCGTTCGCACTAGGATATATGGATGATTATGGCGGACTGCGCATGCTGAACGTGAAATGCCATGGTCAATGCGATCTTATCGTGCCGGAGGCCAGAAAATGATCCGCACGCTACGGTTATTTCTGCTGTTAATATTCATCGCGCTCCCTTTTCGTTCAGCGCTGGCGGTTCACTGCTATCTGGGAGCCACCGGAGGTCCTGTTGAAGGTTATACCGCTATCGAACCGTTTGCAGTCCCTAACAACGCCAAACCCGGGGACAAAATATGGGAAAGCAACGATATAAAAATTCCCGTGTACTGTGATAACGCCACTTCCGATGATGGATATAGCGGTGAAAACGCCTATGCCTGGGTTAACCCCTATGCTTCTGTCAATGATACCTACTACCAGTTAGGTGTCACCTACGAAGGCGTTGATTATGACGCGACGCAAGGTGCTATCAGTATTGATACCCACCAGTGTATTGATAATCAGAAACTGAAGATCTATAACCCGGCGCAAATCAAAGCCAGCGGTTGGGAACATTATCTTTGCTCAGGTAATGCGGAAGATACACACTACTCGAGAACGTTTATCGCACGAATGCGCCTGTATGTAAAAGTCATCTCTATGCCTCCCCATGACTACACCAGTAGTATCGGCGATTATATTCTTGTGCAGTTTGATGGTGTTGGTGGTATCAACGTCAGCCCGGATGCCGCTAACCTGAAATATCATGTCACTGGATTAGATCAAATTCGAGTACTGGACTGTAGCGTAAAATTCAACATCTATCCGGAAAATCAGACCATTGACTTTGGCACCTTTAATAATATGGAAATCAATGCCAAAACCATGACCAAAAGTTTCTCCATCAAGACTATAAAGAATTTAAATGCAGACAGTGGATGTACTGATACATTCAAAGTTTCATCTTCATTCTATACTACTGAAGAATTAGCAGAAGATGATACTTCACTGAGAATAGGGAATGGCTTGCAATTAAAAATCCGTAATATGGAAGATAATACACTCTCCACCTACAACGCGTACGCAGAGTATGCCGAATTTGATACGGAATTATTGACCAGAGAGAAAAGTTATCAAGCAGAGTTAAGTCAAGTCGCTGGCGAGGCCGTTCAGACCGGACCATTTGAAACGGTAGTGTTATTTAAAATTAACTACAACTAAACAAAAAAAAGCCGATGGCATTGCATCGGCTTTTCTTCACCATGGCACTGTACGATTAGCTGGCTTTGCGCTCGTGCGCCTGACGGTAAGCCACCAGGTCTTCGATAGTCACCACCGCCATATTATGCTTGCCGGCAAATTCGATGCACTCTGGCGCACGCGCCATGGTGCCATCGTCGTTGGTCAGTTCGCACAGCACGCCTGCCGGTTTAAACCCTGCCAGCGTCATCAGGTCGATGGTCGCTTCAGTATGACCACCGCGGGTCAACACACCACCAGCTTGAGCACGCAGCGGGAACACGTGCCCCGGACGGTTCAGATCGGAAGGTTTAGCGCCATCCTTAATTGCCGCACGCACCGTAGTAACACGGTCTGCTGCGGAAACGCCGGTGGTCACGCCTTCTGCGGCTTCAATGGTCACGGTAAAACCGGTACCGTAAGCGCTGGTATTATTTTCCACCATCATTGGCAGATCGAGCTGTTTACGTCGGTCTTCAGTGATGCAAAGGCATACAATACCGCTACCGTGACGGATGGTCAGCGCCATCTGTTCTACGGTCATGGTTTCTGCCGGGAAGATCATATCGCCTTCGTTTTCACGGTCTTCATCATCAAGCACCATCACACCGCGTCCTTCACGCAGCGCAGCCAGTGCATTTTCAACACGTTCGAAAGGCGTACCAAAAGAGGAAAGTAGCGTCTGATTCATGGTAAAAAAACCTCACTAAAATTATGGTTACCAGAATCAGGGCAGTCTTAGGAGTGGCGGCATATAGCCAAAATAACGTGAGCGGGTCCATGCCCGACAGAATCGTTACTCTCTCCCATCCGGACTCTAACCGTCGGCCCCGGAATTACACCGGATCTGCTG
>OLIY01002085.1_pt1 | contig 11214 bp, 9 predicted proteins | sample 1601431 | NCBI WGS metagenome assembly OLIY01 (sample SAMN04168659, study PRJEB22393) | human gut metagenome | biome: human gut microbiome; feature: stool | host: Homo sapiens | collected 2014-05-12
AGGACAAAAAAGATCCAGAGCCGAAGAGGGCGAAACAATGAAAAAGTGGCTAGTGGTGATGATGGCGGTCTGGCTGACGTCATGCAGCTCCAGCGGAGAGAATAAAAGCTATTACCAGCTCCCTATCGCACAAGGCGGTGTGCAGAGCTCCGCCAATCAGGGAAACCGTCTGCTGTGGGTTGAACAGATTGCGGTACCTGATTATCTGGCCGGTAATGGGGTGGTTTACCAGACCAGCGATGTGCAATATGTTATAGCCAATAATAATCTCTGGGCCAGCCCATTAGATCAGCAATTGCGCAATACGCTGGTTGCTAACCTCAGCATGCAGTTGCCTGGCTGGGTTGTTGCTTCGCAGCCGCTGGGAAGCACTCAGGACACGCTGAACGTCACCGTAACCGGCTTCCACGGTCGTTACGATGGTAAGGTTATCGTGAGTGGAGAATGGTTGCTGAATCATCAGGGACAACTGATCAAACGTCCATTCCACATCGAAGCTGTACAGACTAAAGACGGCTACGATGAGATGGTGAAGGTTCTTGCCAACGCCTGGAGTCAGGAAGCGACGGCTATTGCTCAAGAGCTGAAACGCATCCCATAAGCTTAAATAATTGTAAATTATGCCGCCCCTGGCTCACTGCCCGGGGCGGTTTTTTTATTTTTTTAGCCGTGGAGATAGCTGTTCTGACTGACTATTTTTGTACAAATGATTTAGAGGCTAGCTCACAAATATGACACTGGCGTGAATTTTGCGCATTGACGGCAGTTATGATTCGCGGTATTGCTTAACTGTGGTTGCATATTTAGTAATCACTGTTTTCTTTTCCACCAGAAACCAGTATGAGGGAAACGAGGCATGAAGAGACAAAAACGAGATCGCCTGGAACGGGCACATCAACGTGGATATCAGGCCGGCATTGCCGGACGCTCAAAAGAAATGTGTCCCTATCAGACGCTGAATCAGAGGTCATACTGGCTGGGAGGCTGGCGAGAAGCCATGGGGGATAGGGTTTTAATGGCCTGATTCTGTCTCTTTAGATAAAAGAAACCTCCGCAGAGCGGAGGTTTCGCCTTTTTGCACACCAGATAAAACGGAGAAACGTTAATGTCTGGCTGCTACGCCGTCCTGGATTAGAACGCGGAAGTGTCCTGGAACAGACCCACTTTCAGATCGTTTGCGGTGTAGATCAGGCGACCATCAACCAGCACTTCACCATCAGCCAGGCCCATGATCAGGCGACGGTTAACGATACGTTTGAAGTGAATGCGGTAAGTGACTTTCTTCGCAGTCGGCAGAACCTGGCCGGTGAATTTAACTTCACCTACGCCCAGCGCACGGCCTTTACCTTCGCCGCCCAGCCAGCCGAGATAGAATCCAACCAGCTGCCACATGGCGTCGAGACCCAGGCAGCCCGGCATCACCGGATCGCCAATAAAGTGACAACCGAAGAACCACAGGTCTGGGTTGATATCCAGTTCAGCTTCAACATAACCTTTGTCAAAGTTGCCACCGGTTTCGGTCATCTTGATGACACGGTCCATCATCAGCATGCTTGGTGCTGGCAGTTGTGGCCCTTTTGCGCCAAACAGTTCACCGCGACCAGAGGCAAGAAGGTCTTCTTTCGTATAGGATTCGCGTTTATCTACCATGTTCTCTGTAAGCCTTATTTTATTGAAGCACGCAGGATAGCTAACACGTGTACGCTGAACAAGTCCGATCAGTTCGGAATAATCCAGTTCAGCCAACGTAGCGGCCATGGAAAACGGTGACGACCTTCCTGTTGCGTAGCCGTGGCAATACGCTCCTGAATGGTTTGCATCAGCGTTGTCTGGCCTTCGCCATCCCACACCAGATTTAACAACAGTGGCAGCGCATCAGTTACGTCGTCCACCGCCCAGATAGTGAATTTTTCTTCTTCTATGGCCTGTAGCAGCGCGGGATGCAGGCTGAGGTGTCTGACGTTAGCCGAAGGAATGATAACGCCCTGCGTGCCCGTCAGCTCACGCTGCTGGCAGATGGCGAAGAAACCTTCAATTTTCTCATTCAGACCACCGACAGGTTGCGCCCGACCAAACTGATCGACAGAACCGGTAATGGCGATACTTTGATTAACAGGCACGTCGGCGAGGGCGCTGATCAATGCGCACAGTTCTGCCATAGACGCGCTGTCACCGTCCACTTCGCTGTAAGATTGCTCAAAGGTCAGCGAGGCAGAGAAGGGGATTTGCTGCTCAAGCTGGAGTTCCGACATCAGGAAAGCCTGCATAATCATCATACCCTTGGCATGAATATTTCCGCCGAGCTCGGCTTTGCGCTCAATGTCCGTAAACTCGCCGTCACCAATATGCACGACGCAACTGATACGAGAAGGCTCGCCAAATGCGCGTGGGTGGCCGGGAAACTCAATCACCGACAAGGCGTTGATCTGGCCAATACGCTCGCCTTCTGTCTCGATAAGGATCTGCTCTTGCAGAATTTCATCCTGCATGCGTTCAGCCAGGAATCCCTCACGCCATTCGCGCTGAGCCAGCATCAGGCTGAACTGCTCAGCGTTGCAGGTTTCGCTCTCGCATAACGGGGCCACCTCTTTGAACTGTCTGGTGATCCACAGCGGGTTAAGAGGCAATGTATCCTGTTCACCGGTATAGCGAACGGCTTCACGGATCAAAACCTGCCAGGCATCAGGAGCGGGGTAAGGCAAATTATTGCGCATGGCAGTATGCGTGACCCACTGACACCACTGCGTCATGGTTTCGGCATCCACTATCTGCAGATTATCTTCAAACTCGCTGTAAATGGCCTGCTCAGCCAACTCTGGTTCCATATCCTGGAAATCCGCCAGCGATTCACGCTCACCCACCAAAATCACTTTCAGTTTAAGCGGCATAGGCGGAACAGAGACAGGCAGTGGGCGAGACTCATCAAAAGCCACCCAATCAAAACGCTCGTGGCTGACAATGGCTTTCAGACGCATCCACAACAGAGGTTGGGCCAACAGCGTGCGCAATGAGATAACCAGCACACCCCCATTGGCCTGATGTACCAGACCTGGCTGCAGCGTAATTTCGCCATTGAACTGACGTAGACAGCCAAACAGTTGTTCAGCTTCGGCCCAGTCAGCGCTGACCACCTGCGTCAACGTCGCAAAATTGTCTTCCGCTTTTTCAGCTGTACGATAACGAATAGTGTGACCGGAAATGTCGTAATGGCCGCCAGTCAGGCTTCCTGCATCCGTGTGCAGGGGACGTGCAGCCATTGCAATAAGGTTGAGATACTCAAGCTCCTCCGGTGCTTTCACCAACATGAACGAGGATGTTGTCCAGTGCTGAAGAAGCTGCTCTAGCGCGAATTGTAAACGTGGCTGAGTATCACTAAGTAAGGTGTCGGTGTCGTCAGTGACGTGCGGCTGTGCAAATACTTCCTGATAACTGTCGGTATCAGGAACCAGATCACGCCATGCAAGTTTCGTAATGGTCAAAGTTGATGTTTTTTAGTCTGTTGTAAAAAACGAGATTATACCGTAACCCTCACCACTAAACACCTGGAAAGCGCCGCGAAACGGTTGTGATGACGCGCGACAGTTCACAGGCTGGATATTCTTTTCTTCAGATGCCGAAAAAGCTGATATTCTGATAAGAGTTACACGGTAACATTGAGATCGCTATGAAATATCAACAACTTGAAAATCTTGAAAGCGGATGGAAATGGAAGTACCTGGTGAAGAAGCATCGCGAGGGGGAGTTGATTACCCGCTATGTGGAAGCCAGCGCTGCCAAAGAAGCCGTTGATTTGTTGCTAACCCTCGAAAATGAACCGGTTCGGGTCAACGCCTGGATTGAAGAATACATGAACCCTGCACTGCTCAATCGTATGAAGCAAACGATCCGGGCGAGGCGTAAGCGGCACTTTAATGCAGAACATCAACATACGCGTAAGAAATCGATCGATCTGGAGTTTATGGTCTGGCAGCGTCTGGCTGGTCTTGCGCAGCGGCGTGGAAAAACGCTTTCTGAAACTATAGTGCAGCTGATTGAAGACGCAGAGCATAAAGAGAAGTACGCGAACAAAATGTCGACATTGAAACAGGATTTACAGGCGTTGCTGGGAAAAGACTAGCGGTTGGCTGGTGTAACAAGAGGCTTGTTTTGAGTGGAAACAGATGAAAAAAAACCCCGCATAGCGGGGTTTTTTTATAAGATGATAACTTAAGCCTGAGGCTGAGTTACAACGTCTTTGATGCCTTTAACTTCGATCTCAACACGACGATCCGGAGCCAGGCAGTCGATCAGTGCAGCGCGAGCTTTCACGTTGTCACAGGTGTTGCCAGTAACTGGGTTGGATTCACCCATGCCACGTGCAGAGATTTTGTCAGAAGGAATACCTTTAGAGATCAGGTAATCAACAACGGACTGAGCACGACGCTCGGACAGAGCCTGGTTGTAAGCGTCAGAACCGATGCGGTCAGTGAAGCCCAGAACCACTACGGAACCGTCTTTCGGATCCAGGTTGCTCAGCTGGCTGTACATCTGGTCCAGAGCCTGCTGGCCTTCTGGTTTCAGAGTTGCTTTGTTGAAGTTGAACAGAACGTCAGACTTCAGAGTGAAGTGCTTGGTCTGTACTTCCGGTGCCGGAGCTGGAGCCGGAGCAACTACTGGAGCTGCTTCGCCCTGACCGAAACGGTAGGAAACACCCAGGCTCAGCATGCCGTTGTCCGGACGAGTGCCGATGGTGTGTGCATCACCGATGTTGTTGGTCCACTGGTATTCCAGACGGGTAGCGATTTCGGGAGTGATCGCATACTCAACACCGCCAGCGAAGACCGGAGAAACGCCGGTGTCGTGGTCTTTAAAGGATGCGCCACCAGGTACGTTAGCCTTGGTGTCTGCACGCCATACCATACCACCCAGACGAGTGTAGATGTCCAGATCGTCAGTGATTGGGTAACCCAGTTTAGCGGTCAGCTGAACGCCCTGAGCTTTGAAAGCGCCGTTTTGATGAGTCTGGTCGGTGTAGCCTTTGTACGGCATACGGCCTAACCAGTCGTAACCCATTTCAAAACCAACGTACGGGTTAACCTGATAACCACCGAACGCACCGGCACCCAGTTGGCTTTCGTGGGTCGGACCGGCGTTGTTGATCTGGTTGTTGCCAATATCATGGTACTGAGACCAGCCCATTTTAGCACCAGCGTACCAGGTGTTATCTTTCGGAGCGGCCTGCGCCACGGTAGCGAAACCAGCCAGTGCCACTGCAATTGCGATAGCTGTCTTTTTCATTTTTTGCGCCTCGTTATCATCCAAAATTCGCCATGAATATCTCCGAAGAGAGATAACACGGTTAAATCCTTCACCCGGGGACCAGTTCAATAGTTGCTCTACCGATATCTGCGGCTTACGCCGAGCACCCCTGGCGATGTAAAGTCTACAACGTAGTTGAAAACTTACAAGTGTGAAGTCCGTCAGGCATATGAAAAAAAAAGGCTTGTATACATAATATTTAACATTTATTGATGACTAAATGCACTGAGGATTTCCTGAAAACCGCTTGAGACAGGCGTTCGGACGAAAAACGCGTTAAAGCTCAAAGGCAAATTGAAGCATGAAAAAAAATTCCAGGATAAATCCTAATTTTACTCAATGATACAAATTCGAGTGAATTTTTAGCCCGGAATGCTGTCTCCCCGCAAGTGACTGTGCGCAAACAGGACGCATGATAAAACCCATCGCATTTCCTTCATTAGCCGCTTTTACCAGCTCGGCATGTTCATCTTCCGTTAATTCTTCTGCCAGCCAGCCGATAACGACACTGTAATTACCTGTGCGCAGCGCACGGATCATCGATTCCAGCGTATTGCAGGGGGAGAGTTGGCTAATCTGCATTACTTTTGTCAATGGAAGTCCGGCTGACTGCACCCACTCCCGGCTTAATTTTTGCTGAGGCGTCAGCCACAGCTGCCAGCGTGATTGCTGCCCTAACTGTTGCAGCAGAGGAAGCAGCAGTAGTTGCGTCATCATGGGCTGGTCCTCGCGATAGACTACTTCACTGATAAGCCCAGCGGTTGCGTTCTCTGATGAAACGCGCGCAATGTTGCTTGATGCGGAAGAGAACGACGAAGAACGATTTGCATAGCCTGAAGTGTACATAATCAATCCAGCCCTGTGAGTTACTGTATGAATATACAGTAACCCTGCTATCAACAAAGATCAACCTTATTTTCGGAAACAGGTTCGCAATTTTTAGTCATCGTCACGGGAAAAATAAAATTCATCTTGCCCCATACGCATAAGTTGCCTATTTTCGTCATTAACGGATCCGCTACTGAAAATCATTTGCTTACGTTATGATTTAAAAAGGATTTTTATGAAAGAGCTTTCTTATGCAAGGATCTATAAATCGCAGGAATATCTGGCTTCTCTGGGGACAATTCACTATCGCTCACTGTTTGGTGGCTACAGTCTGACGGTTGGCGATACGGTCTTTGCCATGGTCGCCAATGGTGAGTTGTATCTTCGCGCCTGTGAACAGAGCGCCCAGTATTGTGTACAAAATTCTCCTGTCTGGCTGACATTTATTAAGCGGGGACGTCCTCTTGTACTTAATTATTACCAGGTGAACGATGCCCTGTGGCAAAACCAGCAGCAACTGGTGTCGTTATCGCGATATTCGTTGGATGCAGCGGTTAAGGAAAAACAGAGTCGCTTTACCCAGCATCGTCTGCGGGAATTGCCGAATATGACGTTTCATCTGGAGACTCTGCTGAATGAAGTTGGAATTAAAGATGAGGGGACAATGCGGTCGTTGGGAGCACAAATGTGCTGGCTGAAACTTCGGCAAAATAACCCGGCTCTGACGGTAAAAGTACTCTATGCCCTTGAAGGCGCGGTAGGGGGGATACACGAAGCCGCGCTCCCGGCGACGCGTCGCCAGGAGCTGGTGGAGTGGGTAAGTTCTCTTACGCCGGAACCGGGGTATTAGAAGGTAGTACGGCAATTTGCTGCTGTAATCGCCGGATTTCCGGGAGCAGAGCGATCAATAACCCAACTTGCTGAACGACCAGAGGCTCTTTACTGTCCGGGCGTGGTTCCAGGTGCTGAATTCGCTGCTTCAGCCCTTCTAACGCCTGGTATACGCGTTGCTCGTCAGCGGGTTGATGGTGAAGGGCATCATCAACATAGCAAACAGCGTCATCCAGCAATGCCAGAACGTCTGGATTGGTCAACTGTTCGCGATGTGCGCCAAGCGCAGAAATATAGCTGGTAAACGTATGGTTGAGACACAGTAAACGGAACGCCGTTTCGCGGGTTTGGGCCGTCACATCCGGCTCGCTCGACATGTTTGACACCACGGAGGCGAGTTCAGCATCACGGTTATGCGCGTCACGGCGAGCGATACGGTAGGCCAGGCGATTATCACGACCCTGATGATATTGTTCGAGAATTGCATCAAGGTAGCGGCAGTTAGCGTCAGTCGCCCGCTCAATTACCCGTGGTAGATTACGAAAACGCCAGTCTGGCCAGATGAAACTGACAGCCGCCCAGGCGATAGCACAGCCAATTAGCGTATCGATGACACGCGGCAGCGCAACCTCAAAGCCTTCGCCGAGCAGGTTAAAGCACAGTAATACCAGCAGCGTGATAAACATGGTGGCATGCGCATACTGGACGTTGCGAAAGGCAAAAAACAGTACACCAGTGATCACTAAAAGTATTAGCTGCCCTTCTAAAGAGGGCACAAACCACAGGATCGGTAAACCGATGGCAATCCCAACCAACGTGCCGATAATCCTGAGCGCCAGGCGATGTCGGGTGGCATTGTAGTTTGGTTGACAGACAAACAGGCTGGTCAGCAAGATCCAGTATCCGTGATTCATGCCGGTTACCTGGATAATGGCATAACCAACACAGAGCACTAACGACATGCGGACGGCATGGCGAAACAGTGCGGACTCTGGGGTGAAATTACGGCTCAGGCGTAACCAGATATCACTGAATCCATGGGGACTGTCATCAGCAAGCTGATTTTCAGACTCATTGCGCGAGAGTACCTGAGCCTGTTCAGACTCAATGGTGGCCAGTTGCGCATCGATAGCCCGCAGGTTCGATAGTAAGAATCCCAGCGTATTGAGCAGATCTGCAGGCTCACCACTGGCACGCATGCGCTCAAGTGCGGCATCTATATGGGTGAAGACGCGTTCAAAGTGCGGATCGTGCTGGTAAGGCGTACGTAATAAAATACAACGAGACAATTGTGAACAGGCTTGTCCTTGCATCGACATCAACCGCTGGAAGCGGAACATCACATCGCTGTGACGGAAATGATCGCGTAGCGTTTGATACTGAATATGTGAGGAGCTTGCGCGTTCATGAATATCCTGCGCCACAAAATAGTAATGTAGCGTGCGACGTGTTCCCCGTTGTCCACGGTCACCGCGCAGGCGAGTCAGCAGCGACACTTTGGTCTGGTTTAGCGTTGCCATCAGTTGCCCATTAGCGAGGGCTAAATCATACAACGGCGCCTGGCTTTCATCTTCTATGTCGGGATCAAAAAGACGCGACTTCAGTTCCAGGTAGTGCGCTAATTGTTCGTAGCTGCGTGCAAGATTATCCTGTAAGGGGCGGATGGGAAACAGAAGATGTCCGGTGAGCGTCAGCAGGTTATACCAGATAGCGCCCGCGAGCAGCAGGATTGGTTGTTGATACCACTGATCGTAAAGCGAGGTGCCCAGCATCGTGTAAATGGCGATCAGCAACGCGCCAAAAGCGATGGTTGCATAGCGCTGGCCTAATCCCCCCAGCAGAATAAAACCGCTGGTGGAAAGCGTTAACCCAATAGCAAACAGCCAGGGCCATGGGAAGAGCAGTTCAACGGAGGCTGAGGCAATAAAAAAGCACACCAGCGTGATGATTAAATTGCGCAGTCGGCCCGCGAGACGATCGTCGAGATCGGTAAGTGCGGCAGCGACCATACCTAGCGTGAGGGGGATGGTCAGCTTGACGTCACCCAGCCACCAGGGCAGCGCCGTTGTACCGCATAGCGCGATAAAAATCCGCACGTAGTACAACCAGGTGCTGTTCCAGGTATAGCGTTTGAGCAGAGGACTTAACATAAAGGCCATTGGTCCTGATTATTCAAAGCGACGACGTGCATTGGCTTCACGCGCTGCACGGGCAACTTCTACTGAAACTACCCGGCGACCCACCGGCCAGAGCGCAATAGCAGCGATTTTAAAGTTCGCAATGCCAACCGGAATACCAATAATCGTTATGCACTGAGCAATACCAGAGACAATGTGCATCAGACACAACCACCAGCCGAAGAAAATCAGCCAGAAAATATTGAGCACGGTGCCGCCGGTATTCAACAGGACGCTTTTACCGGCCGGATTCAGTTCATCGACATGTATCGCTTCGTTGCCATAGGGAAACAGCGAAAGTCGGGTTATCTCCCAGCATGAACGGGTCAAGGGTAAAGTAAAAATAAGCACGATACTGACCAGCGTTGCCAGTAACCAGGCCAGGGTGGTGGCGAACCCCCCAAGCACAAAATTTAAAATATTCAGAACAGTACGCATAAACCCTCGGTTAACTCTGGTTTTCTGTGAATTCGGCAATTGTAACGTTTTTTTGGGCTGGAGCACGTTTTCTCTGGCGGTTACACTGATAAGCAAACCTCTTCGTGTGGATCCGCTTGAGTCTTATGGAACTGAAAGCTACTTCTCTTGGAAAACGTCTGGCACAACACCCTTACGATCGGGCCGTTATTCTCAATGCCGGGATTAAAGTTTCCGGCGATCGTCACGAGTATCTTATTCCCTTCAATCAGTTACTGGCTATTCATTGCAAACGTGGTCTGGTGTGGGGCGAGCTGGAGTTTGTACTCCCGGATGAGAAGGTGGTTCGTCTTCACGGTACAGAGTGGGCGGAAACCCAGCGCTTCCATCATCATTTGAATGCACTCTGGCAGCAGTGGAGCCAGGAAATGAGTGACGTTGCTGCGGGGGTTTTACAGCAGCAGTTGGATGCGATAGCGGCGCGTACTAGTGAAAGTAAATGGCTGACGCGCGAACAAACGTCAGGGTTGCAGCAGCAGATTCGCCGTGCCTTTGCTGCTTTACCGCTCCCGGTTAATCGGCTGGAAGAATTTGAAAATTGCCGGGAGGCGTTACGTCAATGCCAGGCGTGGTTGAAGGACATTGAAGCCTGCCGCTTACAGCACAATCAGGCGTACACCGAGGCAATGCTGGAAGAGTATGCTGAGTTTTTCCAGCATATTGAATCTTCGCCGTTGAATCCGGCTCAGGCGCGTGCGGTAGTGAACGGTGAGCAATCCTTATTGGTTCTTGCGGGGGCCGGAAGCGGCAAAACATCCGTATTGGTCGCCCGTGCGGGCTGGCTGCTTGCTCGAGGAGAGGCGGCGGCTGAACAGATCCTGTTGCTGGCGTTTGGACGCAAAGCAGCCCAGGAGATGGATGACCGCATTCGTGAGCGTCTGCATACGGACGAGGTCACTGCGCGGACGTTCCATTCACTGGCGTTGTACATTATTTCGCAAGGTAGCAAAAAAGTTCCAACAGTGAGCAAGCTGGAAAATGATGCCGCCGCTCGCAACAAACTATTTATAACGACCTGGCGTCAGCAGTGCAGTGAGAAAAAGGCTCAGGCTAAAGGCTGGCGACAATGGTTAGAAGAAGAAATGCAGTGGTCTGTACCCGAAAGTAACTTCTGGGATGACGAAAAATTACAGCGCCGTCTGGCCTCCCGGTTGGATCGCTGGGTTAGTTTGATGCGGATGCATGGTGGAGCACAGGCGGAGATGATTGCTAATGCTCCGGAGGAGATCCGCGATCTGTTCAGTAAACGCATAAAGCTAATGGCGCCGCTGCTCAAGGCCTGGAAGAGTGCCCTGAAGGATGAGAATGCCGTCGATTTCTCCGGGTTGATCCATCAGGCTATTGTCATTCTGGAGAAGGGGCGGTTTATCAGTCCGTGGAAACATATTCTGGTCGATGAATTTCAGGATATTAACTATAGGCAGTATTGTATTGTACGGTTGCTGGCGGAAAGACATAAAAATGTATTCGCAGTGGGAGATGATGACCAGGCAATTTATAGTTTTCGTGGAGCCAGACCGGCCTGTATGCAGATGTTTGTACGGGAATTTGCGGCAACACAGATACTGCTTCGCACCAACTACCGTAGTCATCAGGACATTGT
>OLIY01002100.1_pt1 | contig 11150 bp, 10 predicted proteins | sample 1601431 | NCBI WGS metagenome assembly OLIY01 (sample SAMN04168659, study PRJEB22393) | human gut metagenome | biome: human gut microbiome; feature: stool | host: Homo sapiens | collected 2014-05-12
GTTCCTCACGAACTCACCCATGAAGAGATCCTGCAACTGATCGACGATTTCGCCCACTGCGCGCAATTGGCACGGGAGGCAGGATACGACGGTGTAGAGGTGATGGGGTCCGAAGGGTATTTGATCAACGAATTTCTGACGCTGCGCACCAATCAGCGTAGTGACCAGTGGGGCGGCGATTACCGCAACCGGATGCGGTTTGCCGTAGAAGTAGTGCGTGCGGTGCGCGAACGTGTCGGCAACGACTTCATTATTATCTACCGTTTGTCGATGCTCGACCTGGTCGAAGGCGGCGGTACTTTTGCCGAAATGGTAGAGCTGGCGCAGGCCATTGAAGCGGCGGGCGCGACCATTATCAACACCGGCATTGGCTGGCATGAAGCGCGGATTCCGACCATCGCCACGCCCGTGCCGCGCGGCGCCTTTAGCTGGGTCACGCGCAAACTGAAAGGGCACGTTTCGCTGCCACTGGTGACCACCAACCGGATTAACGATCCGCAGGTTGCCGACGACATTCTCTCGCGCGGTGATGCGGACATGGTATCGATGGCGCGACCGTTTCTCGCTGATGCGGAGCTGCTATCAAAAGCGCAATCGGGACGAGCCGATGAGATCAACACTTGTATTGGCTGCAACCAGGCCTGTCTCGATCAGATCTTCGTTGGCAAAGTCACCTCGTGCCTGGTGAATCCTCGCGCCTGCCACGAAACCAAAATGCCAATCCTTCCTGCCGTGCAGAAAAAAAATCTGGCGGTGGTCGGTGCGGGACCTGCTGGGCTGGCGTTTGCCATTAACGCGGCGGCGCGTGGGCATCAGGTAACATTGTTTGATGCGCACAGCGAGATCGGCGGGCAGTTTAATATCGCCAAACAGATCCCCGGCAAAGAGGAGTTTTACGAAACGCTGCGCTATTACCGCCGGATGATCGAAGTGACGGGTGTAACGCTAAAACTCAATCACACCGTGACGGCGGATCAGTTACAGGCGTTCGATGAAACGATCCTCGCCAGTGGGATCGTGCCGCGCGTTCCGCCTATCGACGGGATCGATCATCCGAAGGTACTGAGTTATCTCGATGTACTGCGCGACAAAGCGCCGGTGGGCAACAAAGTTGCCATCATCGGTTGTGGCGGAATTGGTTTTGATACGGCGATGTATTTAAGTCAGCCGGGCGAATCCACCAGCCAGAATATCGCCGGGTTCTGTAATGAGTGGGGAATCGACAGTAGCCTGCAACAGGCCGGAGGTTTGAGTCCGCAAGGCATGCAAATCCCCCGTAGCCCACGGCAGATTGTGATGCTCCAGCGCAAAGCCAGCAAACCAGGACAAGGGTTAGGCAAAACCACCGGCTGGATCCATCGCACCACCCTGCTCTCACGCGGCGTGAAAATGATCCCAGGCGTAAGTTACCAGAAGATCGACGATGACGGGCTGCATGTAGTGATCAACGGCGAAACGCAGGTACTAGCAGTGGACAATGTGGTGATCTGCGCGGGGCAAGAGCCAAACCGCGCATTGGCGCAACCGCTGATTGATAGTGGGAAAACTGTGCATTTAATTGGCGGCTGCGATGTAGCTATGGAGCTGGACGCACGGCGGGCAATTGCCCAGGGAACACGGCTGGCGCTGGAGATTTAAATCGTTGTTTGAAGCGCCGGATGCGACGCATCCGGCACGTCGCGTTAATCAATAAACAAGGCGGGAGAAATACCGAATCGCGTTGCCAGTTTTTTAGCGTGTTCCAGCGTTAATTTCCTTTTCCCGCTCAAAACGCGTGACACCATCGATTTACTGCCTATTTCCGGAAGATCGGAAAGGGTTAAACCATATTGATCCATAAGGGTACGAATCACGGCTATACCGCCAGGCATGGCTTGAGCCATGGCATTAAATTCCACAAATTCGGGCGCTGATTCTTCCCACGCGGTTATTTTGGCACACACCAGATCCAGTAAGGGGTTTTCAGGATCGTTGAGCAGCAGATGATCTACCAGTTCCAGCGCCTGGGTGTATTGTTCCTCGTTCTGAATACCCGCCAGAAAAGGTGCCACAGCAGTTAGCTTTTCTCCTGCTTGCAAGATGTCGGCAATCGCAATCATTTTTTCCCCTTAGTACGATGAACGGCGGTAAAGAAATCGTATTCTTTATGCGTCATAACTTCACGTATGTAGCACTTTTGCGATTCAAAAAAGACCATTGCTACAACACGTAATTCATTGCCCCCGACATTGAAAACATAATGCTTATCCAGATATTTGAAGTTATCCAGAGAAGGGAATACTGCTTTTAATGACTCAGGTTTTTTGAAATATCCCTTAGCAATCGTGTTCCCCAGAGCCACCAACTCCGTTTTATGTTGCGGGTATTTTTCCGCAGCATCTTTCAATGCTTTTTGAGTTATCAGGTGCATTCTTCATCACGTCCGTTGACAAATTGGCAATATGATAACATCCGTTGACAGATTGGCAACGAATGAATTTATCTGTGTGACGGAAGAATAAACGTAGAAAAACGCTAAACAAGAGAATGTAGAGGATGGTGACAGGAATTTTTTGTTTTATGGAAGCGCGATTCCAGAACTGGGCAGACATTGCCGGATGCGACGCTTGCCGCGTCTTATCCGACCTGGGGGTAATGTGCTGAACGTATGCCGGATAAGGCGTTTACGCCGCATCCGGCAGGTAACCCCCAATCTTACCGACGACGCCCCAGCTTCACTGCTTTCAGCACCACAAATTTATTATTCGTGGCGATGGTGGTGCAGTTGCCGAAAATTTTCTTCAGTTTATGGAAGTAATCCAAGTGACGGTTGGCAACGATATACAGCTCGCCGTTGATTTTCAGGCAGCGGCGGGCGTGGTGGAACATCTCCCAGGCGACGTTATCGGTCAGCGCATGTTGCTGATGAAACGGCGGGTTGCAGAGCACAGCATTAAAACGGAAAGGCTCCACGCCGGAAAGCGCGTTGTTGATCATAAACTCGCAGCGATCCAGTGCCTCGGGCATGTTGGTTTCAACGTTCAAACGGCTGGAAGCAACCGCCATCGGTGATTCATCGACAAACACCACTTTCGCCTGCGGGTTTTTATCGAGCAATGTCAGGCCAATAACGCCATTACCGCAACCGAGATCGACAATCTCACCTTCGAGATTCTCTGGCAGATGTTGCATAAAGAAGCGCGCGCCAATATCCAGCCCGGTGCGGGAGAAGACATTCGCATGGTTGTGGATAGTCCAGTCAGTACCTTCCAGCTTCCAGCTAACGGTCTGCGGCGCATCGGCCAACGGCGGTTCGTTGAAGGTGCAGTTAATCAGGCGCGCTTTCTTCCATGCCAGCGTGGTGGTGGTCGGGCCGAGCACTTTTTCGAACAATTCCAGCGTGGAAGTGTGAATGTCACGGGCTTTGGCACCAGCAATAATGCGCGTATCTGGCGTGACCACTTTGCGCAGCGCGCGCAGTTGTTGTTCCAGCAATGCCAGTGTTTTCGGCACTTTGATCAGCACCACACCCGGCTGTTGCGGGTAGTCGGCGGTGCTGTCGAGAAACTTCACGCTCGACTCATCAATCCCGTTGAGGCGTAAATTCTCGCGCGTGGCCAGTTCACTGATGTATGAGTCGCCAATGCTGTACGGCTTATGTTCCGCCAGCACACAGCTTAACGCACCAAAAGCATCATTCAGGATCAACACCGGGCCGCGGATTTCTGTGTCGTCCAACTGTTGCAGCAAATACTCATCCGCCGCTTCCCACGCCTGTAGCGGGTTAACGTCATCCGTCGCCGGAAAACGTTGTAGTGTCAGTGAACGGAAACCGTTGTCTAAGTGGCTCATCGGCCCTCCTGAATGATAAAATTTCGACGTTGCCCCTGAAAAGGGTGCGTGAGTATACCCTTTTTCTCTTTTTCGTGGGCGGTTATGAGCAATCTTACTTATCTTCAGGGTTATCCCGAGCAGCTACTTTCCCAGGTGCGAACGCTGATTAACGAACAGCGTCTGGGCGATGTGCTGGCAAAACGTTATCCGGGAACACACGACTACGCCACCGATAAAGCCCTCTGGCAATATACTCAGGATCTTAAAAATCAGTTTCTGCGCAATGCCCCGCCGATCAATAAAGTGATGTATGACAATAAGATCCACGTGCTGAAAAACGCGCTCGGGTTACATACTGCCGTTTCGCGTGTGCAGGGCGGCAAGCTGAAAGCAAAAGCAGAGATCCGCGTCGCTACCGTGTTTCGCAACGCGCCGGAACCGTTTTTGCGCATGATCGTGGTGCACGAGCTGGCGCACCTGAAGGAGAAAGAGCATAACAAAGCGTTTTACCAGTTGTGCTGTCATATGGAACCGCAGTACCACCAGCTTGAGTTCGACACCCGGCTGTGGCTAACGCAGTTGTCGCTTGGGCAGGACAAAATCTGAAAATGATGTCAGGCGTTATTTTTTCCTCCTTTAGCGCCTAAAATCGACCTCCTCCCTTTCGTTAAGGATAACGACCATGCTGCGCGCATTTGCCCGCCTTCTTCTTCGTATTTGTTTTTCTCGCCGGACTCTTAAAATTGGCTGTTTATTGTTGCTTATAGCAGGAGCGACCATTTTTATTGCCGATCGCGTTATGGTCAACGCCAGCAAGCAGCTGACCTGGAGTGATGTCAACGCCGTTCCGGCGCGGAACGTGGGTTTATTGCTGGGGGCGAGGCCGGGTAATCGCTACTTTACCCGACGTATTGATAGCGCCGCAGAGTTGTACCACGCCGGAAAAGTGAAATGGCTATTGGTGAGCGGCGATAATGGACGTAAAAATTACGATGAAGCGTCAGGAATGCAGCAAGCCTTGATCGCTAAAGGCGTACCGGCAAAAGCCATCTTCTGCGACTATGCCGGATTCTCAACGCTTGATTCGGTGGTGCGTGCCAACAAGGTGTTTAGTGAAAACCATATCACCATTATCTCGCAAGAATTTCATAACCAACGCGCCATCTGGCTGGCAAAACAGTATGGTATCGATGCTATCGGTTTTAACGCGCCAGACCTGAATATGAAGCACGGTTTATATACTCAACTGCGGGAAAAACTTGCCAGAGTCAGCGCGGTGATTGATGCGAAAATCCTCCATCGCCAGCCGAAATATCTCGGGCCGTTGGTTATGATTGGGCCGTTTAGTGAGCATGGCTGTCCGGCAAAAGAATAATGCGTATCTGCGCACGTCGAAGATAAAAAAGGCGTGCTACAGTGACGACAGAATCCCTTTATGGAGTATCCACGCGTTATGATACGTTTCGCTGTGATTGGTACGAACTGGATCACTCGCCAGTTCGTCGAGGCCGCCCATGAGAGCGGTAAATACAAGTTAACCGCCGTCTATTCCCGCAGCCTTGAACAGGCCCAGCACTTCGCCAATGATTTTTCTGTCGAGCATCTGTTTACGTCGCTGGAAGCGATGGCAGAAAGCGATGCCATTGACGCGGTGTATATTGCCAGCCCAAATTCCCTGCACTTTTCCCAGACACAACTTTTCCTTAGTCACAAAATTCATGTGATTTGCGAGAAGCCACTGGCGTCGAATCAGGCGGAAGTGGATGCCGCCATTGCCTGTGCGCGGGAAAATCAGGTGGTGCTGTTTGAGGCATTTAAAACGGCCTACCTGCCGAACTTTCATCTGTTACGCCAGGCGCTGCCGAAAGTCGGCAAACTGCGTAAAGTCTTTTTCAACTATTGCCAGTATTCCTCGCGGTATCAGCGTTACCTGGACGGAGAGAATCCCAACACCTTCAATCCGGCATTCTCCAACGGTTCGATTATGGATATCGGCTTTTACTGCCTGGCGTCGGCGGTGGCATTATTCGGTGAACCGAAAAGCGTGCAGGCAACCGCCAGTTTGCTGGCAAGCGGTGTGGATGCCCACGGCGTGGTGGTGATGGATTACGGTGATTTCAGCGTTACGTTGCAGCACTCAAAAGTGAGCGATTCTGTCCTGGCAAGCGAGATTCAGGGCGAAGCGGGATCGCTGGTGATTGAAAAACTCTCTGAATGCCAGAAAGTCTGCTTTGTACCGCGTGGCAGCCAGATGCAGGATCTCACCCAGCCACAGCATATTAATACCATGCTCTACGAAGCAGAGCTGTTCGCTACCCTGGTGGATGAGCATCTGGTGAATCATCCAGGGCTGGCGGTCAGTCGTATCACCGCCAAACTGCTGACTGAGATCCGCCGCCAGACTGGGGTGATTTTTCCGGCAGATAACGTAAAACTATAATTGCCAAAGTAAAACAGTGTAAAAGGTATGTAACAGACCATTGACTGACTGAATGGTCTGTCATACTTTGTTACCTGCAAAGGGGAGTAACTTCATTGTCGGTCGATCGTCATTACGGTGTGTGAAAAACCACATCCGGTCACCGGGCAACCCGAAAGGAATACGCAGACGTATTCCTTTCGGGTTGTAAGTGAGACCTTGCCGGAAGGCGAGGTCTATGCATAAAAAGCAGCGGCTGACGTCTTCCGACGTTGGCCGTTTTTTTATGTGTAAGGAACTTCTATGAATACTGTCGGCACGCCGTTGCTATGGGGCGGATTCGCTGTTGTTGTCACCATTATGCTGGCTATCGACCTGTTGTTGCAGGGGCGTCGTGGGGCACATGCCATGACCATGAAACAGGCTGCGGCCTGGTCGCTGGTCTGGGTGACGCTGTCGTTACTGTTTAACGCCGCTTTCTGGTGGTATCTGGTGCAAACCGAAGGTCGCGCCGTTGCCGATCCACAGGCACTGGCCTTTCTCACGGGTTATCTGATTGAGAAATCGCTGGCGGTCGATAACGTCTTTGTCTGGCTGATGTTGTTCAGCTATTTCTCTGTTCCGGCGGCATTACAACGCCGCGTGCTGGTGTATGGCGTACTCGGGGCGATTGTTCTGCGTACCATCATGATCTTCACTGGTAGCTGGCTGATTTCACAGTTCGACTGGATCTTGTATATCTTCGGTGCCTTCCTGCTGTTTACCGGCGTGAAGATGGCGCTCGCCCATGAAGATGAATCAGGCATTGGCGACAAGCCGCTGGTGCGCTGGCTGCGCGGTCATTTGCGCATGACCGACACCATCGACAACGAGCATTTCTTTGTGCGTAAGAATGGTTTGTTGTATGCCACGCCGCTGATGCTGGTGCTGATTCTGGTGGAGTTGAGCGACGTGATTTTCGCCGTGGATAGTATTCCGGCTATCTTCGCCGTGACCACCGATCCGTTTATTGTGCTGACCTCAAACCTGTTTGCGATCCTCGGCCTGCGTGCGATGTATTTCCTGCTGGCAGGTGTGGCAGAGCGTTTCTCGATGCTCAAATATGGTCTGGCGGTGATTCTGGTGTTTATCGGTATCAAGATGCTGATTGTCGACTTCTACCATATTCCGATCGCCGTCTCGCTGGGCGTGGTGTTTGGCATTCTGGTGATGACGTTTATTATCAACGCCTGGGTGAATTATCGGCATGATAAGCAGCGGGTTGGATGATTTTTAATCTGCCTAAGCCGTGTACCCTGTCATCAACATGAGCACCGTTTTCTCCCTCTCCCCAAAAGGGGCGAGGGGACTGACCGAGTACTTTTTTGACGTTGTCATCAGTCTGGAAGCCGCACGTTGGGCTTTATTTTCATGTCAAACAAATGTAACCATTAAGTTTCGAAATATGACTTCTCTTTAAAATCCAGCATATTTCGCTTCCCGAAGCTGTAACTTTCCTTATACTCGACCTTGCAAACACTTTGTTACATCCTGAAAGATGCGTCGACAGAACGCACCAGGGATGTGCGACAACACAATGAAAGGATCGAAAAATGACTACGCAACATTCACCGGGGCTATTCCGGCGTCTGGCTCATGGCAGCCTGGTAAAACAAATCCTGGTCGGCCTTATTCTGGGGATTCTTCTGGCATGGATCTCAAAACCCGCGGCGGAAGCTGTTGGTCTGTTAGGTACTTTGTTCGTCGGCGCACTGAAAGCCGTTGCCCCCATCCTGGTGTTGATGCTGGTAATGGCATCTATTGCTAACCACCAGCACGGGCAGAAAACCAATATCCGCCCTATTTTGTTCCTCTATCTGTTGGGTACCTTCTCTGCTGCTCTGGCCGCAGTAATCTTCAGTTTTGCCTTCCCTTCTACCCTGCACTTGTCCAGTAGCGCGGGTGATATTTCGCCGCCGTCAGGCATTGTAGAAGTGATGCGCGGGCTGGTAATGAGCATGGTTTCCAACCCCATTGATGCGCTGCTGAAAGGTAACTACATCGGGATCCTGGTGTGGGCAATTGGCCTCGGTTTCGCACTGCGTCACGGTAACGAAACCACCAAAAACCTGGTCAACGATATGTCGAATGCCGTCACCTTTATGGTGAAACTGGTGATTCGCTTCGCACCGCCTGCGCGAAAGCGGCGTGTAGGCCGTCTTCACCCGCAGCTCTGCGGCGAACATTCCGGTGAATATGGCGCTGTGTGAAAAGCTGAATCTGGATCGCGATACCTATTCCGTTTCTATTCCGCTGGGAGCCACCATCAATATGGCGGGCGCAGCAATCACCATTACCGTGTTGACGCTAGCTGCAGTTAATACGCTGGGTATTCCGGTTGATCTGCCCACAGCGCTGCTGTTGAGCGTAGTGGCTTCTCTGTGTGCCTGTGGCGCATCCGGCGTGGCGGGGGGGTCTCTGTTGCTGATTCCACTGGCCTGTAATATGTTCGGTATTTCGAACGATATCGCCATGCAGGTGGTTGCTGTCGGCTTTATTATCGGCGTATTGCAGGACTCCTGTGAAACCGCGCTGAACTCGTCAACTGACGTGCTGTTCACTGCGGCAGCTTGCCAGGCGGAAGACGATCGTCTGGCAAATAGCGCCCTGCGTAACTAATACTTAGCCCCTTTCGTCTACGGCGGAAGGGGTTTTCTCCACTTTAAACGGATCAATTCCCCTTCTCTGCATACGCCAGAAACGAATGATATTCAGGCCATTCATCAGCAGAAAACTGCCTTCAATCATCGTGCCGACTATCGACCCCGCCCAGAAGTTGTGAATCACCCAGCAACACGTTGAAAACCACATTACGCAGCGCATGGTCAGCCCTTTACAGCGGAACAGCGCCCAGGTACTGACAATCGTGCCGATTACCGGCAATAGTTCAACAGGATGATGGAACTTCGCGAGGCCAATTCCGCCAGTCAGCACAATAAAAATCGCCATTACCCATAAGCTGCGCGTGCGTAAGGTAATCAATGTACGAATGGCATTAAGGATGGCACTGGCACCGGCAGGATAGGTGCCCAGAAGAAAAAAATGTACGCCAATAACGGCGCTATAGACCGAAAGTTGCTTTTTGAAGCGACGTTCGTCACGATTGAAAAATGTTGTGATACCAATCAGAAAGGCGATGACACCCACGCCCTGGGCCAGCCAATACGCGGTCATGATAAATCCTTAGCAGGTATGGAAAAGCAAACGGCGCTTCACATTATGAAACGCCGTTTTTTATTAACAACTCATTTCGACTTTATAGCGTTACGCCGCTTTTAAAGATCGCCAGTTCGCGGAAGTCGTTACGCTCGTTACAGGTTTGCTTACCGTTGGCAAACTCAACGATGGTGTCGATAAATTCTTCCAGCAACTGCGGCATCGCTTTACCGTGGATCAGCTGACCCGCGTCAAAGTCGATCCAGTGTTTTTTCTTCGCCGCCAGTTCACTGTTGGTGGCGATTTTCACCGTCGGCACAAATCCACCATACGGCGTGCCACGACCAGTACTGAACAGCACCATATGGCAGCCCGCACCCGCCAGGGCGCTGGTCGCTACGGCATCGTTACCCGGCGCACTTAACAAGTTCAGCCCCGGCGTTTTCAGACGCTCGCCGTAACGCAGCACGTCAACCACGACACTGGAACCCGCTTTCTGGGTACAGCCAAGCGATTTATCTTCTAGCGTGGTGATACCGCCTGCTTTGTTCCCCGGTGATGGGTTTTCGTAGATCGGCTGGTCATGGGCAATAAAGTACTGCTTGAAGTCATTGACCATGGTGACCAGTTTTTCAAACGTTGCTTCGTCGCGGCAATGGTCCATCAGCAACTGCTCTGCGCCAAACATCTCCGGCACTTCGGTCAGTACGGTAGTACCGCCGTTAGCAATCACGTAGTCAGAGAAACGCCCCAGCATCGGGTTAGCAGTAATACCAGAAAGACCGTCAGAACCACCGCACTCCAGACCAAACTTCAGTTCGCTGAGTTTGCCCGGCTCGCGTTTATCGTTGCGCATCACGCTATACAGCTGATGCAAATGCGCGATCCCGGCCTCGATTTCATCATCCTGCTGTTGGCAGATCATGAAATGAACGCGTTCAGGATCGATATCGCCCAACGTTTCACGGAATGCGGCAACCTGGTTGTTTTCACAGCCCAGACCAATCACCAGCACTGCGCCCGCGTTCGGGTGGCGCACCATGTTTTGCAGCATGGTGCGAGTATTGATGTGATCGTCGCCCAGTTGTGAGCAGCCGTAGGTGTGGCTGAAGAGGAACACGCCATCGGTACCTTCAGCGTTGTTGGTCTCTTTCAGGAAACGATTTTGGATCTGCCGCGCGATGCCGTTGACACAGCCCACGGTTGGCAGGATCCACAGCTCATTACGCACCCCGACATCGCCGTTAGCGCGACGATAGATCTGCACTTCACGATCTGCCGCTTGCGCAGGCAGATCCTGAAAATCAGGTTGATAGCGATACTGATCCAGATCGCTCAGATTCGTGCGCGTATTGTGGGCGTGAACGTGTTCCCCCGCCGCAATATCCGCCAATGCATAACCAATCGGCAGGCCATATTTAATGACGTTGGCCCCTTTTGCGATATCCGTTAACGCAAATTTATGTCCACGAGCAACATCCTGGCGCAGCGTAACAGTCTGGTTATCGACACTGACTTCTGTGCCTTCAGCCAAATCCGCTAAAGCAACCGCGACGTTATCCAGCGCATGGATCTTGATGTATTGCATATCAACCCCAGACCTTAGTTCAGTTCAATGGCGAAGTAGTCACGCGCATTGTTAAAGCAAATATTTTTCACCATCTCGCCCAGCAGGTTGATGTCCGCCGGTGCTTCGCCTGCTTCCACCCAGCGACCGATCATC
>OLIY01002109.1_pt1 | contig 11112 bp, 9 predicted proteins | sample 1601431 | NCBI WGS metagenome assembly OLIY01 (sample SAMN04168659, study PRJEB22393) | human gut metagenome | biome: human gut microbiome; feature: stool | host: Homo sapiens | collected 2014-05-12
TACAACGGCTACTTTAATGGTATCTCCGGTTGCTGCTTTGGTGGTGTCTGCTGTGTCTGTTGCTTCCGTATCTTCAGCTGCCTCTGCGGAAGTATCTGCTGCGGTGTCTGCAGAACCGGTGCCTGATCTAAAATCAGGTCAAAATATTCTGCAATGCCCGTGGCATCCGCCACGCCAAGACGTTTCAGCCGGTCGTTACCATTTAGAAATGTTGTACTGTCATCGTGGTTGCTGACATAAGCATGCTCCACAATCAGTCCCGGAAAACCGGCATACTTGCTCCGCTTGATCACGGCGTAGTAATCTGCCTTTGATTTATCCGGATAGCGGGACCCCACAGCCGAATTTCGGTAAAGAATTCCATTATTTTTCAGTCCAAGTGCCACCAGCTGTTTCTGAATACTTGCTGCCGCCATTTTTCCTTCACTTCCCACCTCTTCTTTATACCCGCTGTTCGGATAATAAACACAGGCTCCATGGTCGGTTTTTTTCAGGGAAGCATTGTTGTGTATCGCAACAAACAGATCTGCTTTCCTGCTTTTTGCAAAATTCACACGGTTTCCAAGTGTCACAAAACGGTCGGAAGAACGCGTCATATATACCTTCACTCCTGCATACTTTTCCAGTTCGGTTTTACAGGCCTTTGCAATGGCAAGATTTAACTGTTTCTCCTTGTATGTTTTTCCGCCCCACTTATATCTGGCACCCTGATCATGCCCTCCATGTCCCGGATCAAGAACTACAACCACCGGATCTGCGTCCGGCGCCTGATTTGCAGCCGCATACACGTTTCCCGGCGGGAAAAGACCAATTCCCAGTATTGCCAATGCCAAAAACACGCCTGCCATTTTTTTCATTTGTACTTTCTTTTTCATTTGTTTCCTACTTTACTTTAATTGCTGTGGTGTTTGAAAATGCTCCGTAATAGTTCTTTTTGTTTACCGTTTTGTATGCGCGGACCTTATAGCGATAGGTTGCCCCTTTTTTCAGTTTTGTATTCCGATACGAAGTTCCCTTGACCGCTGCAATCTTTGTATATTTTCCGGTCTTTGTGTTCAGCCGGTATACCTGATAGCCAGTTGCCCCGGAAACCTTACTCCACTGCACGGTAACTGCTGCATCTTTTGTACTGAGTTTTATCGTTTTTACCTTTGCTGGATTTGCAGGTTTTTCCGCTTTTTTGGTCGTTACCTGCTTTTCTGCGGAATACGCGCCCCTGTAATTTTTATTTCTGTAAGTTTTGTATGCACTGACTTTATATGTATAAGTCTTTCCCGCAGCAAGTTTCTGATCGCTGTAGAAAAGCGTCCGGGCACTTTTTACCGTCGCAATCTGTCTGTATTCCCCGGTTGCTGTATCCAGCCGGTAAATCATATATCCGGTTACTCCGTCCACTGCTTTCCACGTCAGTTTCACGGAAGAAGTCCCGGTTGCGGAAACATTCGTCAAGTTCACCTGTCCCGGCAGTGTCACATCGCTGTAAACATCCGAAAAACTGCCCGCCAGTACATTGTCATTATTTCTTTCATATGCGCGGATTTTAAATTTATATTCGGTTGCGCCTGTCAGACCGCTTACAGTATAAGAAGTACTTCCTCCTTCTACGTCAGCAACCATTTCATACTGACCGCTTGCAGCGCTGTACTGATAAATCTGATATCCGGCAGCTCCCTGCGTCTGTTTCCATGACAATCCAAGAGAGGTTTCGGTCCGCGTCTGCGTTGCAATTCCGCTGACCTTTTTCGGCAAAGTAGTTACCGAAGCCGGAGAAGAAAATGTTCCGTAATAAGCATTTCCTCCTATCGTCCAGTAACATCTCACTTTATACTGATAAACTTTTCCGCCTTCTGCCGTTGTGTCTGTATAACTGCAATCTGTTGTTGTCTTCAGCAACGTGTATTTTCCCTGATCCGAGTCACTGCGCCACACCTGATAACCTTCCACATCATCCGCAGAAACACTGTCCCAGCTCAGATTTACAGTACCCGAAGCACCATCCGCAGCCTTTAGCCCGGTCGTCTGTTCACTGGTATCCTTATACCAGAAATTTGCATCCAGGCTTCCCGCATAGCCATCTATTTTTGCAGCAGATGAATACTGCCAAAATTCATAATCGTATGCCACGTCCGAATATGGCGTTCCTGATTTTGTATTGCTTGTCGTGGTATTGTTGTACCGTGCCACCCACAGGGAACAGTCATACAAAGCATCCGTATTGATATAGTTTTTGATCCACGCATAAGATGCATATACGCCTGCCCGGTATCCGGCTGCCGTAATGGTATCCGCAAATGCCTGACATACCGCTGTCTCTTTTGTTTTGGAAAGTTTTCCCGCAGTCAGACGCTTGTTTGCCCCTGCCTCCCGGTCCATGATGATCGGCATCAACACATTCCAGCCGTACTGGTCAATCATATCGAGCACATACTGTGCTTCCTCCCGTGCCTCTGTCTCATTCAGAGCCTGGGAAAAGAAATACAGTCCGACATTGATATCATTGGAAACTGCTCCCTGAATATGACTGTCTGCACAATTATCTCTGTAAATACTTCCATCTTTCGTATCTCTGGATGCCACACGCACGAAAGCAAAATCAATTCCGGCTCCGTGAATACTCTCCCAGTCCAATCCGGTCTGTGTCCACTTTGTTTTGTCTTTGGAATACTTTTTCTTCAGTGCTGCATCCGCCTGCCAGTATGATACATCAATTCCGTTGACCAGTTCATCATCCGCATAGTCCGCTTTGTGATAATAGGTTGCGCTGGTATAATCACCGGCCGTCGTAAAAGACGCATTCAAAAAAGCACTCGAATACGACGATGCTTTTTTCAAGGATGTCCGATTCCCGAAAACAGGTGCATTCTTTTCTATCAGTGTATCCAGATCCGGCTTTGACTCATACACGGTCTCATCCTCTATGCTCTGTCCCATGACGCCATCCATCTGCGCTTCGGGCACCTGAGCCTTTAACTGCTGTGGCGCCACAATACAAACCGCCGTCACCGCCAGTCCTGCCATAACTATCTTCGCCTTGGTAAATGCCAATTTCTGTTCCTCCCTCTGTTACCGTTCAATAAACTACTCATTTTACATAGTAACTTTATATGATTGTGCTTGTCAATGTTATTTCCCTTGCAAAATCTGTTTTTTGCAAATTTAAGAAATCCTTAAATAATATTAAGAAAAAGAGCACTTGCTTTCGCAAGTGCTCCTGTTATACTTAGGTTATCTTAATTGTTAAAAAATTCTTCGAACTGCAAGAATGGTTCTGTAATTTGCAGGAGAAGTATATTTAATACCGTCTCTTGCATTGCTTGCATGTACAATCGTATTGTTTCCAACATAGATTGCAACATGTCCGCTGTAACATACGATATCACCCGGCTGCATGTTTGATGTGCTGACGCCATATCCTACACTTCTTAAAGCACTTGAGCTGTGTGGAAGGCTGACACCGAAATGTGCGTATACAGACATTACAAATCCGGAACAATCCGTTCCGTTTGTAAGGCTTGTCCCACCATATACATATGGATTTCCTACAAACTGTCCTGCATAACTTGCAACCGCTGATCCTGTTGAAGATGCGCTTGATGAATCCTGTACGGAAGAATCTGAGCTTTGTGACTGTGAAGAACCTGAAGAGGTTGTCTGAGATGCGCTCTCTGCTTTCTGCGCTGCTCTGTCCGCAGCCTCACGCTCCTCTTTTTCCTTCTGTAATCTTGCCTTTTCTTCTGCAGCAGACTCTGCATATGTGTATTCTGTAGATAATGTGACATAATTTGTAGATACATAGCCTTTGCCTTCATCTACAGAAACCCTTGCCCATCCATCCTTTGACTCATCCAGTACCGTCAGATCGTCTCCTTCCGGCACCAGAGTAATTACTTCTGACTTCTGGGAAGCTCCCTTGCGGACTTTTAATGTCTCTGTCTCTACAAGAGCAACTCTTCTTCCTGCTTTCTTTAATTTTTTCTCATCACCAATGGATACGAATTCAGATTTTACATAACCTGTTACCGATCCAGATTTGATTTTGTACCAGCCATCCTTCTCCCCGATGACGGTTCCTACGTTATTCTTATATAATTTTCCTACAGCCTTGCTGTCTGTAGTTGGTTTCTTACGAACGTTCACGTAATCATCCACAACAGCTACCGCTTTGTCTTCATACTCAGACTTTACAACTGGTGCTTCAACTTCTTTTACTTCCGGCTGTGCACTTGCAACGGTTGCCTCATCTTCCACTTTTTCTGCGACTTCACTGAGTGCCAGTGAAAATCCTGCAGTCGGTGCAGATGATGTTGTTGCAATATCGGAAGCAAGGCTTGCGACTCCAGCAGTTGGTGCTGCGTAAGCTGCTACAGTAAAATTGCCAATGGTCAGTGCCCCAACTAACCCACATGCGGTCAATTTTAATAATGTTTTACGTTTCATTTTCGCCTCCAATGACTTTTGTACTTCTTTATTACGAATTTGTTACAATTATTACATTGTCATTATAGCAAAGGCACGGATATGTGTCAACCCCTTTTCCATCCACAGAATTCAATTGAATTTTTCGTATATTTATGCCATAATAAAGATGTAATAAAGAAAAACACGTATACCGAGTATTTTAAAAGGAGATCTGTCATATGGATATTTCAAGTATCAGTTCTGCGCTTCTTTCCGTAAACAGTTCCGATCCCGGCTCTCTGGCAAATGCCGTCAGCATTAAAATGCTTGACAATGCCATCTCATCGAATGAATCGCTTGGTGTTGGGCTAGCAAAAATGATGGAGAACTCTGTTTATCCTAATTTAGGAAGTAGCATTGACGTTTCCGTCTAACCGGAAAAAGAACCGCAAAGACAACAAAAGAGATCTGTGCAATGCACAGATCTCTTTTCGTTTTTGATCTTTTCTTTATTTTACAGCAATGGCTTCAATTTCAAGCATAACATCTTTCGGAAGACGTGCCACTTCCACACAGCTTCTGGATGGAAATGGTGACGGGAAAAATTTTGCATAAACTTCATTAATTGCTGCAAAATCATTCATTTCCTTGATAAAAACAGTGGTTTTTACTACCTTGTCCATTCCGGTTCCGGCTGCCTCAAGCAGATTTGACAGATTTTCAAATGCCTGCTGCGCCTGTGCCACAGATCCTTCCGGAATTTCTCCGGTAGCAGGAACAACCGGGATAATGCCGGATGTGTATACCGTTCCGTTCACTTCAATCGCCTGTGAGTACGGTCCGATTGCGGCTGGTGCTTTATCTGTACTGATTACGTTTTTCATTTTATATTCCTCCTTTTGCCTTTACCTGCATTATACGAAACTCTTGCGGATTTTTCCACCATCCAGTGTAATTTTTCTTTCTTTATATAAGTGTCCGATGGCACGTTTAAACGCGGCTTTACTCAATCCGGTTTCCCTCTTAATCACCTCTGGACTCGCTTTTTCCGAAAACGGAAGCACTCCTGCATAGGAATCCAGCAATTCAAGTATTTTCTCTGCATCCGTGTCCATCTGAATATAAGCTTTTTCCCGCAGTGTAAGATCTAACTTTCCATCCGGTTTTACTGCAGTAACTTTCGCCTCAATCACATCTCCGATTTTCAGGAAACTGTGATCCTCTGAATTTGGTATTCTTGCGGAAAAGCGATCATCCACTGCCACAAAAGCACCAAAGTTATCGGAAAACTCATACACCCTTCCGGTTACCATCTGATCTTTCTGATACGGTGAATCCTTGGAAAGCAGATCGTACAGTCCCTTCATGCTGGCACAAAGCCGCTTGCTTTTATCAATATAAAGGGTTACAAGAATCTCGTCTCCTGCTTCTACCCGTGAAGTCATCTCTTTATATGGCAGAAACAGATCTTTTTCCAGTCCCCAATCCAGAAAAGCACCGATCTTTCCAACTTCTTTCACCACAAGCGGTGCATATTCTCCCAGTGTCAGCTTCGGTGTGTTGGTTGTTGCAATCAGCCGGTCTTTGGAATCTTTATATAAAAAGACCCTTATCTTTTCCCCCGGTTTTGCATCTTCCGGCACCTGTTTTGACGGAAGCAGCACATGTGTCTCACCGCCCATATCCTCTGCCAGATATACTCCGAAGTCTACTTTTTTTACATAATACAAATCCTGATATTCTGCTAATTTCATCTTTTTCCTACGCTTTCAAAAAAACAACAACTGCATATGGCTGCCCATCCGGTGCACACAGTGCAACCGTCACACGGGGATCTTCTATCGTCACATGCGGCACAATTACATCTCTGCACATCGCAGCTTTTTTATATTCTACCCGGACTTCCATTGTCCGAAACTCCTTCGGAACATATTCCATCGCCACCTGTACATATCTGGTATTGTTCATATGGTGATTGGTATCTATGAAATAAGAAGGAACTACCAACGAATCTTTTTCTTCATATTTTTCCGGCAGCATAATTTTCCGCTCGCTGCACTGCATGGGAAGCTGTGGGTCCAATCCGTATGCATCCGAGATTTCTTTTGTCACTCTGACCGGAATCCCCTTCTTTGTATCCATCAGTACCCATACGGAATTTGCATATGCCATCCGTTCCCCATCCCTGCTGTTCATGGAGAAATTCCGGTAACCGTAAAAGCCTTTCATTCCATATGCCCATGTCTGTGTCGTAACCTGTTCGCCCAGCCGCGGCATCCGGTTCAGACAGATCTGCCAGGAAGATAAGATCCACGCCTTTTGTGCATCGGTCCATACTTCCACACCAAGGTTCACGGCCTCTGAATGAAATACGCTGCAATCCTGAAAGTAATCCATAAGCGCCAGCCATGTCATCCGGCCTTGCGCATCTGTCTCACTGTATCTTACTCTGCTGTCAAATTCGTACATTACCGTGTCCTTTCTTATTCTTATCTTTTATAAAACAAAAAGCACTACATAATGTAGTGCTCTTCAGCTGGCCCACCAGGATTCGAACCTGGAAATGACGGAGTCAGAGTCCGTTGCCTTACCATTTGGCGATGGGCCAATGTGTTTCATGTCTCTCAACAAATGGTATTATACATGGAACCCCTATAAGTGTCAACCCATATTTTCAAATTTTTTCAAAAAAACACAACTTCTTTATCAATTAGCGCATATACACAGGTTTTTCCCCATTCCAAACCTGCTGATCCGTTGGTCAGTTCTGTAATTTCCTTCGGAAGTGTCTCTTTTTGTTCCGTGGGTACGAGAATTGTCATTGTGACATCCGCCTCATATGCTGTATCCAGAATCACGGTATGATTTTGTCCGAATAAATACTGTAGCTTTCCAAGCCCATTGTAATCGGTATGAATCAGCAGATGCTGCCCCTTACATTTTTCAATGAGCCGGCTGGCTGCAAGTCCCGCCTGTGTCGCTGCCTGATAGGCACGCACAAGCCCTCCTGTTCCAAGCAGCACACCTCCAAAATAGCGTGTAACAACAACCGCAACGTCCGTAATCTCCTCCCGGAGAAGTACATCCAGCATCGGGCGGCCGGCAGTCTGTGCCGGCTCTCCATCATCCGAACAGCGCGTCAGCTCCTGCCTCTCCCCGATGACAAAAGCGGAACAGTTGTGACGGGCATCCCAGTATTTTTTCTTTGTCTCATTAATGAAAGCAACCGCTTCTTCTTCTGACTGAACAGGCTTTACTGTTGCTATAAAACGGGATTTCTTCTCTGTGATTTCACCCTCTCCTCCGGTATAGACAACTCGCATATATCATATTCTCCTTTGTGTCATTCCTCATTCTTCTCCGGTGTCTGTTCCGGTTCATGTGTTTCTTCCGGTTTTGCATCATCCGGTGGATCTGCCGGTTCTTCTTCCGGTTCCTCCTCATCCTGCGTTTCGGCATCATGTATATTGCATGTTTCATTTAAGAATTTCTCTGTCGCACAGTACTGGTAATCGGCCGAGCCCTTTTCGGCACCCACAATATAAGTTCTTGTCACAACCTGATCTGCCGGACAGTATTCTCCGGCAATCTTTCCGGACGCCTCACAGATCTGCAGAGAAATATGATGATCACAACTCTCTGTCGGAACGGTTCCTTTCGCAAAATATTCCGTATAACTTTGCGTTCCACGCGGATCTTTATCACAGACATCCGCTTCCGGCAGAAGTCCGGATTTTGCACAGACAACAGCCTGTGTAATTCCGGAAGGCTTTTCAAAATCTTTTGCCTTAAGATCCGCATGAATCCGCTTCATCACGGCTTTCCACAAATTCTTTGGATATCCCGTAGCTGACTGAATGGAATTGTCATCATATCCGCCCCATACCACGCAGGTGTAATAAGGCGTAAATCCGGCAAACAGTGCATCCCTGTTCAGCGTTGTCGTACCGGATTTTCCTGCCTGAGCCATTCCGGTTCCAAAATAAGCCCTCATACCCGTTCCACTCGTCATAACATCTTTCATGGCATCTGTCAGAAGCCATGCGGTATCCTCTTTTATTACCTGACGCTGTTCCTTTGTCTGTGTTTTGTCAAGAAGAACCTTGCCGTCATGATCCAGCACCTGGGTATAAAAACTTGGTTCGTTATATTCTCCCTGATTTGCAATTGCAGCATAAGCTGCAGTAAGTTCCAGGTTTGTCACCCCCTGTGTCAGGCCTCCGAGAGAAATTCCAAGGTTTCTGTCCGTATCGGTCAACGTAGAAAATCCGAAATTTTCTGCATATTCATACCCCAGATCCACGCCAATATCCTGAAGTGTTTTTACAGTCACAATATTGATGGATTTTGTAATTGCTTTCCGGATGCTTGTAAAACCTCCGAATGTATGTGAGTAATTATTATATGTTTTATTTCCGACTGTAAATGGTGCATCATCCTGCACGGATGCCAGCGTTTTTCCCCCGGCATCAAGTGCCGGCGCATAGCATGCAATGATTTTAAAAGTAGATCCCGGCTGCCGGCAGGTCTTTGTTGCACGGTTCCAGGTACGGTTTCCCGCCTTATTTCCACGTCCGCCGACAATAGCCTGTACCTCACCGGTCGACTGATCCATAATCGTCATCGCCACCTGTGGCTGCATGGTAATGAAAATATACTCTGAATTTTCTACCAGCTTGTCCCCTTTCCCGAGGACATCTTTTTCGTACTGTGCAATTGCAGCCCGGCAGTCCTCCTCCGATGCAAAATTGATCGAATAATTCTGACTTTTGTTTTTCTTTTTATAATAGGAAAGCATTGTCTGATTGGTATATGTTTTTATTGTACCATCCTTCTCCTTCACCTGAAAAGAAAGATAGAATGAATATTTGGTACCCGCATCATAATTGGCTTTGTCTGCCACCTCCTCATCGCAGATTTTCTGGATTTGAAGATTCTGTGTGGACTTGATCGTCAATCCGCCCTGATAGATTGCCTTGTATGCTTCCGACTCCGAATAGCCTTTGATGTTTACCAGATCATCAAAAACATCATCAATGACCGCGTCCACAAAATATGTGTTCATGGTTTCTTCCCTCACATCATTGTGTTCGGAAATCCTGCCATACACATCATCTGCCATCGCTTTATCATACTGTTTCTGCGAAATATATCCCTGTTTTTTCATGGCATCCAGCACATTCTTTCTGCGCTTTGCATTTTCCTTTGGATGAAGAATGGGATTGTAACCTGCCGGATTCTTTGTAATTCCGGCAATAACCGCACATTCCGAAAGTGTCAGCTTTGACACATCTTTCCCAAAATAACGCTGTGCTGCTGCCTGAACCCCAAGGGTATTGCTTCCAAGGTTGATGGAATTCAGATAATTTTCCAGAATCCAGTTCTTGTCATTTACCTTTTTTTCCAGTTCTATTGCCAGATACTGTTCCTGTATTTTCCGCTGTACCTGACGTTCCATCTTTTCAATTTTGGAAATATTACTGTCATTTTCGTTTGCCCACTGCTCATTCAGCACATTGTTTTTAATCAGCTGCTGCGTAAGTGTACTTGCTCCCTGGCTGAAATCCCTGGTCCTTACATCCGCCACCAGCGCTCTGACAATTCCTTTCAGGTCAATGCCGTTGTGATCATAAAAACGCTCATCCTCGATAGCCACTACTGCATGCTGCAGATCCTCCGGAATCTGATCAATTGTCACATATTGTCGGTTGGACCCTGCTGCCACCAGCTTGGCCGTCTCACTTCCGTCTGCCGCAAGCACTTTCGTGGAATATCCCGTCGGGATTACATCCACTTCGGATATATCCGGTGCGGATGCGAGGATTCCTTTAAATGCACCCACTCCGAAACTCACTGCCGCGCAGCCTCCCACAATGATTCCAATCAGCAGAAGCTTGCTCAGTATGACTCCTATTTTATGACGTATTCTCGTTCCTCTTGCGTCCAGCTGTTTTGCTCTCCGGCGCAAAGAAGTTCTTCCATAGTTCATAGTTTTCTCCCTGCAGAAATAATAAAAATTCTTTTCCTCGTATATTATACCAAATAATATGTGCAATAGAAAGATTTATTTATCGACAGCAAAAACCCCCGGCTTTCGCCAGGGGCCCGCTGTTGATGTATACTAAAACTAAGGGGATTAGATTCACTAACCTAGCCATTAGATTAGTGCAAAATTATTCAACATCCTGTAAGGCTTCCATATCTTCCTCACCGGTACGAATCTTGACAACCTTTGCCACATCGTATACGAAGATTTTTCCATCTCCGATATGTCCGGTATAAAGTGCCTTCTTTGCCGCAGCCACTACGCTGTCTACAGGGATCTTGCTTACAACAACCTCTACCTTAATCTTTGGAAGTAAGGTTGCATCGACTTCAGCACCACGGTAACGCTCGCCGGAGCCTTTCTGGATACCACAACCCATAACCTGTGTACAGGTCATTCCCGTAACACCCAGATCGTTCATTGCTTTCTTCAAATGATCATATCGGGAAAGCTTTGCAATAATAACCACTTTGTACATGCCGGTTGCATCCTTTGGCACGGTGGAAACCACCTTGACTGCTGCATCTCTCTTTGCCGTAGAAGCCTGTGCATATTCCGGTGTACCCAGATCTGTATTTTCATTGACATCCATGGTCATTGTGTTGGAAACATCCATGATGGAGAATCCTGAGTAAGCAGATGCAAGTCCATGCTCCATGGAATCAAGA
>OLIY01002119.1_pt1 | contig 11052 bp, 9 predicted proteins | sample 1601431 | NCBI WGS metagenome assembly OLIY01 (sample SAMN04168659, study PRJEB22393) | human gut metagenome | biome: human gut microbiome; feature: stool | host: Homo sapiens | collected 2014-05-12
GACGACTTCCTTGTTGTAGAAGTACAGGCCGGTGATGGCGTAGTTGCTCTTGGGATGCTGGGGCTTCTCCTCGACGCTCAGAACCTTGCCGTTTGCGTCGAACTCCACGATGCCGAAGCGCTCGGGGTCCGGCACATAGTAGCCGAACACGGTGCAGCGGCCCTTGTTCTCGGCGTTGGAGACAGCATTCTTCAGAATCTTGGAGAAGCCGTTGCCGTAGAAGATGTTGTCGCCCAGGATCATTGCGCAGCAGTCGTCGCCGATGAACTCTTCACCGAGGATGAAAGCCTGAGCCAGACCGTCCGGGGACGGCTGGACCTTATATTGCAGATGGATGCCGTACTGGCTGCCATCGCCCAGCAGCGCCTCAAAGCGCGGCGTATCAGTGGGGGTGGAGATGATCAGGATATCCTGGATGCCCGCCAGCATGAGGGTGGACAGAGGATAATAGATCATCGGCTTGTCGTAGACGGGCAGCAGCTGTTTGCTGGTGACCATCGTCAGCGGATAGAGCCGGGTGCCGGCACCGCCGGCCAGAATGATACCTTTCATTTTTGTGCACTCCTTATATTATGAAATAAAAAAGTTGTGCAGCTTGTACAAGGCCCGACAGCGTATCCGCCGGGTCCTGTATGGATTCAAAGCGGAGCTGCGTCCGCTGTAAACAATGTTGGTGGTAATACGCCGCCAGCCGCCGGGCTTCCCGCGCCACGCGCGCTGGCAGGATCTCGCTGTGCACTACTGGCAAGCTTGCGATAGTATTACACCTTATTCTACTATCAAATCGAAAAAAAAGCAAGGAAAGAGCGCCCTCTGCAAAAATTTTTGCGGAGAGCGCTCTTTTGTTTCATCAGCAAAGGCTCAGAACTTGAACCCCCACTTGTGGAAATACCGCAGCAGGCTCCCGGTCTGCCACAAAAAGGGCTTGAGGCTGCGGTGGGCCGCACGATGCCATGCATGGATGGCAGTGTACTGCGGCACGAGGTAGGCTTTGCCGGTGGTGCGCATCTTCTGGGTCAGGTCGGCATCCTCCACATACATGAAGTAGTGCTCATCGAAGCCGCCTACGGCCTTGAACTCCGCCGTCCGCACGGCGGAAAAGCTGCCGGTGCAGAACTCGATCTCAACGGGAGCGGACAGATCCTCCCCCTCCATCAAATACGCACGGTTATATTTCTCCCAGAATTTCAAAAACGGCAGCTGGCGGTAGACCATGGGCCGCAGCGCACAGCGCCGCAGCGGCAGGCTCTGGGAACGGCCATCCGGGAAGCGCAGTCCCGGCCGGGCCATCACAGCATCCGGGTGGGCGGCCATCCAGTCGGCCAAATCGCTGAGGGTATCAGCAGTGAGCTGGATGTCCGGGTTCAGGATAAAGTGGTAGTCGCTCGTCAGCTCCGGCAGGACGGTGTTGTGTCCGGTGCCGAAACCGCCGTTCTCCTTGCGGCAGCGCACCTCGACCTTCTGGCCGGGCTGAGTGCTCAAAGCGCCGCCCTTCACGGCGGCTTCCAGACGTGCGCCGCTGCCGTCGGGGCTGGCGTTGTCCACCAGATAGAGGGTCAGCGGGTGGCGGCGGGTGTATTGCAGCACCGTCTGCGCCGCCTTGAGGGCTTCGTCGCAGCCGTTATAGACAACGATACAGGCAGAGAGTTCCAAGTTCGTTCTCCTTATCATTCCAGCGGTAATATCTTCAGGCTGAAATCTTCGCGCTGGATGTCGAAGTTGGGATTGGTGCAGGGGTCGCCTGCAGCCAGCAGGTCGCCCCAGCGGGCCTGAAAACGCAGCACCTCGCCCTGAAAACGCTTCTGCTTTTCGGGGTTGTCCTCCATGCCGCGGCTCTTGCTCTCGTAGTGGTAGAGCTGGGCAAAGGGGGTAAACACGTTGGTGTAGCCCGCCTCCCGCACACGGACACAGAAATCCACATCGTTGAAGGCCACGGCATAGCTCTCGTCCAGACCGCCCACTTCGTCGTAGATCTCCTTGCGGATGAGCAGGCAGGCGGCAGTGTCAGCGTAGACGTCCTGCACATAGTTCAGGCGGCCCATATAGCCGTCCGAGCTGGCAGGATAGTACTTGTGCAGATGGCCCGCCACGCCGCCGATGCCGAAGCCGACACCGGCGTGCTGGATGGTGTCATCCGGGTAGAGCAGCTTGGCGCCCACGCAGCCCACCCGCTTCTGCTGGGCATACATGACCATCTCTTCCAGCCAGGCGGCGGTGATGACCTCGGTGTCGTTGTTGAGCAGGAGCAGATACTCACCGGTGGCGAACTTCTCGCCGAAGTTGTTCAGGGCGCTGTAGTTGAAGCCCTTGCCCTCCCAGGTGACGACCTTGAGATTATCGGGGTGCTCCTTCTGCATCCGCTGATAGGTGCGGAAGGTCTCGGGGGCCTTGCTGTTGTTCTCGATGAGGATGATCTCAAAATCCGGGTAGGTGGTGCGGGCGTAGATGGACTCCACGCAGGTCTCCAAGTCGCGGATGTGGTCGCAGGTGGGGATGAGGATGCTCACCCGGCCCGGATGGTCGATGGTATAATCGGTCTTGTAGTAGCCCGGCGTATCCGGGATGAGGGACACATCGTCCACGGCCACGCCGCAGCGGGCGTAATGAGCCTTGAGGGCGGCAATGCCCGCGTCAATGCAGTAGGTCTTGGCGGAGATGTCGCTGGCCGTGCTGCCGGGACTGGAACGCCAGTAATAGAGGGCGTGGGGGATGTGGACGATCTTCCGGGCCGTCTCGGTCAGGCGGAGGAAGAGCTCGTAATCCTGACTGCCGTTGTACTCCATCCGCTCCGGGCCGCCTGCGGCGTCCATCAGCCGGCGGCTGAAGAGGGTCAGGTGGCAGATATAGTTGTTGGAGCGGAGGTTGTCCAGCATGAAGTCCGGCTTGAAGTGGTAGAGCACCACATTCTCCACCTTGCCCTCGAAGGTCGCCTCATCGGTATAGACGAAGTCGGCTCCCTGCTCGGCGATGGCCTTGGCGGCGTACCAGAGGGCGCAGGGATGGAGGATGTCGTCGTGGTCCAGCAGGGCGATGAAGTCGCCGGTGGCCATCTCGATGCCTTTGTTGGTGTTGCCGGGGATGAGCTCATTCTTCTCCAGCTTCCTGTAGCGGATACGAGGGTCCACAGCGGCGCGCTGCTGCACCATCTCGCCCACGCCCGGGGCAGTGCCGGCGTCCACACAGCAGAGCTCCCAGTTGCGGTAGGTCTGGTTCACGACGGAATCCAGCAGCTCTTCGAGGAAGTCCAGCGGGGTGTTGTAGAGCGGCACCACGATGCTGATCTTGGGGCCTGCAGGCTGATTGCCTGCCTGCCGCACCAGCAGTTCCACCGGTGCGAATCGGTCGGCGCGCATGACTTTGCCCGGGAAGAGGGCGGCGTACTCGCGGCGGGCGCGGGCCAGTTCCCGCACACCCTCGATGCCGCCGCTGCGCAGCTCCCGCAGGAGCACGAAGAAGGGCAGAGTGTGCCAGAGCTGGCGGCTCTTGCTGACGACATAGCGCATGGGCCAGGTCATCTTCCAGAACTTCGAGCCGGTCACCTCGCCCAGTGCCTTTTCCAGCTGCTGCTCGTGGCTGCGGCTGAGCGAAAGGTCGCTACGCAGCCGGGCGATGAGCTCGGCTTCCTCGCCGCTGGTGCGCTCGGCGCGCACCATCCGGTCACGCAGGATGTCCATTTCCAGCTCGTAGCCCCGCACCATCTTCAGCTGGGTGGGCTGGCTGGTGCAGAACAGCGCCGACTGCTGGGCGCGGCCCTTGCTGCGCCAGCCAAAATCGCGGAAATACCCTCTCTGGGCCAGCTGCTCGGCCCAGCCCGCCATAACGGTGCTCTCATCGCTCACCAGCAGCACCCGGGCGGGCAGGGTCTCGGGCAGCGTTTCCCACGCGGGGTCTGTCACCACCAGAAGCTCTGCCCCAGAGCCCTCTGTCCACTCTTCTGCCTCCACACCTGCACAGTGCAGGGCCTTGGCCAGCAGGGACATCTGCTCTCCCAGCAGGGCCGCCGAGGCGGGGTTTGCCTCCTCCGCGATGCGCTGCGCCAGTGCGCGGCAGCGCTCCCGCTCCCGCTTTTCTTTCTTTTCCTTCTCCAACTGCATTCCGTTCTCTCCACCTGTTATTCTTTATCGTATCGCTCCCGCTTTGGAGCGTGAAACGCGAAATCGTCTGTCTCTTGTGTACAAGCGTGTACAGTATACCAAATCACGTCCCATTTGAGAAGTATTTTGCGCAATTCCTTTTGATTTTTTACATACCCAGCAGGCGGCGCAGCCAACTGAACAGACCGCCGCCGGAGCTCGTGCCGCTGCCCACCGTCCGGATGGAAACGCCGGAGTAGTAGTGCTTCAGGATGTCGCGGTAGCCCATCCCCTCCTCGGCGGCGTAGCCCACGGCGCCGCACTGGCTCATGCCCACGCCGTGGCCGAAGCCGTAGTAGTACATGCAGGGTACACCCGCTGCATCCGTGCTGAAATCGAAGCAGTAGCGGGAGGACACGAACTGGCCGATATAGCGGTAGCTGCGGCCATTGGACACCAGCGTATTGTACTGGACGAAGCCGCCGAGGTCTTTGTGGGTGGTGTCGGCGCTCTGGTAGGGCTCACCGGTGCGGCTGTCGTTGTACTCGACATAGTCATAATCCTTGCCGATGATGCGGCGCATCTTCTCGTGGTACTGGCGCTCATAGGGGCTTTCCACGCTCTTGAGATACGGCACATCCGAGCCCCAGGCGTCGAGGCTGGAGCAGGTGCCGTAGACGCCGGTCTGGGTGTTGTAGCCCGCGCTGGCCGACCAGACGGCGTCGATGACGCTGCCGTTGTAGGTCAGCACCTCATCCTTTACAGCCTCCACCGCCTTGCGGATGGCCGACCGGGCCGAGGACGGGATGTCCTCCACGGGGGTGTAGATGAGGGCGTTGGCCGAGGAGCCGTACTGCTTATGGTACTCGAGGTAGGAGTGGATGGCCACGGCCTGAGCCTTCCACGCCTCCTGCGCGGCGCTGGCACTGACATAGCTGCCGATGGAGCCAAGCTCGGTGTAGGTGATGCCCACCAGGCAGTCCACGAGGTCCAGCGACACGTTCCGGCGCAGGCCCTTGCCCTTGATGTTCAGATAGGGCAGTGTAATCTTATCTTTGGAGCCGAAGAGCCAGCTCAGACAATTTTCCTCTTCCTCAGGGATAAGGGTGGTGTTTGCACCGCCAATGGTGGTGGCACCGGGTGCGGCATCCTCGGCGAACGCCGCCGGGACAGCCACGCACAGCATCACAGCTGCCAGCACCAGCGCCGTCAGACGGCGCGCGAAACTCAGACTCTGCTTCACGGTCATTTCCTCCTGTGGTTTCTGGATCTTTTCATAGTTGCTATCAGTGTAACACACTGCGCCCCCGACGGCAAGGACGGAAGTTGTGCAAAAATGTGAAAAGACGCCTTTGCAAGCCGCCGGAATTATGATACAGTATAGCATGAGATGATATGCCCCCTTTGGCGGGCATGACAGGGAGGGCCGGAATGGACAGCAGAGAGTTATATCCCAGCGACGAGCAGCGGCGCCGCATCATGGACTTTATCATGGCGGCGGGCGAGACGCTGCTGGAAAACGGAGCAGAGGTCTTCCGGGTGGAGCAGACGATGGAGATCATGGCCCGCAGCTTCCATCTGCGGGAGTTCCACGTCTACGTGCTGACCAACGGCATCTTCGCCAGCGCCGGCACGGCAGAGATCGCCGAAGTGCGGAACGTGCCGGTGCGGACGACCCACTTAGGCCGGGTGGCCGCGGTGAACGCCCTTTCCCGCCAGATCGCAGCCGGGGGCGTCACACTGGACGAGGCTGAACACCGCCTGGCCGAGGCCCGGCGCATCCCCTTCCCCAAGGGCAAGACCCAGCTCCTCGCCGGGATGAGCGGCACAGCCTGTTTTGCGCTCATCTTCGGCGGCACGATACGCTCGGCGCTGGCGGCAGCGGCAGCGGGTCTCATCGTCAGCGGCTATCTGCTGCTCTGTGAAAATCGGAGGCTTTCCAACGGCTTCCGCAAGATCTCGGCGGCAGCGCTCATTACATTGGTCTGCATTCTGGGGTGCCATCTGCTGGACACTGAGGCCAGCCACGCCATCATCGGCACCCTGATGATATTGACCCCCGGCATCGCCTTCACCATGGGCATCCGGGATTTCGTGCAGGGCGACTACCTCTCCGGCACCATCCGGATGATAGACGCCCTGCTCATCGCGGCCAGCATCGCCATCGGCACCGGCTTCGTGCTGAGCCTTATTTCTCTGCTGACGGGGGTGACGGTGGTATGATGACCTTGACAAGCACACAGATCGGCCAGCTGGCGGCACAGTTCTTTCTGGCCGGGGCGGGAACGCTGAGTTTCGCCGTCCTCTTCGCCTGCCCTAAGCGCACCCTCCCCTGCTGTGCGCTGGTGGGCGCAGTGGGCTGGTTCGTCTACGAGCTGGCTGTCTTATACGGGGCCGACGCGGCGGCAGCCTCCCTCATCGCGGTCATCCCGCTGGCGCTGGCGGCGCGTATCTGCGCCGTGCTGCTCAAGACGCCGGTGACGGTCTTTTTGCTGACCGGCATCTTCCCGCTGGTCCCCGGCGCGGGCATCTACTACACCGCCTACTACTTCATCCAGGGCGAGAATGCCCTTTCGCTGGCCAACGGCATCTCCACCTTCAAGGTGGCCGTGGCGCTGGCTGTAGGCATCGCGCTGGTGCTGGGCCTGCCTATGCCCAGCGGCCACGCCTGGAAGCGGAAATAGATCTCCGCCTCCCTTGTGCGGCTCTTTCGCCGGTGCTATAATCAAATCAAACTTATATAAAGGAGTGTCTGCCGATGTCTGTTATGGAAACGCTCAACACCCGCCGCACCTACCGCCGCTTCGCCCAGAAACCGGTGCCGCAGGATGTGGTGGACGATATGGTGGAGGCCCTGCGCCTGTCGTCCTGCGGCGCGAACCGTCAGGCCGTGAAGCTGGTGGTTGTGCAGAGCCCTGAGATGGTGGCAAAAGTCCATCCGCTGGTCAAGTGGGCCGCCTATCTGCCGCCGGAGCAGGGTACACCCAAAGCCGACGAGCAGCCTGTGATGTATCTGGCCGTCGTGCAGGACAGCTCCATCCCCGGCGACCTGAACACCGACACCGGCATCGCGCTGGCGAACATCACCCTCGCCGCATGGGCCAAGGGCGTGGGCAGCTGCATCATGGGTGCCATCAACAAGCCCGCCCTGAGCGAGCTTCTGGGCATCGCCGCACCGGACAAGCTGGCCTTCATGGTAGCTCTTGGCTGCCCCACTCACGCCGCCAGGGTCGTACCGATGACGGAGAAGACCGGTATCAAGTATTACCTCGATGAGAACGGTGACTACTGCGTGCCGAAGCGGAGCGTGGAAGAGCTGGCAAGAAGCGTATAATGGCTCTCCCTTTGGGAGAGCTGGCGCGAAGCGCCTGAGAGGGCAAGGACGCTGCCAAAGAATTGCAGACGTCGCGATAGTTTCGCTCTGACAAAGGAGCTGCCTATCGCCGTGCGGCGGCTCTGTCGCGCTGAGCTTGCCCTCTCCGTCACCTGCGGTGACACCTCTCCCAAGGGGAGAGGCTTTCGCATCCGGGCAGACTGAGAGGTTCTGCATATATACATCGCTCTCAAGCTTTATTCTGCATAATTGTTTGCAATTCGGTTTCAATTTGATGGAATTTTTGCACAACACTTGACTTTTCAAATTGTACAACCTATACTAAACACGCTCTCTGATTTTTCGATGAATCGCATCGCAGCAGAGAGATGCAAACGATATGCACATAAAGAGGAGTGTTTGAATATGAAAAAGATCTCTCGCCGCAGCTTCCTGGCTGCCGCCGCTGTTTCCGCTGCTGCTCTGGCCCTGACCGCCTGCGGCGGCTCTGCCTCCACCGCTTCTTCCGCTGCTGCAAGCTCTGTTGCTGCTTCTTCTGAGGCTGCTTCCACCAGCGCTGCCGCTGCTGAGCTGACCACCGTGGAGGCCGGCAAGCTGACCATGGCCACCAACGCCACCTTCCCTCCCTACGAGATGACCACCGACGCCGGCACCATTGAGGGCATCGATGTGGACACCGCACAGGCCATTGCCGAGAAGCTGGGCCTGGAGCTGCAGATCGACGACATGGATTTTGACGCCGCTCTGCTCAGCGTGCAGCAGGGCAAGGCCGACATCGCCATGGCAGGCATCACTGTCACCGACGAGCGGATGGCTGTGATGTCCTTCTCCGACAGCTACGCTACCGGCATCCAGTCCATCATCGTTCCCGAGGGTTCTGACATTGCTTCTCCCGACGATCTGGCCGGCAAGAAGATCGGCACCCAGCGCGGCACCACCGGCTACCTGTACTGCTCCGACGACTTTGGCGAGGACGCCGTGGTGGCCTACGACAACGGCCTGACCGCTGTACAGGCCCTGAACAACGGCCAGGTGGACGCTGTGGTCATCGACAACGAGCCCGCCAAGGCCTATGTGGAGTCCAACCCCGGCCTGAAGATCCTGGACACCAGCTACGCCGAGGAGGACTACGCCATCGGCATGAACAAGAGCAACACCGCTCTCGAGGACGCTGTCAACGCTGCTCTGGAGGAGCTGAAGGCCGACGGCACCCTGCAGGCCATCGTGGACAAGTACATCACCGCTGAATAAGCGCTTTGCAGCAAGCGGAAAGGCACGCCGGTACCCCGGCGCGCTTTTCTTTTATTTAGTGTGATTTTTCCCGGAAATATGATATAATACAAATATCGCGCTGTAGGGGCCGCATATATGCGCCCCGCAGCCTTCCCGCAGGCAAGAGTTTGCCGGAAAGCCGCGGGCCGGGCATGCCCGGCCCCCTACAGGTGTGCTGAATTCAAACAGAAAGAAAGGTTGTGTTGCGGATGGAAGCACAGTTTGAAGCGCTTTCGGAGCTGGTCAAGAACGGCCAGAAGCTGAACTTCGGGCAGGACTTCTTCGTAAAATTTTACCAGGCATTTCTCTACTCGGACCGCTGGCAGCAGTACATCAAGGGCGTGGGCACGACCCTGCTGGTCACGGCCATTGCACTGGTGCTGGGCGTTGTGCTGGGTGCCATCGTCGCTATGGTCCGCGTGGGCTACGCGCAGCAGAAGCCCCACCACCGCAACCCGATCCTGGGCATTTTCAACGCCGTAGCGCAGGTGTATGTCACAGTCATCCGCGGCACGCCTATGATGGTCCAGCTGCTCATCATGAGCATGGTCATCTTCGCCAGCAGCCGCAACTTCACGATGGTCGGTGCGCTGGCGCTGGGCATCAACTCGGGCGCCTATGTGTCGGAGATCATCCGCGGCGGCCTGATGGCCGTTGACCCCGGCCAGATGGAGGCCGGCCGCAGCCTCGGCCTCAACTACATAACCACGATGGTGGTCATCATCATCCCGCAGGCCATCCGCGCCGTGCTTCCCGCCCTCGGCAACGAGTTCATCATGCTGCTGAAGGATACGTCCCTCATCACCGTTATCGGCGGCAAGGAGCTGCTGTATGCGGCGCAGGGCATTATGAACCGTACCTACGAGGCCATGTTCCCCCTGTTGGGCGTTGCAGTGGTCTATCTGGTCTTAGTCATGCTCTTTACATGGCTGCTGTCGAAGTTTGAGAGGAGGATGGCGCAAGGTGACCGCTAATCATGCTGAAAAGATCCTGGAAGTCCGTGGTCTGACCAAGACCTACGGCGGTGAGGCCAAAAAGGGCGCAAAGCAGCCCACCCCCACCCTGGATGTCCTGAAGGGCATCGACATCGACATCTACCGCGGCGACGTGGTCTGCCTGATCGGCCCCTCCGGCTGCGGAAAAACCACCCTGCTGCGTATCCTGATGGGGCTGGAAACACCGGATTCCGGCACCGTGCAGGGCGTGGGAAATATTGGTGCGGTCTTTCAGGAAAGCCGCCTTTGCCCCCAGCTGACTGCGGTGGGCAATATCTGCCTGGTGGGCGGGGTGAACCCAGCGCAGGCACAAGCGGAATTGCAGACCCTCGGCTTTACGCAGGCGGAACTGACCCTGCCAGTGGCACGGCTTTCCGGCGGGCAGCAGCGGCGCACGGCGCTGCTGCGGGCGCTACTGTGCCAGCCCGTGCAGACCCTGCTGCTGGACGAACCCTTTACCGGCATGGACCCGGAGCTGGTCAGCCACGCCGCTGCCGCGGTGGTGCGGCTGGCCGCCAGGCGGGATACCGTGCTGGTGACCCACGACGAACACGCCGCCGATCTGCTGGGATGGCCGGTGGTTCGGCTGGAAAAAGTTGGAAAATAAAAGGCTTATTGAGCAATAAGGGGGCCGCTTCCTCGGCAGGATGAGGGGCATCCCGCCCTACATAAAGTATGCAATGTTCTGTAGGGAACGGTCTTGACCGTTCCGGAACCTTGTCATATATGGCTCAACGGGATTTATGGCAAAGCCTATCCGGCGGCCAGAGGGCTCTGTGCCCGCAGGCGCGTTTCGGAGGCCAACCGCCGCAGGCGGCTTTTGGGCCGGAGATGGCCGCCCTACCACGTAATTGCCAACAAATGCGCAATATTTTTCTGCGTCCATCCGGGCTTGACAGGGAACGCCGCCCCCTACAAATGGGGCAGTGCATATCATGAATGTTACATGTGCAATAGGGCAAGGCTTTCGGCGGGGTCGGGTAACCCTGCCCTACCGCACTTTTGATGTGTGTGGTAAAGCATACACATTCCTGCAAAATCCCCGTGATGTGGAGCTAACTCCAATTTGGTAATGGGCATAAATTCGGCACCCGTCCGCTGCCTTGTACTATACTTCAAAGCAAAATATCCGGCACAGCCCCACAAAATAGCACTTTCCACAAATAAGCAATTTTTTCTAAAAAATTCTGCAATTTAAAAACACAACACAAACGGCATGTTCCTCCTGCATCACAGCTGGTGTACAAGGGAACATGCCGTTCGTTTAATGATGGATTATAAAAAGTTAGAAAAATAACACCGTAATAATAGGGCAAAAAAGACTTATGGCAATACCGCATAATTCTAAGTGCCGATACGGCGAGCGAGGTGCGGCAGA
>OLIY01002141.1_pt1 | contig 10988 bp, 6 predicted proteins | sample 1601431 | NCBI WGS metagenome assembly OLIY01 (sample SAMN04168659, study PRJEB22393) | human gut metagenome | biome: human gut microbiome; feature: stool | host: Homo sapiens | collected 2014-05-12
TCCGGCAGACCTGCAACAGTAATGTGGATTTTCCGATTCCCGGATCTCCTCCAACCAGAACGAGGGAGCCTTTTACAACTCCCCCGCCCAATACACGATCCAGCTCCGGCATGGATGTGGAAATCCGCTCCTCATCCGATGTCTTTATTGCAGAAAGCGGAACAGGTTTCGCTTCTGTCGCTGGTTTTATTTTTCCGGAAGTACTGAGTGCTTTCCGGTCCACCAGTTCCTCTACGAACGTGTTCCACTCTCTGCATGCCGGACACTGGCCCATCCATTTGGATGATTCATATCCGCAATTCTGGCAAAAAAACGCACTGGTTTTTGCTTTTGCCATATATTATCTCTTTTCTACGCGGATTGCTACCGCATCTGCTCCTTCTAATTCTACGCTCAGGCTTAATTTGCCTCCAAGATTGGTCTTCATTGTTCCTGCAGACTTGCCATCGATATCAATCTCGTACTCTGTCTCTTCTGCCAGCTCCAATGTGATCTGTGCATCTTCCGGTCCCTCTACCGTAAAGCTGACAGTATTCTCATCCTCTGTAAAATTGGTGACAGCTGTACCCGGTACAGATTCATATACAAACAGTCCGTTACGCTCCAGCTTTGTAATCTCCTTGAACGTTTTTACTTTGTATTTATCTCCATGAAATTCGTAGTTATCAAGCTTTGCTTTCGCTCCCAGAGTGTAATCGCCGAAACTAAGGGTTCCGTTTCCTTCCGTACGAATTAATTCACTGATTGCAGCCATGATTTTTCCTCCTGTGTGGTTGATTATTTGGTTCTTAAATTATATCACTTTTTATCTTTTGATACAATGATTTCCTTGTTCTTCGTCGTCACGATCACACGGTCTTTCGCATGGATTTCTCCACGGATCAGTGCGTCTGCCAAACGGTCTTCCACCTCATCCTGCAGTTTTCTGCGCAGAGGTCTGGCACCGTATTTGCGGTCATACGCTTTTTCAACAATAAATTCCTTTGCAGCTTCCCGTACCACCAGATCGATCTGCAACTGTTCCTTACAGCGTTTCTGTAAATCACGCACCATAATGCCGATGATTTTTTTCATATCGTCTTTGTTCAGCGCACGGAATACAATTGTCTCATCAATACGGTTTAAAAACTCCGGTTTAAAAATACGTTTGACTTCTTCCATCACGCTGGCTTTCATCCGCTCGTGATCCTGCTTTTCATCTTCTTTTGCACCAAAGCCAAGCTTCTTCGGCTCGATGATCGACTGTGCGCCCGCATTACTGGTCATGATGATAATCATTTTGGATACACTGTGCTTTTCCATATACTCCGACATATCTACCCGGATCATGGATTCCTCGTTGCCAAACACAGCCTCTGCCAGTGCTTTGGAAACTTCCGTCTTTCCGACACCGGTTGGTCCCAAAAACAGGAACGAACCGATCGGACGCTTCGGGTCTTTGAGTCCCACGCGACCACGGCGGACAGCCTTGGAAACTGCAGATACTGCTTCTTCCTGTCCAATCACGCGCTTGTGCAGTGTTTCTTCCAGTTTCTGCAGACGGGATGCCTCGCTTTCTGTCAGACGGCTGACCGGAATCTTTGTCCATCCAGCCACCACATCGGCAATCTCATTTTCGCCCACCACCGGAACTTTGTTTTTGGATACGCGGCGGTTCTTTTTTTCGAGTTTTTCCCTGGATGCCTGCAGGTTCTCCCGTGTCTCTTTCCATGTGCGGGCTTTCTCGATATCTCCCTCCTGCAGCGCATGTTCCATATCCAGTTCCGTCTGATGGATCTCACGGTTTAACTGCATCATCTCATCCGATCCATGCATCATTCCAAGCCGTGCTTTTGCAGCTGCCTCATCCATCAGATCAATCGCCTTATCCGGCAGAAAACGGTCATTGACATAACGGGCAGATAAACGCACGGATGCTTCCACTCCCTCATCCGTAATCTGCACATGATGATGCTTTTCATACAGCTTTCGCAGCCCTTTTAAAATCTCAATGGATTCTTCCTCTGTCGGTTCCTCCACCTGTACCGGCTGGAACCGCCGCTCGAGTGCTGCGTCTTTTTCAATATACTTGCGATACTCTTCGATCGTGGTTGCACCGATCACCTGCACATCTCCGCGTGCAAGTGCCGGTTTTAAAATATTGGACGCATCCAGTGCACCTTCTGCTCCACCTGCGCCAATAATCGTGTGCAGTTCATCAATAAACAGCAGCACGTTCCCAGCCGTTTCCACTTCATTTATCACTTTTTTAATACGGTCTTCAAATTCCCCGCGGTATTTGGATTTTGCAACGAGTCCGGACATGTCCAGAGATACCAGACGTTTATCTGCCACAATATCCGGTACGTTTCCGTTTACCAGACTCTGTGCAATTCCTTCAACGATCGCTGTCTTACCGACACCCGGCTCTCCGATCAGACACGGATTATTTTTGCCTCTGCGGCACAGGATCTGGATCACCCGTTCGGTTTCCTTTTCCCTGCCAATTACTGGGTCTAACCGTCCGGCCCGCGCCATAGCTGTCAGATCGCGGGAATACTGATCGAGCGTAGGGGTAAGTGTTGCCTCCTCATTTCTTCCACGCTGGATTTCTTCCCGGTACTGTGCCGGGTCCTCTCCCATCGCAGCAAGAATATCCACAAAAAGTTTCTGTGGGTTGGCTCCCATTGTATTTAAAAGCCGGGAAGCTGCACAATCCCCCTCTTTTATGATGGCAAGCAGCAGATGTTCGGTTCCGATCCGTTCACTGTCAAAACGGTCTGCCATCTCCCTGGCACGATCCAGCACCATCTGGGTACGCGGAGAATATCCGTCACGGTCTGCCACCGTCACCTCCTCACCTGCCGCAACCAGTTCATCAATCAGCTTAAGCAGCGCTTCCAGTTCCACATTATTGGCTGTCAGTACTTCTGCTGCTACACCGGTTCCTTCCTTGAGCAACCCCGCCAGAATATGTTCGGTTCCGACATAGTTGCAGCCGGACGAACGGGAAAGGCGGTTCGCATAATTCAGAGCTTTTTTCGCCTTATCTGTATATGGAATCAAAATTTATACCTCCTGTTACAATTCTACAAATCAATAAATTCGATATCGTCATCGGTATCTTTTTGGGTTGTTTTCTTCTTTCTTCCGAGCATGGAGCTTCGAACTTCTTCTGCCAGTTCTTTCTGCAGCATGATATCTTCATCATCTGCATCCCGGTAATGGTCCTCCCGCTTCTCCCGCTCTTTTTCCCTGTCATCGGTATCTTCTTCCGGATCATCCAGGTCATCCTCCAGATTATCGTCCAGATCATCCTCAATACCCTCTAACAGTTTATGCATAAATCCGCCTTTTTTGCGGAATGTTTCCTTTCCGTAACGCTTGGATATCCCGGTGTCATCCGGATCATCCGTTTCATACAGTTTTTCGTCGTCCGGATCATCGTAATCCTCATCGTAATCCTCATCGTCGTCATCATCATCGTCATAAAAATCATCATAAGGATCGTCATCATCTTTTTTTCTTTTGACGATCAGAACCACTATGATAATCAGAAGAATCAGTACAACCACAACGAACGCACAGAGAATCAGCCGCATCTGGCTTTCCGTACTCTGGAACAGGCCCGTTTCCCCTTCCTGGGTAGAAGCTTCTGCAGATGTTGTCTCTTCCCCTATGGTATGCTTATACTGGTTATAGTTCATACATACAAACGGATAAATTTCTTCCGGATCATCCAGATCCAGCATATACAAAGCACCGTTTTGTCCGTTTTCATCCACCAGATACAAAAGTCTCAGCGGTGTGTCTATTCCGTCTTTGCGCATGCACGGATACTGATTTTCCCACAAAGTCACTGTATCTTTGACAAAGCCATCCAAAACATAGCGATCCGGAATACTGTCTGTCAGATAGAGATTTGTTTCGTCAATCGTAAAATACTGCTGCCCGTCTGCCGGAGCCTGTGTCTCTCCTTTTTGCTGTGTATCCTGTGATTCCTGCTGCGCAGCTCCTCTGGTCACCTGAATGGTATAGGTCTTTTTCACACCATTTTCCGCCTGCACGACGATCTGTACTTTATTTACACCAGTTTTCAGTTTGTCTGCCCCACTGACCGAGATCACAGATGCCTTAGCATCATTTGGCTGTGCGCTGACTGCCAGCGATGTCACCTGATCTCCCACTTTTGCCTGATATTCGGTAACTTTCGACTGAAATTCCGGAGAAAGGGTTCCTTCGGAAATCGTCAGGGATGCCAGCGTATTGTCTTTTGATTTGTCATCTGCTGCCGCTGCCGCATTTTCAACAGCTACAGATACACTTGCACCTCCCACATCCACGCGGTCCCCTTCCTGATTGCCCGCAGATGGTGCGGATGCGGCAAAACTTGCAGTTCCCGCCGCATCTGCTTTAAATTTAACAGTTCCGCTTGCACGTTTGTTTCCGGAACCGTAACTTCCCAGAGTCATAGAAACCGTGCCTGCATTTACACTGGTTTCCGCTGTTGCTGACTGATAAGTAAAAAGATCTTTGGAATATGTCAGATTTACCGTTCCCGTCACCCCTGCCGGAAGTGTCACTGTCACTGCCAGAGTATCTCCTATTTTCACGGATCTGGCGCTTAAAGCAATGATCATGCTCTCTGCCTGTGCATGCACATCCGGTGTCATGATACAACTGATCAGAAATACCAATGCCAGTACCACTCCCAGTATCCGTTTTCCTTTTGCTTTGCTTTTTTGTCTCATATGTTCTGCCTTTCTTTTACTGCTGAATGGTGATCTTCCCCTGAAGATGTTTGTTCAGATATACCAGATCAAGCACATTGACCCCGTCTTTTTTGCGGTTTGTATCTGCGGCCTTAAGATAACATCCGGTAAGCTTTTGGGTACCATTCAGATGCCTGTTCAAACGGTTCAGATCTGTTTTGTTGATCTTTCCATCTCCGTTTACATCTCCATAAATCACAAGCGTATAGGAAGAAACTTTCTTGTTTTTGCTGTCATACACCTGCAGAACATTGCCGGTTGAAACGATTCCGGTAACACTCTTTTTGGATGCACTGAACAGTTTGACCGTTCCCGCGGTCACTTTAAGTTTTTTCAAAAATGTTGCCGCCTTTGTTCCCGGCGCAATCCCCGTAACCATTTTGTTTTTCAACTGATATGTTTTCGAAGTCACGGAAGTCTTCTCGGTCTCTGCCGCTGCACCAGCTTTCTTTACAATGGTAAGCGTATAGGTTTTGGATGCTCCGCTCTCCGATTTGCAGGTAACTTTACACGTATTGGTTCCCGTCTGAAGTTTTTTTGTGCCGGTTCCCGTCACAGAAGATTTCGCAGCTACCGGTGATGCACTTATGGTAACGGAGGAAACTTTGCCGTCCACGACGAGGGAATACGAAGTCGTGTCTCCGCGAAATACCGGTGTCAGTGTCTGTCCGGTTACGCTGAGCGATTTCAGATAGTTATTCGGATTTCCACTGGCTGTAAATGTCTCTGCAGATGCCGGCATACCGGAATAAACCGGAATACGGAATACAAATGCCTGCTGCTTGTCCGCATACCCCTGTCCAAGCTTTCTGCCCTCGTTGTAAGCAGCCGCAAGGTTTGCCATATATTGGTGGCTGTACAGATTCTTCTGATTCACTACATTAAACTTCTGGAAATACAACGTATCCTGGCCCACACCAATGTAGTTTTTCGCCAGAATTTTTGCTCCTCCTTCGAGCGCTGCATAACGGGTATTCCATCCCGCTTTTTTTGCATATGCCAGTCCGTTTTTGATGACCAGTGTGGAGGTAATGCCCGCTGCCCCCACATTAAAATAGTTATAGTACCCCTTATAACCGCTATAAGTTCCGGAAATCAGGGAACTGGTTCCTTTTAACCCCTGCTCCTGGCGCACTCTCGATGCAAGATGATATGGGCTGACCCCGGTTTCCTCACCGATATCCATAAATGCCTGCGCATAATCCAGCGTAGATCCATCGCTGTCCTCAACCGTATTCTCCATAAAGGTTCCTTTCAGAATAGAAGAAACTCCCTGCTTGGTCTGCACCTTGCTGAAACTTAAACTTTCAAATTGAAAAATATCGGTCTCATTGAGAAAATTCCGCGGATCTAAATAATAGGCGATATATTTAGAATTGGCACCGACCCATGAAGATCCGTCATAGACCGTCCACACATTGGTGGTCCAGTCATATGCACCGTCTGCGGTGGATTTGGTTGCGTCATTTCCGGTCTTCGGAACAAGATTGACTCCGTTTACGCTCTCTTTGCTGACCACGGTATTCCAGTCAAGCCCGGTCTTAACCGCCTGAAACTGCCACTGCGGATATGCTGTGTGAAGCGCGGAAAGTGCACTGATGTAACTATCCGGAAATCCTGCCGCACGCAGCTGCACGGCATAACTGCTGGCTGCTGCATCTGTACGCACACTGACTCCGGCAAGTGTTCCTGTTATAAGAATTGCTCCGCAAAGCAGAGCACTCAAAAAGCGTTTTATCTTTCGCATATTCTTCCTCACCTGTTATGATCTGACTGCGCGGCATCCCAAATGCAGTGCAGTCTTTCTGTATCATTATATAGAAAAAGCATATCTGCGTCAATTCTGTGCGTTGTTCTTTTTGTTCCGGGTACAGTTACTCTCCTTTATGATATAATGCGGACGTCTTTTGACTTCCATATAGGTTTTTGCAATATACTGTCCCATAATTCCCATACAAAACAGCTGGATTCCGCCAATGCATGTCACGATACATACCAGCGACGGCCAGCCGGCAACCGGATCCCCGAATACCAATGCGCGTACGATTTCCGCGATGATTGCAATAAAAGAAACCACGGTGAGCACCAGCCCCAGATACGAGGAAATCTTCAGCGGAACATCCGAAAAATTGATAATCCCATCAAACGAATAGCGCACAAGTTTCCAGAAACTCCACTTGGTTTCTCCCGCAGACCGTTCTACATTTTGAAATTCCAGCCATTTGGTATCATATCCGACCCAGGCAAAGATTCCCTTGGAAAACCGGTTGTATTCGCTGACGGAAAGAATGGAATCTACCATTGCACGGTTCATCAGACGGTAATCCCTTGCCCCATCTGCAATCTCAATGTGGGAAAGTTTCCGCATAACTTTATAAAACATGCGTGCAAAAAACGAACGGATCTTCGGCTCTCCCTGCCGGTTCACCCGCCGGGTTGCCACATTGTCACAGTCTCCGGCTTCTAACATCGCAGCCATCTGTGGCAAAAGAGTGGGCGGATCCTGCAGATCCGCATCCATCGTCGTCACATAATCCCCCTTTGCATAGGACAATCCTGCCAGCAGCGCCGCTTCTTTTCCAAAATTGCGGGAAAAAGAAAGATAGTGCACGCGCTCATCTTCTGCTGCAAGTTCCCGGATCTTTTGCAGTGTTGCATCCTTCGATCCGTCATTGACAAATAAATATTCAAAATCATAATCGCCCATTTCCCGTGTCACGCGGTTTAATTCCCGGTACAAAATCTGCAGAGATTCCTGCTCATTGTACATCGGTACGACGATGCTGATGCATTTTTTCCCCATATTTCCCCCTTATCTTATATCTTATCCACATACTAAACAGGAATAACAGAAGCGCAGCTATGCTGATGGCAGCTCCGATCTGTACGCCCGGTGTGGTATAACGCAGCTCGATCTTATGCGTTCCTTCTTTTAAGTGTACACCAATGAGTGCATCCGCGAAAGGCTTTATTTTCGTCTTTTTACCGTCTACATACAGACTCCAGCCCTCATCTGCCGGCACTGACAGAATCAGTCTTCCCGCCTGCCTGACATCGATACTTCCAACGATCCTGCGATCTGTCATTTTTTCGAGTGACATGGTCTGTTCGCTGAGCGTCTCATACGCGGTGCACATGGCCTTGAAATTCAGGCGGTACACATGGTATTCGATCGTTTCTGCATTGAGATTGGTAATATGGACCATTGTTCCGGCTTTGCACTCTCCCAGATCCAGCAGATAGCGGTGGGTGGTCTTTCCATACTGCTGCGTCCATCCGTCATCTCTTGATACTGTCAGGGAATCCGCATTGCAGGTCACATAATCCGCATAATAATATCCATCCTCGGAAATATCAATTGTCGTATCCCCGGCTGCCTGCGACTGTGTACAGGTTGCCGGATAAAGCATGTCTCCTTTTGCTCCCAGCTGCTGTGCCAGGGAATTCAGGGAACCGATCCTATCAAGCATGGAAGATTCCCAGCCTTTTATTGCCTTCTCGCTCATCATATAGCCAAGTGGCAGGCAGTAGTTATTCCGATAAAGATAATTTCCATTGCTGCTTCCCACAAGTGTCCGCAGTGGACTTTCATCCACCGGATTAGAGGAAAGCATATACTTCACCGAAAACATGGCTGACGGAAGCGGGGAAGCACCATTGTAACAGTAGAAATTTTTTCCGCCCTCCATATACAGGCTCTGGAAGAGATGGCTGACATCCAGATTCATCAGGGAGGAAAATATGGTTGCCGAACGGTATCCGTACAGGCTGTCATCGTTTTTGGTTTTCCGCCCACTGTCCTCCACCCGGTAAAATCCATCATTTCCGTTATCCTCTTTTGCCTGTTGCAGCAGATCTTCGTAGTACCCCTGTTTATCCGTATATGCCACGCGGCTGGTAACGCCAAGCCCGGTTACCGCCATATTGACTGCCAGTTCTGCAATGGCAACACAAAAGGCAGCTTCCCGCAGGGCTATCCGCATTTTCTTCGGGGCAATTTTAAGCAAAAGAAGCAGGATTCCATAAACTAGGATAAACAGCATGGTAATAACTACAGCCATGTACTCCGTCACCAGTTCATCCCCGTAATATCCGGAGAGAACCATCAGTGTCAGTGCTGCAAGCACTGCTATGATGATATGCCAGCGTCTGGTTCCTTTCCATTTGCGGATCGTTGCAAATCCCATGACCAGAAGCACAAAAATGTAAAGGAATGACTGTCTGCCCGGCAACGCCTGCGGAAAATGCATACCATGCCAGATATAATCCAGCTGATTATCCGCAAAGCTCACAAGGAAAAAGACAAGCATCAGCATACGCGGAACTTTTTCCTTCCAGGAGATTCTGCGGTTCAGCACATACAGCCATACTAGTACCAGGGTAAATGCCCCGGCATACAGATTCGGCCAGTGATCATTTCCCGTATAACTTGTAGTGACGGCTGCCGCACGCCCCAGCTCCGCAATAACAGAAAAATACCACTCCAGCGTTTTCGGAAAGCTGTCTTCAGCAGACCCGGAAGCAGAAAGCACGGCGATCTCCGGCAATAGCAGTACCATCGAGACAGACCCTGCCAGCATGGAATACCATGCAAACCGTAAAAATGCTTTCAGTTTTCCTCCTTTCTGCGTAAAAAAGAGAAGAATAAAATAAAACACCAGAAAGATACAGATCATGATGGAAATGTAATAATTTGCAAACACCGACAATGCAAGTGTCACAAAATACAGTCCCGGTTTCTGCTCCCGTACCAGTTTTTCCAGTCCCACCATGATCAGAGGAAAAAGAAGGATGCAGTCCATCCACATGATATCCCAGCTGTAGGCTGCCACAAATCCGGACAATGCATATGCCGTAGAAAATACAAGTGCCGGAATCACCTGATTTTTATGGAGTTTTGAGTCTTTTCCAATCAGATGAAAATGATATTTTAAGAATAAGAAAAAAGTCAGTCCGCACAGGGCAATCTTTGCCAGCACCAGTATCGTCATAAACTCGATCACATAATGTTTCGGGCAGAGCACGATCAGAAAATTAAGCGGACTCGCCAGATAATAGGCATACAGGGAAACAAAATCCGATCCCAGTCCCAGGTTCCAGGAATACTGCAGACTTCCGCCGGTTCTTAATTTATGAAGAAACTCTGTAAAAAACGGACAGTACTGATGATACATATCGATATGCAGAATACAGTTATCCCCGAAAGGATATACCCCGTTTCCGATACAGATGACCACACAGATTATAAATGGCATAAGAAATGCCATCACATAAGGAAATGACCGGTGCGACACCATCCGCGAAATCATTTTTTTCATGTTCTTACTCATCCTTTTCCTTGTTTTTTTCAAACAACTGATAATACTGAAGCTTCTTGTAAGTCTGAAGCTGTTTTTCATCGGCTCCGATCCCTTTTGTCTGCCCTGCTGCAGAGATCACCGGGTAAGTTTTGCTCAGACTTAAGAGGTAATTCTGGTATGCATTCGTCGGCACTCCTGCTGCGGTAAGTACCTGCGCCGCAAGATAATTCAGACTCGTATTTTTATCTTTCGCTCCCTCGATCCCATAATTACTCCACACCAGATAAGGTACGAGATAACGTTTTTGTGTCTCTGCCTGTGCCCCGTTTTCCACGACAGAAGCCACTGTATCATTCGGCTGATGATCCCCGAAAAATACGATGATCGTCCTGTCATCCACTTTGGAAAAATAATCAATCAGATTTTCGAGTGCCTGATCGGTCTTGTGGATCAGTGTCAGGTACTGATTGAGCGGTTCGCTGGCATACTGTGACTGGATATCATTCGTCAGATTCATATAGGTATCGGTATATCCGCCATGATTCTGCATCGTCACATTGAAAATAAAGGCCGGTTTGCCGGAGGCTTTGTTTTTCTCATAAGTTTCTATAATATGCTCCATATCCGATGCATCGCTGATATAATTGCGCACATAGGAGACATCCCTGTAATCTTCCATAAAATCCAGATTGTCAAATCCAAGCAGAGGATACACTTTATCCCGGTTCCATCCGCTGGCCTGATACGGATGCTGTGCATAGGTCGCATATCCTAAGGATTTCAGATAACCTGCTAAAGACGGTGTCCTGCTCTTGATGTACTGCTGATACGGAATACTTCCGTTCGGAAGGAATGCCATCGTATTGCCTGTCAGAAATTCAAATTCCGAATCCGCAGTGTTTCCCCCACACACAGATGTCTGGACATATCCCGTGAC
>OLIY01002149.1_pt1 | contig 10967 bp, 9 predicted proteins | sample 1601431 | NCBI WGS metagenome assembly OLIY01 (sample SAMN04168659, study PRJEB22393) | human gut metagenome | biome: human gut microbiome; feature: stool | host: Homo sapiens | collected 2014-05-12
ATCCAGATTTTTCTGGATATATGGGAAAATTTTGCTTCCCGGTGTCTTTACGGCAGTACCGTCGGCGATTGTATTTACTGTCGGAAGCGTTGTCACTTTTCCGGCTGCAAATGAAGCCTGCATACAATTTGCACCAGCCGGCTCCACACCGATCACCTTAATCTTTGGATTGAGCAGCTTTGCAAGTGTGGATACGCCTGTTGCCAGTCCGCCTCCCCCAATCGGAACAAGAATATACTCTACCAGCGGAAGTTCCTTAAAGATCTCCATTGCAATGGTTCCCTGACCGGTTGCCACTGCCAGATCATCGAACGGATGAATAAAGGTATATCCATTTTTTTCTGCCAGCTCCAGTGCATGTGCACATGCCTCATCATATACATCTCCGTACAACACAACTTCCGCACCGTAACTCTTGGTACGATTCACCTTGATCAGAGGCGTGGTGGTTGGCATTACAATTACCGCCTTACAGCCGTAGCACTTTGCGGCATATGCCACTCCCTGCGCATGGTTTCCGGCAGATGCTGTAATCAGTCCTCTCTGACGTTCTTCCTCTGAGAGCGTGCTGATTTTATAATAAGCACCTCTTACTTTGTATGCACCGGTAAACTGCATATTCTCCGGCTTTAAATATACTTTATTGCCTGTCTGGTCACTTAAGTAATCACTGTATACAAGTTTTGTCTCAAGAGTAACCTCTTTTACTTTTTCACTTGCTTCTTCAAATTTATCTAGCGTCAGCATCTTCATCGTTGTCCTCCTTATTTTTTACGTCAAACAATGCATTCACAAATTCATCTGGGTCAAATTTCTGGAGGTCATCAATGGTCTCTCCCACGCCGATATATTTGACCGGCACTCCAAGTTCCGCCTGAATTGCCACCGCAATTCCTCCCTTGGCTGTTCCATCCATCTTTGTCAGCACAATTCCGGAAATCTTTGCCACATCGGAAAATTCCTTTGCCTGAACCAGCGCATTCTGTCCGGTTGTCGCATCCAGCACAACCAGCGTCTCCCGATACGCCTGTGGATACTCTTTTTCGAGAATCTTGTTAATTTTTCCAAGCTCATTCATCAGATTTTTCTTGTTGTGCAGACGTCCTGCCGTATCGACCAGAAGCACATCTGCATTTCTGGCCTTTGCTGCAGCCGTTGCATCATAAACCACAGATCCCGGATCTGCGCCTTCCGTTCCGCCAATCATGTCAACTCCCGAACGGTCCGCCCACTCTTTGAGCTGATCTCCTGCTGCTGCACGGAAAGTATCCGCACCGGCAATCACAACCTTTTTTCCCTGCTCCTTCAGTTTACCTGCAAGTTTTCCGACGGTTGTGGTCTTTCCCACACCATTGACTCCGATCACAAGGACAACGGATGTCTCTTCTTCAAAGCGGTATGCCGTCTCACCGACCTGCATCTGCTGTTTGATGCTGTCGATCAGAAGCTGTTTGCATTCTGCAGGCTCTTTCACATGGTTTGCCTTTACTTTTTCACGCAGATCATCCAGAATCGCCTCGGTAGCCTTAACGCCCAGATCACCCATAATCAGAATTTCTTCCAGTTCCTCGTAAAATTCATCATCAATTTTAGAAAAACCGTGAAATACCGAATCAATTCCGGATACAATATTATCTCTTGTCTTGGTCAGTCCTTCGACAAGCCGGCTGAAAAAACCTTTCTTTTCTCCCATATCAGTTTCCTTTCTTATCGCTTCTTTCTTTTTACATAATCAATCAGTTCAAATCATGTTCAATCAGATCTACCGACACAAGTGTCGATACACCTTTTTCCTGCATGGTAATTCCATACAACCGGTCCGCTGCTGTCATTGTACCACGCCTGTGTGTAATAACAATAAACTGTGTATTTTTTGTCAGCTTATTTAAGTAACTTGCAAACCTTGAGACGTTAGAATCATCAAGTGCTGCTTCAATCTCATCCAGAAGACAAAACGGTGAAGGTTTCAGCGCCTGAATCGCAAACAACAGTGCAATTGCTGTCAGCGCTTTCTCACCACCGGACATCTGCATCATATTCTGCAGTTTCTTTCCCGGCGGCTGCGCAATGATGCGGATGCCACATTCGAGAATATCCTCATCCTCCACCAGTTCCAAAGCTCCATGTCCGCCGCCGAACAGGTGCTTGAATGATGCATTGAATTCTTTCTGGATTTCCGCAAACTTTTCCATAAACTGTTTTCTCATGCCACTGTCGAGATCTTCTATGATGCCGAGCAGTGTCTGCTCTGCCTCAACCAGATCATCATGCTGCCCTTTCAGGAACGTATAACGTTCCGAAACTTCTTTGTATTCTTCAATGGCATTGACGTTGACTGTTCCCAGCTTCCGGATCTCATCCTTTACTGCTGCGATCAGTTTCTTTAAAGCAAGCGGATCTTCGTATTCACTGTTTCTTAATTCTGCTGCCGCATGCGGTGTCAGTTCATATTCTTCCCACAGATAATTTGTCTGTTGTTCTGCAGATTCATTCAGCTTTTCCCGCTGGTTGTTCAGACGGAACACTTCTTTATCCAATCCGTTACACCGCTCGGAAATTTCCTCCTGTTTCCGGAAAAATCCCCGGTATTCCGCAGACATCTGTTCTTTTTGTTCTACGCTTTCACGAAGTTTCTGTTCCAGTTCCCCATGGGAATCCGAAGAAGCAAGGATCGTCTTTTGGATTTCTGCAATGTCGTGCTGTTTCTTTTCCACATCTTCTTTGGAATTTTTCGCATTCTCCAGAAGCCCGGTCTTTTCCGTCTCAAATTTTTCCAGATCTCCATTGATACGTTCCACGTTTGTCTGGGCAAATTCTACTTTCTGCCGGATATTCGCTTCCTCAAGCTGAATTCCGGAAAGTTCCGATTCCGCTTCATTTTCCAGTTCTTTCTGTTCTTCAAGCATCTTCTGAAACGCTTCATTCGCATGCTGGATTTCCATTTCCTGTTGTCTGGAATGTTCCAGTTCCTCCTTAATGCCTGTCTGATCTGCACGGATTTCTTCCACCTGCCGATCCATCTGCTGCCGTTCCTTCATGAGACTTGAAAATACTTCTTCACTCTCATTTTTCTGCTGCATTGCACGATCCACATTGATCTTTGCAGTATTCTGACGAATAAATTCTTTCTGCAGGGTTTCTTTCACCTGTTCGAGGTCTTCCTCATTCAGCTCAATGGCCGTAAGAAGATCCTCCCTGCGGTTTTTTATCTGCGCAATCTCCTGAAGCAGACGATTCGTTTTCGTTTCCAGTTCCTCCACTTCGCGGCGTCTTGCCAGCAGATTGGATGAATTTTTAAATGCTCCACCCGTCATGGAACCACCGGGGCTTAAATATTCTCCCTCAAGAGTTACAATATGTAAACTGTAATGATTCTTCTTTGCAAGTGCAATCGCATGATCAATCGAATCTGCCACAAGCACACGCCCCAGCAGATACGCCGCCACTTCCTCATACTTTTGCTCACACTTTACCAGCTGACTGGCAATTCCAATAACTCCGGGCTCCTTCAGTGCCGCTTCATTCTTCGGATTTTTTCTTGCGCTTACACTGGTCAGCGGAAGAAATGTTGCACGTCCGAAACGGTTCTGCTTCAGAAATGCAATCATTTTCTTTGCCGTTGCTTCATCTTCCGTCACAATATTCTGAATGTTTCCACCCAGAGCGGTCTCAATCGCAATCTCATATTTCTTATCCACCTGAATCAGATCTGACACAACCCCGAGTAATCCCGGATTATGTTCTTTCTGTTCCATCACTTTGCGGATACTGTTTCCGTATCCGTCATAGCGCTCCGCAATATTTTTAAGCGACTCCAGACGAGACTGCTGCCTGTGAAATTCGTTTTGCTTTTCTTCTAATGCACGGTCATTTTCTTTTGCCTTAGTTCTCCATTCTTTTTCCTTTGCACTTAATTCTTTTTCCTGCTCCGAAAGTTTTCGGATATGCGCACTGACCTCTTCGAGATCTTTTTTACAGTCTGCAAGAACCGAATCCAGATCCGTTTCCTGCGTTTTTCTGTCCAGCAGACGCTTTCCAAGCTCTGCTTTTCGTATATTGATCTGCTCCACCATGGTATCGGAACGCTGCTGTTTGGCCTGAATATCTGCTCTGCGGTTTAACAGCGCAAACAATTCTTTCTGCCCCTGTTCCATTCCCTCATTACAAGATGCAATCTGTTTCTGTATCTCTGCCAGTGTCTGTGCTGCTTCTTCCTGTCGTTTCCGTACCTGTGCAAGCTGTTCATCACCGGAATATTTTTCTTTCTCGTAGGAAGCTTTTGCCTCCTCCTTTTCCTTCTGTTCCCGCGCAATGGCATCCAGACGGCTCTGCAGATGTTCATCTGTCATCTCTGCCGTATGGATCTGCTCTGCCAGTATCTGGATCTGGCTTTCGAGTTTTTCCTTCATCACAGACGTATTGCTAATATTTTCCCGGATTGCATTGATCTTTTCGTCCATTTCCGTGATGCTTTCGCCCAAACGGTCATATTCCTGGCGGATCTTTTCCCTTGCATCCGTGCTTTCTTTCAGCTGTTCCTCTGCAATTTTGAATTTTTCCTCTACTTCACGCTGCTCGGATGCGATTCTCTCTGTTTCCATGAGAAACATGTTGACATCATAATCTTTCAGCTCATTCTTCTTTTTTAAATAGGTTTTTGCCTTTTCCGACTGCAGCTGTAACGGTTCCACCTGGCGTTCCAGTTCCGACAAAATATCGTTTACACGGACCAGATTGTCTCTCTCATTCTCTAACTTTTTTTGTGCAGTCGCTTTTCGTTTTTTGAATTTTACTATTCCTGCCGCCTCATCAAAAAGTTCGCGCCGTTCTTCCGGTTTGCCGCTTAAGATCCGGTCAATCTGTCCCTGTCCAATGATCGAATATCCTTCTTTTCCGATACCGGTATCATAAAAGAATTCTGAAACTTCTTTCAGTCGGCACGGACTGCCATTGATCAGATATTCACTCTCTCCGGAACGATACAGACGTCTGGCAACGGTGACTTCCTCATAGTCGATTGCCAGTTTATGGTCGGAATTATCCAGTGTAATCGCTACATACGCATAGCTGAGCGGTTTCCGGTTCTCCGTACCCGCAAAAATAACATCCTGCATGGAAGACCCACGCAGCTGCTTGACCGACTGCTCTCCAAGTACCCAGCGCACCGCATCCGCAACGTTACTTTTTCCACTTCCGTTCGGTCCTACAATGCCCGTGATTCCCTGGTGGAATTCAAATACAATTTTGTTTGCAAATGATTTAAATCCCTGCACCTCAATACTTTTTAAATACATGTACTATCCCCTTTGCTGATTTTTAAGCATCAGAAGTGCCTGATATGCAGCCTCCTGTTCCGCCGCTTTTTTGGTATGTCCGGTTCCGCTGCCAATGACACGCTCTCCAATACATGCACGGACAGTAAAACTCTTATTATGATCCGGACCGGACTCATCGGTCAGTACATAAGTAAGCTGCTCATGTTCTCCCTGCACAACCTCCTGCAGGATAGTCTTGCTATCATAAAAGAGCTGTTTGTGTTCAATATCTGTCAGAATATATTTATGAATAAACTCTTTTGCATTAGCAAAACCACCATCCAAATAAATTGCCCCGATCACAGCTTCAAGCGCATCAGACAAAATAGATTTGCGGCCTCTTCCTCCGGTCTGGTCCTCTCCTTTTCCGAGTAAAAGATACTCTCCTAAAGCAATATCCTTGGTACAGAGTGCCAGTGTCGGTTCACAGACAATGCTTGCACGCAGTTTTGTCAGTTCTCCTTCCGGCTTGTCCGGATACTCTTTGTACAAAAATTCACTGGAGATAATCTCAAGCACGGCATCGCCCAAAAACTCCAGTCTCTCATTGTCCGAATGTTTCTTTAAGTGCTTCTCATTGGCAAATGAACTATGCGTCAGTGCCTGACGAAGCAGTTTCTCATCATGAAAGTGATATCCGATCACCTGTTGAAACTCTTCCATTTTTTTCTGATTCTGGTACAAAATTCTTTCTCCTCTTTCCATATATAACGAAAAGCCCTCTGAAAAAGAAAGGGCTTCTCACTACTCATTTCCTTGTTCTGTTATGCTAAAGCATTCTTAATCTGCTCTACGGCATCACCGACTGTCACAATTTTTTCTGCATCTTCGTTGGCGATCTCAATATCAAATTCTTCCTCTAATCCCATGATGATCTGGAATACATCCAGGGAATCCGCTCCCAGATCATCAATGAATGTGGTATCCATCGTAATCTCATTTTCGTCCACGTTTAATACGTCCACAATAATCTTCTTTAATTTTTCGAATTCCATAATACTTCATTTCCTTTCTTATTCTTCTTCATTATTTTTGGAATCTGCAACTCTTTCTTTGATAATTTCGTTAATATTCTCTTCACGGAATGTCACACACTGGTAAATGGAATTGGTAATTTCCTTTGCCCTGGAACTTCCATGGGTCTTTACCACAAGGCCATTCAGTCCCAGAAGCGGTGCTCCGCCATACTGGCTCGCATCAAATGCTTTGAGTGTCTTCTTCAGTGACGGCAATGCCAGTGCCGCACCGATCTTGCTCTTTAAATTGCTCATCAGTCCCGCCTTGATCACACCGATCAGTGTTGAACTGAGACCTTCATATAATTTTAAAATGACATTTCCGACAAATGCCTCGCACACAATGACATCTGCTCCACCGTGTGGAATCTCTCTTGCCTCAATACTTCCGACAAAATTGATATCCTCACATTCTTTCAACAATGGAAATGTTTCTTTTACCAGAGCATTTCCCTTTTCCTCTTCCGCACCAATATTTACAATCGCCACTCTCGGATTCTTGATCCCCACAACGTTTTCCATATAAACGGAACCCATCTTTGCAAACTGTAATAAATGTTCCGGTCGTGCGTCTACATTTGCGCCACAGTCGATCAACAGTGAAATTCCGGTCTCCGTCGGAATGATCGGTGCCAGCGGTGGGCGTTTGATTCCACGGATGCGTCCGACAATCGTCTGTCCGCCAACCAGAACCGCTCCGGAACTTCCTGCGGAAACAAATGCATCCGCTTCTCTTTGTTTTACCATATTCATACCTACAACGAGGGATGACTGTTTTTTCTTTCGAATTGCCTGAACGGGTGGCTCTGCCATCTCAATTACTTCAGGCGCATCCACAACCTCAATACGCTCCTGCGGATATGGGTACTTTTGCAATTCTTCCCTTACCACGTCCTCCTGTCCAACCAGAAAAACTTTGATATCTTCACGGGAAGAGACCGCATCAACTGCTCCCTTAACAATTTCTGCCGGTGCATTATCACCGCCCATTGCATCAAGAGCTACTTTCGTGATTGTCTGCATGGTCTGTTCCTCCTTATGCATCTACTAGAAAATATACTATATATCATTCCATAAATCAACGATAAATTGGCTCTTTCAGGCACAAAAAAATCAAGAGTCAGCAAAACCGCCAACTCTTGATTTTTAAAGACCTATCCTTATTAATCCTGCGCGATAATCTCTTTTTTGTTATAAGATCCGCAGTTCTTGCATACACGGTGTGGCATCATTAATTCGCCGCACTTGCTGCACTTTACTAAGGTCGGAGCAGACATTTTCCAGTTTGCTCTTCTCTTATCTCTTCTTCCCTTAGAAGATTTATTCTTTGGACAAATTGACATTTGTTTACACCTCCTTAAACCTGTTAAATATATCTTGGATTGCTGCCATTCTTGGATCAAGCTCTGTTCTCTGGCAACTGCAGGCTCCCTTATTCAAGTTCATCCCGCAGACTTTACAAATTCCTTTGCAATCGTCCTTGCACAGAACTCTCATTGGCCAGTTCACCAAAATCTCGGCGTAGACAAGTTTATCTACATCCAGTTCAAACCCAATCAGGTAATCCGGTTCCTCCATCTCTTCATCGACAAGTCCCTCTTCCCGAACAGTGAGTTTCTTATCTATGTCAAAACGGATCGGCGTCCGAACTTCTTCAAGACACCGCGCACACGGAATCATCACATCAATATCAACCGTACCCTTAACGAATACCGCTGCATTCTCCTCATTACGGATCTGCAATGTCACCGGCGCTTTGCGAACAATAGGAAAATCTCCCAAGCGGGAACGAAAGGAAGTGAGCGAGATGTCCGCCTCCTGTGTCAATTCCTTGTTTATGGATTTTGTAATGATTGAAAGATCAATTTTCACAGTATTCTCCTATTCACACCTAAACAATTATACATAGGGTGTCCTGCTTTGTCAACTAATTTTTACAAATTATCAACAAATTTATCAACATTTATTTTACCAGTGCTACGGTCTCACGACAGATTGCAAGCTCCTCGTTGGTCGGAATGACACATACGGTAACTTTTGAATCCGGTGTGGAAATAATTTCCTCCACGCCACGCACATCGTTTGTCTTCTTATCAAGCTTGATTCCCAGATATCCCAGATAAGAAACGATCTTTTCACGAATGAAAGAAGTATTCTCTCCGATACCTGCAGTAAATGCGATCGCATCCACACCATTCATTGCTGCAACATATGCACCGATGTATTTTGCCACACGGTAAGCAAATACCTCACAGGCATCAATGGCGCGTGGATTTCCTTCATTATAAGCAGCTTCCAGATCACGGAAATCACTGGATACACCGGATAATCCTTCAACACCGGATTTTTTATTTAACACATTCATGACACCATCGATGTCGAGGTTCTCTTTCTTTGCGATAAATTCCATGATTGCCGGATCAATATCTCCGGAACGGGTTCCCATAACCAGTCCCTCCAGTGGAGTCAGACCCATGGAAGTATCCACACATTCTCCATTTAATACAGCACTGACAGATGCTCCGTTTCCAAGATGCGCTACAATAATCTTGCTGTTTTTCAGATCCAGTTTCAGATACTCTGCACATGCTTTGGATACAAAACTGTGGCTGGTTCCGTGGAATCCGTATCTTCTTACTTTATATTTCTCATAATATTCATATGGAAGTCCGTACAGGAATGCCTTTCTTGGCATTGTCTGATGGAACGCCGTATCAAATACACCAACCATCGGTACATTTGGCATAAGATCCTGACACGCACGGATACCGATCAGGTTTGCCGGGTTATGTAACGGTGCAAGTTCATTACACTCTTCTACCTTTGCAAGCACTTCTTCTGTCAGTACCACCGACTTTGCAAACTTCTCTCCACCGTGTACAACACGATGTCCAACTGCGTCGATTTCGCTCAGATCCTTTACTGCTCCACTCTTTGGATTATGCAGTGCATCAAGAACCATCTGAATGGCCTCTTTGTGGGTTGGCATCGGAGCTTCCGTGATCTCCTTATCCATTCCCTCTTTCTGGTAAACCAGTCTTCCGTCAATTCCGATTCTTTCGCATAAGCCCTTGGCAAGTACCTCTTCTGAATCAGAGTTGATCAGCTGGTACTTCAGGGAAGAGCTTCCGCAGTTGATTACTAATACGTTCATTTGAATTCTCCCTTATCCTTATTCATTGATGTGACAGCTGCCACAATCTTTTTCCATTATAAACACATTTTCCTTCTTATACAAGTGGAAATCCTCGAAAAGCTGTGTTAATATTTTAACAGAAAAACAGGCAGAAGAAACGACCGGACAGGAGGCAAACATGAAAACAGCAGGAATTATCGCCGAATACAATCCGTTTCACAACGGACACCAATATCAGATGGAAACCGTACGCCACCTTACGGGGGCGGATTTTGTGATCGTTGCCATGAGCGGAGATTTCTTACAGCGCGGTGTTCCTGCCATTGCCGACAAATACACGCGCACCCGCATGGCACTTCTCGGCGGTGCCGATCTGGTACTCGAACTTCCGGCTGTATGGGCGACCGCTTCCGCGGAATATTTTGCTGCCGGAGGCGTACAGCTTCTCGGAAAAACAGGCGTCGTTGACACGCTCTGCTATGGCTGTGAAACTCCGGAAAAAGAACTTATGCAGGCAATTGTCGAAGTTCTTTCCAAAAATGCTTCAGACTATCAGATGCTGGTTTCTTCCAGCATGAAGCAGGGAAATCCGTTCCCTGCCGCACGAAGCCATGCGCTGTGCTCCCTGCTGCCTTCCTTTTCTTCTGATGTAGTTTCTTCTTTTCTGGCATCTCCGAACAATATTCTTGCCTTAGAATACGAAAAAGCAATTGCCCGCTGGAATTCCATAAACAGCGTACATGACCATATTCTTTCCAGTATGCCGGTTCAACGTATCGGGGAAGGTTACCACAGCACAAAAACAGGTGTAACCTATGCCTCTGCAACTGCCATAAGAAACGCCCTGCTTACGCCGTCTGAAAATGATGGTAACCACAACCATTCCATGTGCATAAGTACAGGCAGCTATGATTTCGGGCTTTCGCAGATGCTTCCCGATACTTCCGCTTCCCTCCTTGCCGCTTTTGCACAGCAGAACCTTCTTCTGGACATGGATGCATTCTCCTTCGCACTCTACACCCGGTTATGGGCACTGCACGATGAAGGCTGTGCAGACTTTGCAGACTGTGGCAAGGATCTGTCCCATCGAATCGACCAGCATCTAGAACATTTTTTAAGTTTTTCGCAGTTTGCCGATCTCTTAAAAAGCAAAAATACAACATACACACGCATCTGCCGTGCACTGCTCCACATCCTGCTCAACATCCGGCAGGACGATTATGCTGCGCTCTGGCAGCCGGATGGCATTCCATATCTGCGGGTACTTGGTTTCCGCAGGGATTCCTCTGTGCTTCTTTCTGCCATCAAAAAAGAAGCATCCGTTCCTTTGATTACCAAAGTTGCAGATGCTTCTTCTATCCTTCATGGAATTGCATACAAACGTTTTTTACACGATGTAGCCTGTGCTGATCTGTACCGCACTACTTCTTCCATGCAGATACAGACCGAATTACCAAACGAATACCGACAGCCCATCGTCCTCGTATAACCTTTACAGTT
>OLIY01002151.1_pt1 | contig 10963 bp, 10 predicted proteins | sample 1601431 | NCBI WGS metagenome assembly OLIY01 (sample SAMN04168659, study PRJEB22393) | human gut metagenome | biome: human gut microbiome; feature: stool | host: Homo sapiens | collected 2014-05-12
AATGAAATATTACCTGAATCTCTTTTATGATAAAAAGTATCTGTATGAAATCAAAATCATGCAGACAAAGAATTTCTTTATGAAACGGATCGAACAGCACATGGATAAGGTGTATAAAAAAAGGCTCGAAATCAGTCTGCACACGCAGAAGTATTATGGGATTTCCTGCCTGTTTCTGAGCCTCTGGACGATCTGGATTTTTGCCTTTACAGGCTTACAGGTGTATCAGGGCGCGCTGTCGGCAGGCGTATTTTTGGCATGCGTGAAGATGATTGATATGGTGAGCGGACTGTCCGGCGATTTTTCGGAGGAATACGTCGAATGCGGAGAAGAGGTTCAGAAGCTGGGCTATCTGAAAAAGCTGGAGGGACTGCAGCATGGAGAATTAAATTGTGTTTGAAAATGTCTCTTTTTCATATGATGGAAAAGAGGTGTTTCGCAATCTGAATGTGCGGATTCCGTCCGACCGGCATGTGGCGCTGGTGGGCGAAAACGGCGCGGGAAAGTCAACGTTTATCAAGCTGCTTTTGGGACTTTATGAGCCGAAACAGGGAAGCATTCTTGTCGATGGAAGGCCCGTAAAAGACAGAACGCCGAAGGAAAGAAAACGGCTGTTTGCGGCGCATTTCAGGATTTTTACCGTTATCCGTTATCGGTAAAAGAGAATCTTTCCATGTGCCAGAACGGCGAAAAGACGACGGCAGATTATATCGCTGCGCTGGAAATGGTCGGTCTGGAAACTCTGAAAGTAATCGTTCGTCAGCCTCTGACAGCTACTGATACAGCTGACAAGTTCGACGTTCTCGTTAATGTTAAGGGCGGCGGCTACACCGGTCAGGCTGGTGCAATCCGTCATGGTATCGCAAGAGCACTGCTGGAAGCAGATGCAGACTTCAGACCTGTTCTGAAGAAAGCTGGCTTCCTGACACGTGATCCTCGTATGAAGGAAAGAAAGAAATACGGTCTCAAAGCAGCTCGTCGCGCTCCGCAGTTCAGCAAGAGATAATCTTCGGAACTCGGATTTACGTTCAAATCCTTGTTTTACAAGGGTTTGTGGAGTTGTCAGATGTGGTGAAAAGCGGTGGAATTTACTCAGTTCGCAACGCATTTGCAACACGTTTGCAACAAAAATATCTAAAAAATATAGGACACTTTTCGGTGATAGGCACTGGAGAGTGTCCTTTTTGTTATGCAGATTTTGTATCGGCAGTTACGCTGTCCTCATTTTCTAAGGTTTTGTTGATTGCGTCTACAAGAACCTGCATATCTAAGTGAGTATAAACTTTTTCTGTCAAAGTCATAGCACCGGAGTGCCCCACAATTTTCTTGATTGTTGTATCCTGAACACCAGCTTCCGATAACATGGAAATACAGGTATGCCGGGTACAATGTGGTGTACGGTCAATTCCAATCTGTTCCATAAGAGGAGTCCAATAGCTGTCATAGTAATTGCGATAAAGAAATCTTTTGCCATCCTCTGTATGAAGAAGATATTCGCAATCAGGACAAGAATTATACCAGTCTTTATAGTAAGGCAGGAGCTTATCAGCAATCGGAACTTTTCGGATTCCGTTTTCTGTTTTGCTGTCAATTACATCAAAATACTGTTCTTCCAAATGCACATTTTCTTTCTTCAAATCAAGAAATTCGGAGATACGTGTGCCATTATAGAGCAGCATGAGGATGATCTGATAGTATTTGTCCTCTTTCATTGTCCAGACTTTTGCAACTTCTTCTTTTGTGAATTTTGTACGTGTATGCTTGTTTGGATTGCGGTCTTTGTACTGGGCGATTTCAACAAAAGTAGAATAATCTTTGTTGCAGATGTCATTCTTCAATGCAAATTCATATAACTGGTTGAACAGGATTTTGATTTTCTTCAATGTGGGAAAATTCTTTCCGCAGGTGTCAATAACCTGTTGTAAGTCTGCCAGTTTTAAATCTTTAAAAACTCGGTTGTAAAGAATGCCACATGTTTTGTAAGATGCCTTGTATCCTTTGATATTGCTTTCGGATACCGTAGGAAATTTTTTCTTAGACCATTCCTCATACACTTCATCAAAAGTCATTTTGGCTGCCTGCGTATCATAAGGATTACGATTATAATCAGCCAGCATTTGCAATCCCTCTGTTTTTGTGGCGGCATATCCAATAATGATATATTCATTTACTTTCTTTTCTTTGACTGGATCAATGCGATAGCCTGTGGTTTTACGAACCATCCAAGGTTTTCTTCTTTTTCCAGATAGTTTTACTACACTTCCGTAGCCGTTCGGTAATTTCATATTCTAAAAATCCTCCTTAAAAATTAGGACTCTTTTTTACCGTACCGTTCGTTCATGATTTTTTGAAATCTTCGTATTCGTTCTTCGTTTGAGATTTCTTCTGTTTCTTTTTCAGTCAGTTTTGCATTTGCGTAATATGCAAGTGTTTTATCCTGCCACTTCTGATAAGATTCAAGACTTGTCTGATAGTCCTTGACTTCATTTCGTTTATCCTCAAATTCTTCCAAGAATAGACAGAGATCCTGATTTAATCCCGTAGAAACATCTTTGCCATTAAAAGTAATAGCACATTCCCATCCATCATAATGTGGCGGGCGTTTGACTTCGATATTGAAGCCAAGCTCCTTTATCTTATCTAACTGAAATAAGAAATTCATAATATCAGAAAGATTTTCTAAAGGTTTTCTCTCGGCATCATACCCTATAAGATATGTGGATTCGCAGTCTAAAACTTTTGCGATTTCATTGAGCATAGCAATGGAAACTTCGATTTCTCCGCTTTCATATTTTTGGATTGTGCGAAGCGATTTCCCTAACAAATTTGCAAGCTCTGTTTGGTTGATACCTTTTTCTTTTCGAGCAGTACGGATTCTAAGTCCGATTTGATTGTTATGTAACTTCTCATTACTCATCATTATTCACCTCACGCTTATCATAGAAAAATACGAATTACAAGTGCATATTTATATAAAATAGTATTGACATGTGCAGAATAAGTGCATATAATGAAAATACGCATTAAAAGTGCATATTAAAAAAGAAAGGAGAAATAAAATGAAGATAAACGTATTTAAAATGCAGATTTTGATGGGAGAAAGAGGATTAACAATTAATAAATTGGCTGAGTTAAGTGGAGTGTCAAGGCAGACGATTTCCTGCATTATATCAGGAAAGAGCTGTACACCGCAGGTGGCATATAAAATTGCTACAGCTTTAGATCAAGAACTTAGTCAGATTGTAAAGGAGGATGTGGAAAATGGATAAAAGATTATATGTAGAATTGCCGCCATTTACGGGAAGAAATGTGCCGATTACGGAAATTGCAAAAGCAATCGGAAAAGATGCTCATTACGTTCGTATCGGAATACAGCAGGGAATTTTGAAATTTGGAGTGGCAATGAAGATGGGCGATTCCAATGAATTCAGTTATTACTGTTCTGATCGTAAAGTATGGGAGGAAACTGGATATTTCAATGGAGAGGCAAAAAAGCAGGGAAAAGAAAAAGCCCTTGCGTAACACAAGGACAACTTCTCAGAGCTTTTGATAACTCTATCTCGCAAATTCAGTATATCAAAGGCTCTGAGAGAATACAACGAAAATTTTAAAGGAGTCGAATTGAATATTTTTCAAGTAGTAAAAGAAAACGTAACTGCAAGGCAGGCTGCCGAGCAGTACGGATTGAAAGTCAATAAAAACGGGATGGTCTGTTGCCCCTTTCATGATGATGGGCATCCCAGTATGAAGGTAGACAAAGGATTTTGCTGTTTTGCCTGTGGTACGAAAGGGGATGTAATCACATTTGTGGCAGATTTCTTTCATCTTACACCATTGGAAGCTGCAAAGAAACTGGCAGAGGATTTTCGGATACCGATTTTTACGGATAGTTCAAAGAAAAGAAATACTGGTAAAGAGAAGGAAAAACCGAAAAGAACATTGTACCAGACCGAAAAGAAATTTGAAGAATGGGAACGGGAAAGTATCCGCATTTTATCAGATTATCTTCATCTGCTGAAAGAATGGAAAGTGAGCCATGCACCAAAAACACCAGAGGAAGAATGGAAAGCAGAATTTATAGAAGCCTGTCAGCAGACAGAAAAGATAAATTACTATCTGGATTTACTGGTGTTTGGAGAGTTACAGGACAGAATTGAATTTTTACTGGATAGTGGGAAGGATGTGAAAAAAATTGAAGAACGAATGGAAGAATATAGACGAAACAACAAGGAACAGACTGGAAGAAGCATTGGATCAGAGGGAAATGAACTCTAAGCCGTACTCTCAGGAATGGTTTGAGGATGGGCAGATTGATGAAGTAGCATTTTGTGAAAATTTCCTGCAAAGAATGCCATTGAAGTGTATCAACGGTATCTTTTTCAGTTACGATGGAATGCTGCCGGACAGCGAAGTAGAAAAAGAAATTTATAGAATGGTAAAACCGGTTCTTACGAAAGGAATTTCCAAGAAAGTAAAACAGCTTTCGGAGGTTCTAAAACTGGAAGCCTATTCAGAGGAACTTCCGGTGCAGATGGATCGCATTCATGTGAATAACGGGACTTATTTTCTGAATGGAGATTTCACAGAGAAGAAAGAGTTCTGTCTGAACCGCTTGCCTATAAATTATGAAATGAAAGAAGCAAAGCCGGAACGGTGGCTGAAATTTCTTTCAGAACTGTTGGAGGAAGATGATATTCCTACCTTGCAGGAATATATGGGATATTGTTTAATCCCATCCAACAAGGCACAGAAGTTATTGATTATCTTAGGAAAAGGCGGGGAGGGGAAATCACGTATTGGTCTGGTGATGAGAAAAATTCTCGGAACGAATATGAATGTAAGCAATATTCAAAAGGTAGAGCATAACCGTTTTGCAAGGGCAGATTTGGAATACCGACTTTTGATGGTGGATGATGATATGAAACTGGAAGCATTGAAAGACACCAACTACATTAAAACCATAGTCACTCTGGAGGATAAGATGGATTTGGAAAGGAAGTCAAAGCAGAGCGTACAGGGGAATTTATATGTCAGGTTTCTTTGCTTTGGAAACGGAAGTCTGAGTGCCTTACATGATCGTTCCTATGGATTTTACCGCAGACAGATTATCCTTACGGTCAAAGATGTGCCGCCAGACAGAGTAGATGATCCCTATCTGATTGAAAAACTGCAAAGAGAAGCAGACGATATTTTTCTCTGGTGTCTGGAGGGATTGAAACGATTACTGAAAAATAAATATCGCTTTACCATCAGCGAACGTGCAAAGAAAAATCTACACGAAGCTATGGAATCCGGGAATAACATTATCGCTTTTATGCAGTCATCTGGGTATATCCGTTTAGAAGAAAATACAACAGCGACTTCTAAAAATTTATATCAGGCATACTGCCGCTGGTGTGAAGACAATACAGAAAAACCTATGAGTGCAAAAAGTTTTTCTGGGTACTTAAAAGAAAATGAAAAGAAATATCACATTCATTATTCAACGAATATTCCCTCAGACAATGGGAAAAATGCCAGAGGATTTCAGGGAATCCATACGCAGATACGCATAGACAACTATCGTTGATGCAGATGAGATACAGATAAAAAGAATTTTCCAAAGAAGCGTATATGCGTATATCTTTAGGAAAATCAAGGGATTACAGGTTTCTGAAAAGTGTGGAAAATACGTTTATACGCTTATACGTGTAATTTTTGAATTTATTATATTTTTTAGCAGAAGGGAGTGTTGCAGAAGTTAAAGCAACCCAGATATGGGCAAATCAAAAGGGCGGATACGCCCATAAATGAAATCGTAAGTCTGAGTAATAATCAGATTATGTAATACAAAAACAGCCCTCGGCGATTGAGAAGAAATACACCCATTGCACAAACCTACGGTTTATACTCTGTGTATTTCGCTCTGCGAGGCTTATGCCGGATACGGCAATCAGTTCGTAAACAGGTGCCTATGCACCTACTCACAATAAAGTCGGCGAGAGCTAAGGAAGGAGGATGCTTATAGGCAGACATTCATTTATCAGACAAAGCAAGCTGTCCGATGTGGCAGGAAGGATTGATTATATCTCCAATCCGAAACGACAGGAATATCTCTATGCGACCTATCAGACAGAAGGAGTAACACCGGAGTTTTGGAAAAATCTTGCAAGAGAAAATCAGTTGGATTTTAAGGCGAGTGGATCGGCAGGGAAATGTATTGAAGGGCGTGAGTTTATCATTGCACTTCCTGAAAGTTTTGTTCAGTACAGGGCAGATGATGTGGTAAGACTTTTTACGGAGAGTTTTCATAAAAGATATGGTGTGGAATGCAGTGCTGCCCTTCATCACAACAAGGCAAAGACGAATTATCATATTCATCTGGTATTCAGTGAACGGAAAATGTTGGAACAGCCTGAAGTAAAGATTGCCACCCGAAATATGTTTTATGATGAACAGGGAAAGCATAGACGCACAAAGAAAGAGATTTTAGACGAGCAGGGAAATATCCGAGCAGGGTGCAGCATTATCCCCAAAGGGGAAGTATATGACAGTCATATCTTCACAAAAAAAGAGGAATGGTTTAAGAACAAAGCCTTTACCAAAGAAGTCAAGGAACTGTTTACCGATACGATCAACCGATATGTAAAAGAGGAATCAGAAAAACTCTCTGTATTCCAACAGGGCGGTGTATATCTGGCAACAAAGAAAATCGGAAAGAACAATCCGAAAGCAGAGGAGATAAAGGCAGATAATGCGGCAAGGCAGGAATGGAATCGGACAGTTGATGTGGCATTAGTCGAGGGTGTTCCCGAAGAAGATATTTTGAAGATCAAGCAGGAAAAAATCACAGATAAAACGTTACAATCCATCAAGACGCACGGTTGGCTGCCGGATATGTTCAGCCAGATTATCCGAGGTGCGAAAGACTTTTTGCAGGAAGTAATTTTCAAATTTAAACTACCGCCTAAACCTGTACCAAAGATTGATTTGCAGGAATGGAAAGATATGCAGAAGCTCATGTATGAATTGCAGAGACAGTCAATAGAGATAAAACGCACACAGCAGGATATTTCTTCTTTGAAAAAGCAACTGTCAGAGTTACGAGGACTATTTAAAGGCAAAGAGCGAAAATCTCTGGAAGGGCGAATTGAACTGTTAGAGGATTTGGAAAAGCGTCTGCACAAGAGTTTGGAACAGATAGTAAAGCGGGAAGGCTATCCCAATGTGCAAGCCTTTCAGAAGGTTTATAACAAGGCAGAAGAATTGATTATAGAATACAATGAAGAACTAAGGACATGGAAAAATCAGACGGAACAGAAGAAAGAAAAATCGTTGGAACAGCCGAAAAAGGCAAGTGTATTGGAAAAACTGTACCGCTATCAGTATGAAGGCAGACAGCAGCCGAAACGGTCAGTTAAGAAAAAATCTATGGATAGAGAACGATAAGAAAAGGGATTATAATAATTGCAGCAGGTAAAATACGTTATTGTTTGAATGGATATGAAATTTAACATTGTAATCAATATAAAATGTCACATGAATAGTTAAACACATGTAATAGATAAAAGTTGTTAAAAAATTGTTTTTTCCATGATAAGATATACTAACTAAGGAGGAACGAATTATGGAACAGAGTATTTTAATTGTAGATGACGAAAAAGATATTGTATCAATGTTAAATCAATATTTTTACAAGATTGGTTATGTAGTGTATACAGCAATTAACGGAAAAGAAGCATTAAATGCAATTACTAAAAACCCCGATATTATTCTGTTGGATATAAATATGCCAGATATGAATGGCTTTACAGTTTGTGAGTCGATTAGAAATTATGTTTCCTGTCCTATTATTTTTTTAACAGCTCGTGTTGAGGACTGTGATAAAATCAAGGGGTTTGCTGTCGGTGCTGACGACTATGTTGTAAAGCCTTTCTCTATTGATGAATTAGAAGCTAGAGTTGCTGCCCATTTGCGGAGAGAGAAAAGACATAGTTCGTCTGCAATAGTACAGTTCGATAAAAGTATAGTAATTGATTATTCATCACGAACGGTTTTTTATAAAAATGCTGAAATAAACTTTACGAAGAAAGAATTTGATATAATTGAATTTCTTTCACAAAACAAAGGTATTGTTTTCGACCGTGAAACAATCTATGAAAAAGTATGGGGGCTAGATGGTTGTGGTGACAATTCTGTTGTTACGGAACATATACGACGGATAAGAACAAAATTTCTTTCTATGAGTGATAATCCTTATATAGAAACTGTTTGGGGGTGCGGATATAAGTGGGAAAAGTAATGGGAAAAAAATTAGTATACTATATTGATAACCGAAGTATTAAAATTTCATTTATTCTTTACGCACTCATTTCTTTAGTAGTTGGTATTACTATAAGTGTTACTGCCATTGCTCTTGTTGATAATTATAGAATAAATCTTAACTATAAATATGAGGACATGACAACAAGATATGATATACCTGAAAATGGTTCATTTATAGCAAAATACAATAATGACCAGACAGAGTATACAATATATAATGCGAGCCAAAAGAAAGTATGTAGTTTTATTGTAGACTATCAAAAAGAACGCCCGGTACAAGAATATGTTTATCCAAATCATGTTTCTTATATCGAGGTCTCACCAAACTTTACCAAACAAGATAGAATTATAGATACTACTTTAGGCATGATAAATATTGCTACTATTCCTGTTATTCTTTCATTCAGTATGATGCTTTGCGTAACTATTTTTATAAAACGAAAATTGGCAAGACCAATAAAGTTACTAACTAATGCTTATAGCAAAATCGAAAACAAAGAATTGGACTTTACTTTGTATTACCCCTATAAAGACGAAATGGGTAAGCTGTGTCTTGCATTTGAAAAAATGAAAAATTGTTTATATCAAAACAATCAAAAAATGATACGACAGTTTGCTGAACAAAGACGATTAAATGCTGCTTTTTCGCATGATTTGCGTACTCCCTTAACACTACTTAAAGGGCATACTACAATGTTGTTATCATTTATTCCAAAAGGATTAGTTTCCCAGCAAGAGGTAATTGATGAATTATCAACAATGCGTAAGAATGTGGAACGACTTGAAAAATACGTTAATGCCATGACGAATCTATACCGATTAGAAGATATAGAAATCAAAAAAGAGACTATAAACTTTAACTTACTATTAAAATCTTTGTCAGATACAACAGAACTGCTTTGTACGGACATAAAATACTCTATTAAGACAAACTGTAATAATAACGAAAACCTATTTATCAATCTTGATATTGTTGTACAGATTTATGAAAATTTATTATCTAATAGTATTAGATATGCTAATTCAATGATAGATATTGACATTAGTATGAAAAAACAATATTTATTGATTTCTGTCTCTGATGATGGCTGCGGTTTTAAGGATAGTGATATAGAGCGTGTGACATTACCGTTTTACAAATCATCGCAAGACACTACGACTGAACATTTGGGTTTAGGATTAAATATTTGTAAAATATTGTGTGAAAGGCATGGAGGTACATTGAAAATTGCGAATAATGATAAGGGTGGAGCGTGTGTTACAGCTTGGATAAAAATCATAGATGTTGATGAAAAATAGATATTTGTTTCATATAATTGGACTGAACATTTATCGAGGAGGTTTTAAAAATGAAAAAATGTATCTGCATAATTTTAGTAATAGTCGTAAGCATTTTATCTGGGTGCAATTCATCACAAAATGAGGAAAATGTATTTCCACAAAATTTAAAAGAATATTACGAGGTTTCGCCTTATGAAAATGAAGAAGAAATCAATTCTTTATCAGATGTTGAAATTACGTTAGATAAAAAATGGGATTTTAACTTAGAGAATGCGACATTTTTTATCGAAAACAACTCTGATAAAGAATACCATTGTTCAGAATCTTATTTTGAAATCGAAACAGAAGAATCAGATGTATGGTATCAATTAACTCAACTTTCTGATCCGTCAAAAAACAATGAAGATGATGTTATTATAAAACCATCAGAAAGATTGAGGTTAGCATATGATATTTCTTCGTTTTATGGTGAACTTCCATCAGGGCATTATCGGATAATTATAAGTGTTTCTTATTTTGAATCTCCAAAAGATTGGGATTATGACACATATTATTTGGCATGTGAGTTTACAATAAAATAGCATATTAGAGTGGAAACAAATGATAACAAAAAATGGATATACTGCCCTAAATGTAAACAAGAAAACCTAATCAATGTAAGGCAACAACAAATAATTGTTATAGAGCCAAACGCTAAAACGTAGAGCCGATAATACTAAGAATGGTCATTTTTCTTGGATTATCGGCTTATTTTATTGAGTTTGAATGTTGCGAGAAAAAAAGATACACTTTTGTACTTTTAGTCATCTCCCTCTTTGATAATTTAGAGGTGTTCTGAGGAGCAATGAGAAGTCCTGCGTTTGTAACGTGTTTGCAACACCACATTTCAAGAATCTAGTAAAATCAAGCGTTCCCAGTTCTCTAAACGTTAATTTGGAGCAATGTGGCTGCGGGAAAGACGAAGTTTTTTCGAGTTCATTTTCAAAAATACAAACCTCAGAAACCTTGTGTTTCTGGGGTTTTTTGTCTGTTTATATTGAAAGCCCTCCGGTTTCCGCATATAATAAAAGACAATGTGTAAAGAAATGAATCAGGGAGAATAATAAAATATGAGTATATTAAATGTAGAACATCTGACACACGGTTTTGGTGACCGTGCCATTTTTGATGATGTATCGTTCCGTCTTTTAAAAGGGGAGCACATCGGTCTTGTAGGAGCAAACGGAGAGGGTAAATCTACCTTTATGAGTATCGTTACCGGGAAACTTACGCCGGACGAGGGAAAGGTGGAATGGGCGAAGAATGTACGAGCAGGCTATCTGGACCAGCATGCAGTCCTTCAGAGCGGTATGACGATCCAGGACGCACTGAAAAGTGC
>OLIY01002162.1_pt1 | contig 10924 bp, 10 predicted proteins | sample 1601431 | NCBI WGS metagenome assembly OLIY01 (sample SAMN04168659, study PRJEB22393) | human gut metagenome | biome: human gut microbiome; feature: stool | host: Homo sapiens | collected 2014-05-12
TTCGACGAGGATTCGGGCCAAATCGTCTTCGGTAAGTTCCTCAAGCACGCTGACTACCGGCAGACGTCCGATGAACTCCGGCAATAATCCGAAATCAGCCAGATCATCGGCGGAGACCTGCGCAAGCAGCTCACGCTTGGGAACCTCATGGTCATGCCAGGCCGCACCGAAACCGCTTTCCCTGGCGCCCAACCGTTGCGCCACGATGTCGGCGAGTCCCACGAACGCGCCACCGCAGATGAACAGTATGTCGCGGGTGTCGATCTGCACGGTTTCCATTTCACGATGCTTGCGGGTCCCTTCCACCGGCACGGAGGCGACGGTGCCTTCAAGGATCTTGAGCAGCGCCTGCTGCACGCCCTCGCCGGACACGTCACGCGTGATGGAGGTGTTTTCGCCGCTTTTACGGGCGATCTTGTCGATTTCGTCGATATATACGATGCCCTGCTGCGCACGCGCCACATCCCCGTCAGCAGCCTGGATGAGGCGCTGCAGCACGGTTTCGACGTCATCGCCCACATATCCTGCCTCGGTGAGCGTGGTGGCGTCCGCTATGACGAACGGCACGTTCATCACATGGGCCAGCGTCTGCGCGAGATATGTTTTGCCCACGCTGGTCGGCCCGAGTAGCAGGATGTTCGATTTCGCCACTTGCACGCCCTCGAACGAATCGTCATGTCCATGCATCCGTTCCTTGCCGATTCGCGACGACTCGCGCATTTCCATGTTGACGCGCTTGTAATGGTTGTACACCGCCACTGAAAGTGTCTTTTTGGCGGACTCCTGGCCTATGACGTGATTGTCGAGGTAGGCGCTGATCTGTGCCGGCTTGGGCAGTTGCAGGATATTGAGCTGGGCGTCCTTGTCCCGTTCCTCGGAAATGATGTCCACGCACAATTCGATGCATTCGTCGCAGATGGCCGCGCCCGAACCGGTGACCAGTTTGCGCACCTGGCTCTCGGACTTGCCGCAGAACGTGCATCTCGGCACCGCATCGTTGTAGCTGACCACGCGTCCCATTCGCAACCTCTTCGTTTCACATATCTGCCGTTTAGAAAACACAATACCCCTGCCGACGCCTGGCAGGGGTATTGATTTGTGAAGATGCGCAACTCGACCTTCGGCCAAGATTGCCGCAACGACCGCTCAGCCGCGGTGTTCCAGCACCTCGTCGACGATGCCGTATTCCTTGGCCTCCTGCGCAGAAAGGAAGTTGTCGCGCTCGGTATCCTGCTCCACCTTTTCCAGCGGCTGGCCGGTGTACTCGCTGAGCAGCCGGTTCATCTTGGCGCGGGTGCGGATGATGTGGTCCGCGTGGATCTTGATGTCGGTAGCCTGTCCGGACAGACCGCCGCCCTGACCGCCTGCAATCAGCGGCTGGTGGATCATGATCTCAGCGTTGGGCAGAGCGAAGCGCTTGCCCTTGGTGCCGCTGGCCAGCAGGAATGCGCCCATCGAGGCAGCCATGCCCATGCAGATGGTGGAGACATCGCACTTGATATACTGGATGGTATCGTGGATGGCCATACCCGCGCTGATGGAGCCGCCGGGGCTGTTGATATACAGGCTGATGTCCTTATCGGGGTCCTGCCCTTCCAGATACAGCAGCTGTGCCACGACAAGGCTGGCAGAGGTGTCGTTGACATCCTCGCTCAGCACAATGATGCGGTCGTTCAGCAGACGGGAGAAAATATCGTAGGAACGCTCCCCGTGCGCCGACTGCTCGACAACGTAAGGAACAAAACTCATAGGGTTCGCCTCCTGAATGAAAATTATTGTATTTGCAAAATTGACCGATACGGCAAGCGCACATGGGCCGTAGCCGTATCGGTCAATTTCAACAACCTTAGCTTACAGAGCCGGGATCACTCCCTGCCCTGTGTGACCTTGTGCGCCAGAATTACTGAGCGTCCTCGGTCTTCTCGGCCTCAGCGGCCTTCTCCACGACATTGGCGTGGCTCTTGATGAAGTCGATGGCCTTGTTGATTGCCAGATCCTTCTTCAGGTCGTCAACGTTGACCAGCTCACGGACCTTGTCCTCTTCCATCTTGTACTGGTCAGCGATGCGCTTGACCTCTGCGTTCAGCTCGTCCTCAGAAGCCTCGATGTTCTCGGCAGCTGCGACAGCCTCCAGAGCCAGACGGATCTTGACCTGCTTCTCAGCCTGAGGCATGAAGGAAGCACGGAACTGGTCGACGGACTGGCCCATATACTTCAGGTAGTCCTCGAGGCGCAGGCCCTGCTGCTCCATGCGGAAAGCAAAGTCGTTGACCAGCTCGTCCATGCGGACATCGTACATAGCCTGGGGGATCTCAGCCTCCATGCCGTCGATGACCTGATCGACCAGAGCATTCTCGACAGCCAGGTCATCCTGCTTGTCCAGCTGCTCCTGGTTGTTCTTGCGGATGGAAGCCTTGAACTCGTCCAGAGTGTCGTACTCGGAGCAGTCCTTAGCCAGCTCGTCGTCCAGAGCGGGCAGCTCCTTGTACTTGACCTCGTGCAGCTTGATCTTGAAGACAGCGGGCTTGCCAGCCAGCTCAGCAGCCTGGTACTGCTCGGGGAAGGTGACGTTGACGTCGAACTCCTCGCCAGCAGCGTGGCCGACGATCTGATCCTCAAAGCCGGGGATGAAGCTGCCGCTGCCCAGGGTCAGGCTGTAGTGCTCAGCCTTGCCGCCCTCGAATGCGACGCCATCCACAAAGCCCTCGAAGTCGATGTCCACGATGTCGCCGTTCTCAGCAGCACCCTCGCGGGTCAGCTCACGGGCGTTGCGCTCCTGCACACGCTTCAGCTCGGCCTCAACAGCCTCGTCAGAAACAGTATGGACAGTCTTCTCAACGGTCAGACCATTGTATGCGCCGATCTTGACTTCGGGCTTGACAGCGACCTTGACGGTCAGGGTAGCGCCCTCAGCCTCGCTGGCGGAGTCAACGCTGACCTCAGGACGGCCGACCGGCTCGATGCCGGCAGCCTTGACAGCCTCTTCGTAAGCTGCGGGGAACAGCTCGTTGATGGCGTCGTAGGTAAAGACATCAGCGCCGTACATCTTCTCGATGAGAGCCTTGGGAGCCTTGCCCTTGCGGAAGCCCTGAACAGGGTACTTCTTGCCCTCCTTCTTGAAAACATCGGCAACTGCAGCCTTGAAAGCCTCAGCGTCGATGGAGAACTGCAGCTCTGCCATGCTCTTCTCGAGCTTTTCGCACTTGATGAAATTCATTTGTGTATCCTCCACTCAAATATTCTATTGCGTTGGGGCAGCGGGAAAACTGCCGCCTGCAACCGCGCACCGCGTCCTTGCTGTTTGCGAAATGCGGGGACGCGCGCGCTCAAATTGGGTGCAACAATCGCGTCACAACTTATTATAGCACGGTCGTGATAGAATTGCCACCCCAAATTTTGACTTTTTGTCATTTCTGCGGTTCTGGTCTCTGCCTCAGTTGATGCGGTAGGGGCAGAACCGCAGACCGTCAGCGCTGACAAGCTTGTAGCGGATGCCGTCCACATCGCCCTGCACCGCATAGCGGATGGCATTGCCGTGCAGATGGCCGTAGTAGCAGGTCCTGATGCCGTAGGCTCTCAGCGTCGCCACGATCTCGGGGGCGCTGGTGCCGGTGTAGACCGGCGGATAATGCAGGAACACCAGCTTTTCCAGCCCGGGTTCTGCGGCGTCGAGGCTCATCTTCAAGCGGCCTATCTCCCGGTTCATCACCTTTTCGTCGTGAGGCTCCCCCACATCGAACAGCCAGCCCCGGGTGCCGCAGATGGCGTAGCCCTCCACGGAGTAGGAGTTGTTGTGCAGGATGTGGAGCGTATCGAAGCCCTCGGCTTTCAGGTAGGCGTTCATCTTGTTGGCGGTGGTCCACCAATAGTCGTGATTGCCCTTCATGATGAGCTTCTGGCCGGGCAGCTGCTGCAGAAATTCGAAATCTCTGCGGGTATCGGTAAGGCGCATGGCCCAGCTGATGTCGCCTGCGAGGACGATGGTGTCCTCGGGCTTTACGAGCTTGCGCCAGTTGGCCTCCAGCCGTTCCACATAGCCGTTCCAGCCGGGGAAAACATCCATCGGCTTGGAGCCGCCCAGGGAAAGGTGGGTATCGCCAAGCACAAAAAGTGCCATAGTTTATTTACTCCTGTTCTGGTTTTCGTCAAGCCTGACAGCCCAATGCCACCTCCGCGATCTGAGCCGGGTCGATGACGGTGCTGAACCGCTCGGCCTTCTGGCGCAGGACGGCGAGACTTGCGGGAGCGGTGCGGCCGGTAGCCTCTTCCAGCGCCTGCATGGCCTCGAAGTCGTTCTCCGGGGCAGTGTGGCCCAGAGCTTCCAGCACGCTGCGCGGGAACTTGAAGGGCGAGGCGGTGGAAAGCACCACCATCGGCACGCCGTCCCGCTTCTTCTGGGCGGCGACATGGAAAGCCACCGCCGTATGGGTGTCGCAGAGGTAGCCGTCCTTCTCGTAGCGGGCGCGGATCTCCCCTGCCACCTGTTCCTCACTGCTCCAGCCGCAGTCGAAGCTCTCCTGAATGGCCTTCAGCGTCTCGGGACGGACGGTGTAGCGGCCCGTCTCGTTCAGGCTCTTCATCAGGCCGGCCACTTCGGCATCGCTGCCGGTGACGTGGTAGAGCAGGCGCTCGAGGTTCGAGGACACGAGGATGTCCATGCTGGGCGAAGTAGTCTTATAGAACTCCCGCTTTGCGGTGTAAGTACCGGTGGAAAGGAAGTCGGTCAGGACGTTGTTCTGGTTGGAGGCGCAGACCAGCTTGCCGACGGGCAGGCCCATCTGCTTGGCGTAATAACCGGCCAGAATGTCGCCGAAGTTTCCGGTGGGGACGCAGAAATCGACCTTGTCGCCGAAGGCGATCTTTCCCGCCTTGAGCAGCTGGGCATAAGCGGCGAAGTAATAGACGATCTGCGGCACGAGGCGGCCCCAGTTGATGGAATTGGCGCTGGAAAGGCGGATGTTCCGCTCGGCCAGTCTGGCCGCGATGGCTTTATCCCCGAAGACCTTCTTCACGCCGGTCTGGGCGTCGTCGAAGTTGCCGCGCACGGCATAGACAGCGACATTTGCACCCTCCTGCGTGGCCATCTGCAGGCGCTGGATCTCACTGGTGCCGCCCGTGGGGTAGAACACGGCGATCTCGACGCCCGGGATGTCGTGGTAGCCGTCCAGCGCGGCCTTGCCGGTGTCGCCGCTGGTCGCCACGAGGATGAGGGTCTTTTCGGTGCGGGAGAGGTTCTTCTTCGCCTCCACGAGGAGCTTCGGCATCAGCTGAAGGGCATAATCCTTGAAGGCACAGGTCGGGCCGTGCCACAGCTCAAGGGCATAGGCATTGCCCTCCACCGGGGCCAGATGACCGGCCTTGCCGCCGAAGGCCTCACCATAAGTCGTGCGAGCGGCCTCAGCGAGGAAGTCTTTCGAGTAGTCGGTCAGATATTCGCTGACGACGGCAGCGGCCAGCTCCGGATAATCCAGCTGGCACAATGCCTCCACGTCCACCTGCGGAAAGCTTTCCGGGACGAACAGGCCGCCCTCATCCGACAGGCCCTGTGCGATCGCCTGAGAGGCGGTCACAATGCGGGAATGGTCTCTCGTGCTGAAAAATTTCATCGTTATCGCTCCTTTTTGCCAGAAGGCCCATCACCTGGCCTCGTCGTGCGGCAGCGGCCCAGAGCCATTTTTCTGCCTTTTCCCACCGGCACTTCCTGCTATTTCGCGCAAAAAGCACCCTTTATAATATGTACCATCCAGCGCCCGCTGTCAAGAGGGACGACTTCAGCCACGTCGAAACGCACCGGTTCGTCGCTTTGACGGGTGCTCTGGAGATACAATGCGGCAGATGCGATGATACGCCTCTGCTTCGCGGCATTCACCGCAGCGGCAGGGGTATCCAGAGAGTCTTTGGCGCGGGTCTTTACCTCGCAGAACACCAGTGTTCCGTCCGGTTCCCGCAGGATGAGGTCTATCTCCCCCATCCGGGTGTGATAATTGTGGGTGATGAGGGCCGCGCCCTGTTTCTCGTAGAAACGCGCGGCGGCTGCCTCTCCCCTGCGGCCTGTCCCGGCCCGGTCCATCACTTGCCCTCGGGCCAGTAGCCCTGCTTTTTGAGGAAGCTGCGGCGGTAGAACGGCTGAATGCCGTACTGGGCAATGAGCTCGTAGTGGAGCTTGGTGCCGTAGCCCTTGTGCTTTGCCAGCTGATACTGGGGATACTGCTTGTCCAGCTCCAGCATATAGCGGTCACGGCTGACCTTTGCCAGGATCGATGCCGCGCCGATGCTGGCGCTGGTGGCATCGCCCTTGACCACCGGCTGGGCGGGGAGCTCCAGCGCAGCCGGGACACGGTTTCCGTCTACCAGCACAAGATTCGGTACAATGTCCAGTCCTTCCGCAGCCTGCTTCATGCCGCTCATGGTGGCGTTCAGGATATTATCCCGGTCGATGATCTCCGGGCCTACAAAGACGATCTTATAGGCCAGCGCCTTTTCGATGATCTGCTCGAAGAGGGCCTCCCGTTTTTTCTCGGTCAGCTTCTTCGAGTCGTTGATGCCGTAGACCGGAGCCTCGGGGTCAAGGATGCAGGCGGCCACGCAGACCGGGCCGCACAGCGGGCCGCGGCCCGCCTCGTCTACGCCCGCAAAACAGCCGTACTGTGCCCGGATGTCGGCATCGTAGGCGTAGAGCGGCGCGGAGATCTCCTCATCCGTCCGGCGCTTCATTCCTCGTCCTCCTCGGCAAAGTCGGCCATGTCGTCCCGCTGGGGCGGGCGTTCGAGGGAGATGCGGCCCCACTTGCAGGCGCGGAACTCATCCACCAGCATCACGGCACAGCGCTCGGTGTTCACCTCGCCGCCCCGCACCAGCAGACCGCGCTTGCGGCCGATGGCTTCCATCAGCTCGTAGGGCGGCAGAGCCAGCGTCTCGGCATCCAGCTTGTAGCGCTGGGCCACAAGGTCGGGATAGTTGCGGCGCACCTCATCCAAAAGGTTCATGGCCAGCTCCTCGACATCAAGGATGTCATCCTTGATGGAGCCGATGAAGGCCAGATTCGAGGCGATGGTCTTGGAATCAAACTTCTTCCAGAGCACACCGGGCATATCCAGCAGGTCGAACTTTTCGGTGCTGACCCACTGCTTGCCCTTGGTCACGCCGGGACGGTCAGCCGCCTTGGCGCGGGCAGAGCCTGCGAAGGTATTGATGAAGGTGGATTTGCCCACATTAGGGATGCCGCAGAGCATGACCTGCGTCTTGGCACCGGCCATGCCGCGGTTCTGGCGGCGTGCCAGCAGGCCGGACAGTTCCTTTTCGATCGCGGCCTTGACGGCGTTCGCGCCGCCTTTCTGCTTGGCGCTGATGGCGACACAGCCCGCGTCTGCCTCGTGGAAGTAGCGTATCCACTCTTCCGTCACGGCGGGGTCGGCGAGGTCCGCTTTGTTCAGCGCATAAAGCTTGGGCTTGCGGGCCGTGATGCGCTCGATCTCCGGGTTGAGGCTGGACAGCGGGATGCGGGCGTCCAGCAGTACAAGGCTTGCGTCAACGTGCTGGATCTCCTGCTCCATCATCCGCAGCGTCTTGGCCATATGGCCCGGGAACCACTGGATGGCATATTGGTTTGCAAACCGGGTGTCCTGATTGTTCATTTTACTACTCCAAAATCCGAAAAGGGCAAAAAGCAGAGCAGCACTTTGCCCAGTATATCCTGTTCGTCGATGCAGCCGACATAGCTCGAGCGGCTGTCCAGCGAGGCGTTGCGGTTGTCTCCCATCACGAACACCGTCCCCTCAGGCACAGTGTACGGGAACTCCACATCATAGCCCAGATAGGTCGGCTCTGCGATGTAATCCTCTTCCAGCACCTTTCCATTGACCTCTACCGTTCCGGTGGCATAGTCGATGGAGATGGTGTCGCCGCCTTTGGCGATGACGCGCTTGACCAGGGGGCGGCCATAGCTGGTGTAGCTGTCCACGATGACCACATCGCCCCGCTGAGGCTCATAGCCTGCGCCCCAGACGACGAGCTTATCGCCGTTTTCCAGCGTAGGCACCATCGACTCGCCGTCCACCTGAATGATACGGAAGAAAAAGGAAAACACCAGTACCAGCACCAGCGCCGCCGAAATAAGCGCTTCGTACCATTCCAGCAGACCCTGACCACGGACAGCAGGCTGTGACTGTTCCATATCCGATGCACCTCTTTATCCGGGCTTTTGCCCGTTTTTATTTTCTCTGTCTCTGCTCCAAAAGCGCCGTATAACAGAAAAAAGGGGACAAACGAGTTGTCCCCTTTTCTCCCGCTTTGAAACGGGGAATCATCAAATATCGCTCTTGACCTTGGCAGCCTTGCCGGTACGACCACGCAGGTAGAACAGCTTTGCGCGGCGGACCTTGCCCTTACGGACAACAGTGACCTTCTCGACGAAGGGGCTGTTGATGGGGAAGACACGCTCGATGCCAACACCGTAAGCAACGCGGCGAACGGTAAAGGTCTCAGCAACGCCGCCGTGCTTCTTTGCGATCACAGTGCCCTCAAAGGCCTGGATGCGCTCACGGTCGCCTTCCTTGATACGAACATCAACGCGGACGGTATCGCCAACGTTGAACTGGGGCTTCTCAGCCTTGATGCTGCCTTCAGAAATAATCTTCAGTGCGTCCATTTTGAATTCCTCCATTTGTTTTTAGACGTTCATACACGGCGAACTGCCGTCAGAGGACCGCCCGTTTAATGATATGTGTCATTAACCCCGCTGTGGTCTCAGCGGACACTAACGCCTTAATAGGATAGCACAAACCGCCCGTAAAAGCAAGCGTTTCGGGCAAATTTATGCAAAAATTTTCGCTCTGGCTCTGATAGACCGTTCTTACTCGAACTTCTGCTTGTCTGCCGTCAGAAATTCGGTGCGCAGGATGGAGGCGTTCGCCGCCGGGACGCCGAATTTTGCTTCCAGCGCCGCCGTCAGCAGCGAGGGGTTCAGGTTCAGGTCCTGCGAGGCGGGCAGGCAGACCGCAAAGCTCACGCTCTCCCCTTCCGTCGCAAGCTCGAGAGTGGGGACATACTCCTTCATCTCGACCATCCTGACGCCGCGCTTGCTCTTTTTCTCCACCGGCACGCTGTCGAGGGCGTTGTACTGCGCAAGCTTTTCCGCGGCGTCCGCCGGGTAGCGGATGCGGTAGCAGGCGTAAGCGATGGCGTCGGCCTTCATCTTCACCGGTTCCACGCGGTAGACCTCGATTCCGGCAGGCATGATGGCGTTCAGCACCGTCTGCCACTGGGCAAAATCGGGATTTTCGGCCTCGGTCTTGACATCCACGCACTCGCACTGGCTCTCCTGCCCCAGCGAGAGCGGGCAGGCAAAGGTCATATAGATGTGGGGATTGAAGCCCAGCGTATGCCACACCGGCAGGCCGCTGCGCTTGAGCACCCGCTGCATCACCCGCTGCAGGTCCAGCAGGGAGATGTAGGAGGCCTCATTCTTTTTCTCAAACGAGATTCTGACTGTAATCAAAGCAGGGACCTCCTAACAGATGATTTGCGCCGCAGCCGTGGCAGGCACGGTTGCAGGGCTGGGTAGTCTGGGCGGCAAGGGCCTTTTTGTACTCCCGTACCAGATATTCGTGGGTAACGCCGTAGTCCATATGGGACCAGGGCGTTACCTCGTCCAGACCAATGGGGCGCTGACAGTAAAATGCCGGGTCAATGCCCAGATCTGCAAAGGTCTGCAGCCAAGTATCGTACTTGAAGCACTCCTCCCAGCCGTCAAAGTAGCAGCCGCGCTTGTAGGCTTCCACAATGGCCGGGGCAAGGCGGCGGTCACCCTTGGCAAACACACCCTCCAGCACGCTGGTGGCGCTGTCGTGATAGTTGACCTTGATTTTGCGCGAATGCACACAGCTGAGCAGGTACTTCTGCTTTTCGCGCAGGGTTTCGCGGCGGTCCTGGGCGCAGAACTGGAACGGGGTATCCGGCTTGGGCACAAAGCAGGCCACGCTGATGGTAACCTGCACGCCCTTGCCTTTGGGGTGCTCCATGCTGTAATACAGATCCACTACCTGCTGGGCAGTATCGGCAATGCCTTTGATGTCTTCCAGTGTTTCGGTGGGCAGGCCCATCATAAAGTAGAGCTTGACAGAGGTGTAGCCTTCTGCGAAGGCAATGCGGCAGCCGCACTCGATCTGGTCCCAGGTAACGTTTTTGTTGATGACATCGCGCAGGCGCTGGGTGCCGGCTTCTGCCGCAAAGGTCAAGCCGCTTTTGCGCACCTTAGTGGTTTTTTCCACCAGAGACTGCGAGAAGTTGTCCACACGCAGAGACGGCAGCGACAGGCTGACATGGTCGGTCTCCGCCCAGGAATTCAGCTCGTCCAGGATATCCTCCAGACGGGAATGGTCGGAGGTGGACAGGCTGGAAAGGCTCAGTTCATCGTACCCGGTGTTGCGGCACAGCACACGGGCGCTTTCGCTGATGAGCTTGGGCGAGCGCTCGCGGAACGGGCGGTACAGCTGGCCTGCCTGGCAGAACCGGCAACCGCGCACACAGCCGCGCAGAACTTCCACACAGGCACGGTCCTGCACAGCACCCACCATGGGCACAACAAAATTTTCCGGCGGAACAAAGCTGTCCATGTCCTTCACAATGGCCTTGGTCACACGTTCCGGCACACCGGGGCGGTTAGGCTTGATGCTTTCCACCCGGCCATCCGGCAGGTAGGTTACATCATAGAAGGACGGCACATACACGCCGGGAATTTTTGAAAGTTCAAACAGCAGCTGGTCCTTGTTCCAGCCAGCCTTTTTACCTGCTTCCACGGTGGCGCAGATGTCCTGCAGCATCTGTTCGCCTTCGCCCAGCTGCATGATATCAAAGAAATCCGCCATCGGTTCGGCGTTGCAGACGCAGGGGCCGCCGGAAATGATCAGCGGCCAGCGCTCGTCGC
>OLIY01002169.1_pt1 | contig 10891 bp, 8 predicted proteins | sample 1601431 | NCBI WGS metagenome assembly OLIY01 (sample SAMN04168659, study PRJEB22393) | human gut metagenome | biome: human gut microbiome; feature: stool | host: Homo sapiens | collected 2014-05-12
TCAACTCCTTTTCAAAAATTTACACACCAAACGAGTAATCCAGAAACTCATTCTCTTCTGGCTCCGACAGTTCTTGCTTTACAACTTCTATCGGTTGTTCACTGCCCTGTATCGGTTCCGTAACTAGCTTTACCCCCACCGATGCCTCAGCTCCCGGATTTCCCTGCTGATACGGATAAGGCATTATCCCACCAGCCTGCAGTCCCGCCTGAAAAAATGCCTGCTGTTGCATCTGATACATGGCTGCAAGTGCCGGAAGATTTGAAAGAAGCTTCTGCTCCACAGTCTGCACCAGTCTGTCTGCAAAGGCATCTTCCTTTTCCCGACTCTCCAGATATGGATCGTTTTTCTTGGCAAGATGCCTTTCATAATAATCATTAATCGCAGCCACCACAAAAGCATTCTGCGACTTAAAGTCCTGTTCCACTTCAGCGGAATGCAGGCGTTCCCACGCCTGCACGCCTCCCTCATCCGTCATATTGAAACGGATGTTGTGATTCCTGTAGTGCTTTGTCATATTGCCTCACCTACCTTCTGCCTGCTCTTTCCTGATGTCTTAAAAGCATATAGCAGTAATACTCATAGCCCTTTGCATTAGCACGGATATCATTGTTAAAGACTGTATTTTCAGGATTGTACTCGCCGAAATTTTCAACCAGCCTTGCTCCGCCACCCATGAAGTAAACCTTCATCAGCTTCTCATTATATTCATGGTCACGAAGCTTCTGAAAAATCTCCTCCACATAGTCACAAATAGCCTTTTCCACGAGTGATGCATGGGGATCCGGCAGTTCAATCTTTCCGCTACGGAGAATATTATCAATTACATCATCCATAAGATTGTCTCCCGTTTTGTCCTGCACCATATTGTGAATCTTCTGAAAGCACTGGAACACACCAAGCTTCTCGGTCCATGCCTTGCTTTCCATTGGTCTACCGTTATTCAGATACATCAGATTCATGGTACCGTTTCCAATATCTGCAAGAAGCGTTACACCTGCAAAATCCTTCAGATTCTCTGTCACTGCCGAGTAACACTGCGGCATAACCGTACATCCTGCAAACTCAATACAATAAAGTCTGTCCTTATAGCCGACCTCCACACTGCTGTTTCTAAGCATATATCTCTTAAAGTCCTCCCTCTGTGCCTGCACCCATTTCAGAGGAAGCCCAACTGCAAGATGAATCCTTGCCCTGTTTACAGAGTCTGTCATTCCTCTTGCTTCCAGTTCCTTTACAATAGCCGCAAGTGTCAGCATATAATTGTCGTCATCAGTCTGCTTATCTGCCACAAAACCCTTTCTTCCCTCTCCAATGACATAATATCCACCATCGTACTCGATATAATCTCTGCTTAACACAGGTGCGCTGTCATACTTTGCAATTGCTGTCTTAAAGCATCTTCTGGCTGTTTTCATATTTCCGTAGCCATTATCCACACCGATAATCAGTGCTCCGTTCATACTGTATTCTCTAATCTTCTCTGTCATATAATCCTCTCTTTCTCCGGCATCTGTGCCGGTAACCAAAATAAAAAAGTCCATGCATCTGTATCTCTACAAACACATGGACGAATCAACTGCCACTCTTGATATTTAGCGTATCCTTCCTACGAATTACTACACACTTTACTACACACTTTTTTCATCAAATTACACCATTTTATGATAAGTTACGATAGTTTCCTCTCAAATTAAAAATGCCCTCAAAGCCTGTAAAATCAAGCATTTGAGGGCATTCACAAGGGTTAAGATAAAGGAGCAGGTAGGAAATCTATAAATTCGCTCTTGTAACTTTCCATTGTATGTTAATCCTCCTGTATGTTTTCTATAAATTATCTTTGTCAATTTTACCACATTGGGGCGTGCTTTTCAACGTGGAAATTGGTTACAAAAACAGCATCCCTTCATATTAAATGAATATGGGATGCTGTTCATCTGCTTATATATTTTTATCAGATATACTCACTTGTGTTTACAATCACGCCGTCATATACTGACTGCTTTTTGATAAACTCCGCAGCCTTGTCCACATCTCTGCCGTTTTTGTTCCAGTCCTTTGTAAACTCAACTTTGTCAGCTGCAAGCTCCTTCTCCTGCTTTTGGCTGATGAGCAGAAGTACGAGTATTCCGGCATGGCTTAAATGCTTGACTACATTTACGAAGTCCTCACCCTCCTTTGGTGCGTAGAGATAAGTATGGCGTCCGTCTATATTTAAGACTTTCTCGACATCCTCCACAAATCCGCGGTTTACACCATCCACTCCGTCTACGAATACGGCGGTGATTGCCTTCTGACCCTTGATTGCAGCTCTTACGTTTCTGTCTACTCTGCCCTCATAGAGGCCGCTTTCCTCTGTGTGTACCTCTTCAACCACACCACAGGCAGATGTCATATCCGTCACACGGTCGATTAAGATGAACTCACCGAGTGTCTTGTGATTTTTGAACTTATCGCAGACTATCTTGTCCGAGAATGCAATCTTTACAACTGCTATCTCGTTCTTTTTAAGCTTGTCGGCAGGCTTTTCCTCACCTGTGTTTACGTCGATAGTATGCTCTATCTCTGTTACGATGCCCGGTATTGACTTGGTACCTAGCTTGAAGAAGAAATTCTTTCCCTTAAAGAGCTCATCGTCATCCATCCAGAGTATTGTAGCTGTGATAGATGAAGCCACCTTTGCTCCTGAACCGATTGTGAGCACGCAGCCTCTTGATACGTCCACCTCTCTGTCAAGCTGGATTGTAACCGGCTGGCCTGTAAATGCGCTATCGCTTAGCTTATCACCCACATGGATGCTCTTTAAATGGGCGGTCTCATTGCTTGGCAGTGTGGTGATTTCATCGCCCACCTTTACCTCTCCGGCCTCTATCTGGCCCTGGAAGCCACGGAAGGTGTGGTCAGGACGGCAGACTCTCTGTACAGGCATGTAAAAGCCCTCTTCCTCGTTCTCATCCTTTATGTCAACATCCTCAAGGTATGATAAAAGAGCAGGTCCCTTGTACCATGGGATATTCTCAGACTTTGTTGTGACATTGTCACCCTCTGTTGCAGAAACAGGAATGATTACTACATTTTTGAGTTCAAGCTCCTTTGTAAGCTCAATAATCTGCTTTGTGATTTCATCGAAACGCTTCTCGTCGTAGCCTACAAGATCCATCTTGTTTACAGCAAATACAAAGTAGTTGATTCCCATGAGCGCGCAGATTCTTGCGTGTCTTCTTGTCTGAACCAATACGCCCTGCTTTGCATCTATTAAAATTACAGCAAGGTCTGCAAAGGATGCACCTACAGCCATGTTTCTTGTGTACTCCTCATGGCCCGGTGTATCTGCCACGATAAAGCTTCTCTTTTCGGTTGTAAAGTAACGGTATGCCACATCAATAGTGATACCCTGTTCACGCTCTGCCATCAGTCCGTCCAGAAGGAGGGAGTAATCGATTGCGCCGCCGCGGCTTCCTACTTTGGAATCCAGCTCCAACGCTTTCTCCTGATCTGCGTAAAGCAGTTTGGAATCGTATAAAATATGTCCGATCAGTGTGGATTTTCCATCGTCTACACTACCGCAGGTAATAAATTTCAATAATCCGCTCATTTTAGAAATAACCCTCCCTCTTTCTTCGTTCCATGCTGCCGGCTGCCTCGTTGTCAATGACACGGGTGGTCCGCTCAGACTCTACAGCACTCAAGGTCTCGTCAATAATCTCATCTAATGTGGTCGCGTTGGATTCGATTCCACCGGTCAGTGGATAGCATCCCAAGGTACGGAAACGCACATTCTTGTATTCAATTTTCTCACCCGGACGAAGTTTCAGACGATCATCATCCACCATGATAATCTGTCCGTCACGCTCAATCACCGGACGCTTTGCTGCAAAATACAGCGGCACGATATCGATGTTTTCTCTCTTTATGTACTCCCAGATATCCGTCTCCGTCCAGTTGGAAATCGGGAACACACGAATACTCTCACCCTTGTTGATCTTGGAGTTATAAAGTTTCCACATCTCCGGTCTCTGGTTCTTCGGGTCCCATGCATGATTCTCATTACGGAAAGAGAAAATTCTCTCTTTTGCACGGGATTTTTCCTCATCACGACGTCCGCCGCCGAATGCTGCAGTAAATCCGTATTTATTCAACGCCTGTTTTAATGCCTGTGTCTTCATGATGTCGGTGTACTGGCTGCCGTAATCAAACGGATTGATGCCACGCTTTACACCGTCCTCGTTGATATACTCGATCATGTTAATCCCAAGTTTCTTTGCCGTCTCATCACGGAACTGAATCATTTCCTTGAATTTCCATGTCGTGTTCACATGTAAAAATGGGAATGGCGGCTTCTCCGGATAAAATGCTTTCATGGCAAGATGAAGCATTACCGAACTGTCCTTTCCTATGGAATAAAGCATTACTGGTTTTTCACACTCTGCCGCTACCTCACGGATAATGTAGATTGCTTCCGCTTCGAGTGCATCAAGATGAGATAATTGACTCATGATCTTCCTCCTTAATATTTATTCGAATCCTTTTTATTCACAACAATTGTTTCTATTGTACCATCTGTTTTTTTAATTCGCCAGTGTAACAGATCTCCTTCCGTATGAACGGTCATCTGGCTTCCCATGCCGCCGATGTCGGCACCCAGGTAATAGGAAATTGCCTCAAACGGACACTCCTTGATACAGGAGGTGCATCCCCAGCAGTCCTTCGGATACCGGATCACGGCTTTTTTGTCTTCGCCGCGCACGATCAGGCTTCCCGGACAGACATCCAGACATTTTCCACATGCCCTGCATTTCATGGAATCAATCGCGATGCTCATAGGTTTCTCCTCCTTTCACCAGATCTCTGCGGATCATCGTAATCTGGTCCCCGTTCTTTTTCGAGTTTACATAGCAGAGCCATGCATCACTCTTCTCCGGATAATCCAGATTCTCCGCGAAACTGTGCCAGCGTGTCTCCTTGCGTGCACGCAGATGTGCGATCACAGTCAGGCACACGGTCAGCCGTTCTTTCAGCTCATAGATAAACATCAGCTCATGCATATCGGCTGCCGCAAGTCCTTTTGCAAGGATCTGCAGTTTCTTTATTTTTTCTTCCGCCATGCCAAGCTGCTTTTCGTTGAACTGGTAATGGGTTCCGATTCCGCCTGCATACTGGTCCATGACTTTCTGCATGGCTTCCTCGAGTTCCTCAACGGTAAATGCCGGGTCCTGCTTTGTGAGAAATGCATCATACTCGGCAATTTTGTTGTCAAGAACCATCTCCTCATCGGAAGCTGTCGTATCTGCCACCTGTTCTTCGTTTAATTTCTGCACGATGGAATGGGCTGCGATCTCGCCCTCCACCAGTGCGCCGGTTACATATTTCTGTGGACAGCCGCCTGCCACATCTCCGGCAGCATAGAGTCCGTGGATCGTTGTCTCTCGTTCGGTGTCTACCCAGTAACCGCTGGCGGTATGACCACCTACGATGTACGGCTCGGTTCCCTCGATTTCCACGTTCTGTTCGCTTGGATTTTTCCCGGATTCCACCCACTTGAGTGTCTGTCCCGGCGCCATGTTTAAGTATGCTTTTAAGAGCGATTCATCCTGTTCTGCGGAGATGCCTTCGGTGCGAAGATAACATGGTCCGCGTCCCTGTACATTTTCTTCAACAGTTCCGTACACACGCTGGGAAGTAGTCAGACCGTATTTTGTCTCATACACTTCTCCGTGTGCGTTGATCTGCTTTGCTCCGACACCCTGTGCAATCGTTCCGGTCGGAGCGATCGTATCTTTACAGCGCAGGGCGATAAAGCGCATCTCAAATGTGGTCATCTCGGCTCCAGCTTCCATTCCCATGGCATATCCGGCACCGGTGTTAAACGGCGGATACCACATTTTATGACGGGAAAAACCCGGATTGTTCGGGCGGTAAAGTCCTGCGGCTCCTCCGGTTGCGATCAGCACTTTTTTTGCGCGGATCTCGTATGCCGTCTTCTGCTTGAAAAAAAAAAAGACGGCTCCTTCGATCTTATTATTGTTTACCAGATAATCGGTAATGTTTAACTGGTTGATGACGGTCACATCGTCTAATTTGCTGACAGCATCTGCAAGAAGCGGCTTGAAGTTTTCGCCGTTGATCTTGATATTGCGGTTTCCTCTTGCCACATACTCGCCGTTTTCATCTTTTAAGATGACCAGACCAAGCTGTTCCATTTTGGCGGTCACACGGTTGAGTCCTTCGGACATGGTCAAAAGCAGATCCGGCCGGACGATGCCGTCGGCATCTTTTGTGGCGTAGTCCACGTAATCCTGCGGAACATGACCTTTGGTGATATAGGCATTGAGCGCGTTGACTCCGGCTGCCAGACAGCCGCTGCGCTTGATGTTGGCTTTTTCTGCTATGATTATGGAATAATCGGATTGTTCACGGATGGTCATTGCCGCGTAGCAGCCTGCTGTGCCGCCGCCGATGATGAGGACATCCGTATGGAGTATTTTTTTTCCCTCGATTTTCATAAGTAATCCTTCCTTGTGATTAAATGTAGAAGACCTCGCCTTCCTGCATTTCCTTATTTTCTACAAGATAGGTCTGGTTTTCATCAAATATATACAGGCGGTAAATTAAGACATATACCTGTTCTCCAATTTCAACCGGATCTTTTTCAAGTGAGCGCTCGGTGACGATCGGGATACCTCCCACATCAACGACAACATCCAGATGATTTCCTCGGAATATCACATCTTTTACGATTCCACGCTCGGCGGCACTCATATGCTGCGGTGGCTCGCTTCTGGACATGCGGACAAATTCCGGACGGATAACTGCGTGGGTTGCGCCCTCGACCGGATCAAATCCAAGCAGACGCTCATAATGCTCTACGATCGAGGAACGGCCGATAAACTGTGCCACGAACGGGGTGTCCGGTGATTTATAAATTTCCATCGGTGTTCCCATCTGCTCGATATGTCCATGGTTTGTGATGATAATCTCATCGGCCACCTCAACGGCTTCATCCTGATCATGGGTGACAAAAATGCTTGTAATGCCAAGCTTTACAACCATCTCGCGAAGCCAGTTGCGAAGTTCGGTGCGGACTTTTGCATCGATTGCCGCAAACGGCTCATCGAGAAGAAGTACCTGCGGATTCGGTGCAAGTGCGCGGGCAAATGCCACTCTCTGACGCTGCCCGCCGGACAACTGGTTCGGATAACGCTTTTCCATTCCGCTTAATCCGGTCAGTTCCAACAGTTCGGTCACGCGCTTTTTGATTTCTTTTTTCGGCACCTTGGCAAGTTCGAGACCAAAAGCTACGTTGTCGTAGACGGTCATATAACGAAACAATGCATAGTTCTGAAAGACAAAACCGATGCCTCGTTTTGCCGCCGGCACATCGTTGACACGCTGCCCGTCAATATAGATATCGCCACTGTTTGGTGTCTCAAGCCCCGCGATCATGCGAAGCAGTGTGGTCTTTCCGCTTCCGGAAGGTCCAAGCAGTGCGACTAATTTTCCTTTTTCAATGCCAAAGCTGACATGGTCGGAAGCCCGGAAGTTTCCGTAATTTTTACAAATATCTCTCATTTCCACGTACATAGCCTGACTCCTTACTGTATGCCTTTACTGTTTTTGCTTCTGTATTCAAAAATGTTTCTGAGTATCAGCACGATCACCGCAATAATGACCAGAATGGAAGATACCGCAAATGCGGAGGTGATGGAAGTATCCGTCCCCGACATATATAAGGCATCAATCTCCAGCGGCAGGGTAAATGTCTGCCCTCTGGTCTTTGAGAGTGCATTGACTGCTCCAAACTCGCCTAACGCACGCGCCGTACATAAAATGATACCATAGATCAGTCCCCATTTCATCTGGGGAAGGGTAATTTTCCGGAAAATCGTAAATCCCCCGGCTCCCATCAATGCTGCAGCCTCTTCTTCGTCTTTGCCCTGTGCATTTAAGATCGGGATGATCTCACGCGATACAAACGGGAAAGTGACAAAAATTGTGGCAAGCACCACACCCGGTAACGCAAACGTAATGCGGATGTTTGTTCCGAAAAACTGGTTAATCGCCCGGATTGCCGGATACGTCCAGCCGAGTCGTCCGAAGGTCATCAAAAAGGCAAGACCTACAATGACGGGAGAGATCGAAAACGGGATATCGATCAGCGTGGCAAGCACCTGTTTCCCACGGAAAGAAAACTTTGTCAGAAGCCATGCCGCCATGATTCCGAAAAACGTATTGACAACTACCGCGATCACAGTTGCAAGCAATGTAACCAAAAGAGCCGAACGCACATATTCGGTTGTGATCGCCTGCAGATAAAAAGCAAATCCTTCTTTCAACGCACTGAAGAGAATCGAAAACAGGGGAAGAATCAGCATAACAAATATGAAAAGAACGCTGATGGCTATTAAGATGTATTTCGTACTTTTCTTTTGTTCCATAAAAACGAACTTCCTTTCTTAAAACAAACTGGCTGGTTTCCCGTTGTACTTACACATTGTTGGTTCTGGCTGCCTGTTTCATCTGTACGATATTCACAGCAAGCAGTAAAACAAACGATAAAATCAACATTACCAGCGCGATTGCCGTGGCACTCGCATAATCAATATACCCAAGCTTCTGCATGATCACATAGGAGATCACCTGCGTATGTTCCCTTGCACTGTTTCCGGATATGTAAATGACACTTCCGTACTCACCAATCCCTCTGGCAAAGGCAAGCCCAAATCCGGTTAAAACCGGGGGCATCATCTCCGGCAGAAGCACTCTGCGGAAGGTCTGAAACCGGTTGGCTCCAAGCATAAATGCCGCTTCCTCATACTGTCCGTCGAGTTTTTCAAGCACCGGCTGCACGGCACGGATGACAAACGGAATTCCGACAAACACCAGTGCAATGACCAGTCCCAGATGTGTGTAGGATACTTTGATGCCAAGTTTTGCAAGCGGAGTCCCGAGGATTCCGTTTTCGGAATACATTTTAGAAAGTGTGATACCTGCTACCGAAGTCGGCAGTGCAAACGGAAGCTCAATACAGCCATCGAGGATACGTTTTCCCGGAAACTCATATCTTACAAGCACCCAGGCAATGATCACACCGAACACACTGTTTATAAGTGCCGCAATAAACGAACATCCGATGCTGGTCGCAAATGCATGCCGCACGGTCGGCTTCGTGATCAGGGACCAGAACTCTGCCGGACGCAGTTTTAATGCGGAAACCATCACAGATGCCAGCGGGATCAGCACAATCAGGGAAAGCATTGTCACTGTAATTCCCAATGTGAGGTGATACCCCGGTATCACACGTACTTTTTTTGTCTTATTCGTTGCCGTAGATTTCATCAAACATTGCTCCATCGTCAAAATAGTTCTTATATGCTTCGTTCCAGCCGCCGTAATCTTTGATCGTATATAATTTCACATTCAGGTCAAAACGGTCGGAAAATTCCTTCAGAATTGATTCATTGCTCGGACGGTAACCATACTCTGCCGCCAGCCGCTGCGCATCATCGGTGTACAGATAATTCAGGTACTCGCGGCTCACTTCCTGCGTGCCATTGGCATCTGCGTTGTCATCCACAATCGCCACACTCGGCTGTGCCAGAATACTGACACTCGGCGTAATCATCTCATATTCATCCGGATAACTTTTCATCGTGGTAATTGCCTCATTTTCCCACGCGATCAGTACATCCCCTTTCTGGTTTTCCACAAATGTGGTAGTGGAACCGCGTGCTCCGGAATCCATGACGGAAACCTGCGAGTAAAGTTTCTGCAGAAATGCTTTCTGTTCCTTCTCATCATCGGTCTGCTCCTTTATATAGGAAAGTGCTGCTAAAAAGTTCCAGCAGGCACCACCACTGCTCTTTGGGTCCGGGGTGATGATCTCGACCTTTTTATTTACCAGATCGTCCCAGTCTTTGATCTGTTTCGGATTGCCTTTCCGGACGAGGAAAACAATCGTCGAAGTGTATGGGGAACTGTCATCGGCAAATTCCTGTTCCCAGCCTTTTTCAATCAGTCCGGTCTGCTCGATCAGTGTGATATCATGCTCAAGTGCCAGTGTCACGACATCGGCGTTACATCCCTCCACAACGGAACGCGCCTGTGCACCGGAACCTCCGTGGGATTGAATAATATTCACTTCTTTTCCCGTTTTTTCCTTATAATATTTCTCAAACAGAGGATTATATGCTTCATAAAATTCTCTTGTCGGATCGTAGGAGACGTTGGTGATTGTCCGTACATGACTTTTTTTGCTTCCGCATCCGGTACATCCAATCAACAGAATTGCCGCCATGGACAGTACCGCTATTTTCTTTACCATTGAAAATGATTTTCGCTTCATGTTTCCGCCTCCCTTGACTTTCGTTTATCATACCCCTTAATTCCTATCATGTCAATAGGTATTGTAGGAATAATTTTCCTTTCTTTCTACGGTACCATGGAAAGATTGAATTTTGCTTGAATCTCAATACGTGGATTTTTATAGCCAGTTAAATTGCTGTTTAACTGCGTGGTCTGGGGCCTTTTGTTTTCAGTGGGACGGATTTGCGGGGATTGTTTTTCGATGCGACGGAAGAAGGGGGACATTCTCTTTCTACAGAAAAATTTGCAGTTAAAGGCGCTCCCGGAAGGAAATGCGTGCAATGAGCGTTTACGGTAAAGTGATAAATACTTTGGAATCCTGACATGCTAATAGGTGGAAATTTCATTGCCGGTATTTTGTGAATCAATAGTTCTATTAAAGCCTTTATATGTTCGGGCATTATAAACTTATAAATAAAGGATGGGTTCTATATAATCAAAATTCATAGGAAAGATGTCATCGTGGTATCTATCCCAATAAATTTCATGTAAAAAATACCATTGCGGTACCTATATATTGAAAATTTAA
>OLIY01002176.1_pt1 | contig 10847 bp, 12 predicted proteins | sample 1601431 | NCBI WGS metagenome assembly OLIY01 (sample SAMN04168659, study PRJEB22393) | human gut metagenome | biome: human gut microbiome; feature: stool | host: Homo sapiens | collected 2014-05-12
CCTTTATCGGATTTGAACATATTGGTCAGCGTGTAGCTTCCCCAAAGGCTCAGGCGTTTATAGCCCACTCTTCCGACGAGATCGGCTTTGAAGGGGACCATATTGAAATTATTTTTTTCTTTCTTTTTGTGTTTATCCCCGCTGCTATCTTTATAAACGACTTTTGTTTTCGAATGTAATCTTACCCCTCCCATAATACCTCCGGAAATATAGAATCGGTTTCTTTTAGCCGCAGGCAGTTGAAGTTCAAGCATTAAAGGGATGGTCAGGTAGAAAGTTTTAAAACTACTACGTTTAACACTGGCAATTTTATCATTTTCGTGTAAGTCGATCGGAATAAGTTGATGATCGGCCCAGGTTACGGAACTATAATTATTTTCGAACCGTAGCCGCTGATATTCAAACCCGGCCCCCCATACAATACCGAAGTTATTTCGATGTACCAGATTGATACTGTGTTTAAAGACATTGAATTGCATTGCAAAAGAATGACTCCAATCCAATTCCATAAATTCTCCGTATTCTTCATATGCTGTGTCTTCGTACATCGAATAGTCGGTATTACCGAAATTGACGAAACCATAATAGAATCCACTCCAATGTCCTTCGAATGGCGGGTATTGGTCGTTTTTACAGATATGTCCCCGTTTATAGGCATTACGGCCTATGATAAATAATTCGGAAATATTTGCTTCCTTGTGTTTTTGACTACTGTCTCTAATAATCATTAATTCAGAGGTATCGGAATGGACTTTTTTTTCCGGTGAAATGATGATCAATTCGTCTTTTCCTACAGTAGAATCCTTCGGTTGAACCGGATTTTGTGCTACGATATTGAAAATTGGAAAAATCAAAATGATAGCGAGTAGAATTTTCATGATTGTTATTTTTAATTATTTATGTGTTATTTCGAATGTGACGGATTAAGGGGGATATTTGTTACTCCTTACCGATATTGTTTTTCAATTTTTCTGCAATCATTTTTCCTGTATTGATCATAGAAGAAAAGAGGTTGTTACTTAAAAATTTACTTTCCGAAGGCTTCCAGGCTATCGCATTTTCTGTTAAAATAAGTTCCGAAGAATTAAAAGCAGGAGAACTCATCCGGATTTTTGCCGCTTCCTGAACCGAAGTAGGAGTTATTCCACAAATGGGTAATTCCTGGATGGTCATTACCGGGATTCTTGTCGGTTGTACCGGAATAACCGGCTTTGGACAAGGAAGCGGGGGCAAAGATTGCTCTTTTATAAATAGAACCCGATCTATAGCAGGAATCTCGATCGCAGGCGGAAGGACCATGGTTATTTCGGTTGCCTGGGGGTGAATATCATCGGACTTCAGGACTGTTATAGCGATGGTCAGTATCAAAAGGAGAATAGCAGCAATCGAACTATATTTGTACCCTAATTGCCGGTAAGCCGAATGGTAAAGCTTGGATTTTCGGGTATAACGTATTTTCGTGTCCGGTGTTAGTTTCAGTTGACGGTATACTTCTGCCTGTTTTGTTATTTCTTGTTTACGGGAAGAGTGCTTAATGTCTGAAATATCTTGTGTGCTGAGCGAATTCTCAGCAATAGCGATCGCATAATAATCTTTACATGCATGGAGTTCATCTTTTTTGAGGTTTTCTTTACGGGTATATCGGACCGAGGGAGCGGTTAATTTTATTTTTGCTATGTCATCCAATAATTCCGCCAGATCTTGATTAAACAAAAGAAATACCCGTAAATCATGAATATCATCCTTAGAAAGAGTACCTTCTAAGTAGTCGATGAAATATTTCTCATAATTATTTCTATTTATATTCATGATATATTGTTAATAATAGTATTTGTATTAAAGTATCAGTTCCGGTTTACGAATAAAGTCTTTCATAAAATTCCGGGCTCTGAAAATATACACTTTCACTTGAGTCTCGGATAAAGAAGTAATTTCTGCAATTTCTTTGTAAGAGTAATTTTCATAATCCCTTAATAATACAACCGTCTTCTGTATCGGCGGTAATTTATTGAGTGCAAATTCGAGGATTTCATTTAAATCGGTAAATTTTTCCTCGGTCAAATAACTTGTCGGATTTATATTTTCAAAGTCTGCATTCTTTTTTTCATGACGAAACGTGTCGATCAGCTTGTGATAGGCGGTGGTAAAAAGGAATGACTTCGCTTTAACGCATGCAATTTCGGAGACATTTTCCCATAAAATCAGGAAACTGTCTTGTACGATATCGTCAGCTAATGCTTTGTTGTGACTGGATTTTACGATAAATCGGAACAAAGCATCTGCGAAATCATCAACGCATTTATTATATTCTTTTCTCGTCATGTTGCAGATATGACGATCGAATATAGCTAAAAGTTACAAATAAAACTAATTCTGAACTTCGTTTATCTTTTCTGTAGGATCGTGGAAGGATATAGAATTGAAGAATGTTTCCATTTCGTTTTGAATGACAGACATATGGCGGGTACGTCCTCCTATCGATATTTGATAAATATAATTATCTCTGAAAATAAATCTTTTAATATAGGTCATCTCATACTTATCTTTATAGATAGAGTAATCATATTTTCGTAAGGAATCGTTTTTTCTTCTTTGAGGATCGCCGTTTCGATGGATAAACTCCCTTTTTTAAGTTCTTCATAAAGTATTTGAGCGTATTCACTTGTTATTCTGATCTTTTTAGATGACATATCTGAACAAACAATTCCAAATACGCAGGTCAGATCTTTGGTTTGGTAAATGGTGGAACGTATCCCGTTGTTTGTATTTACAATCTTTTCAGGAGTATTAGGAAACAGGAACGAAATACATTCCGGGGTCTGAATTCTTTGCCATTTTCCGGAGTCAGGCAATAACAGGCTAAATAATAGGCTGATTTTTATCAGTAACATCATCTTACAACTGCATTTTATTTATTTTTGTCGTAAAATTAGCGTATTTGCCGGGAAGACCGTTAATATAATGTTTAAAATATCTGAATAATAAATGAAAGTAGCTGGGATAGAAGTAGGAGACAGGCCATTGATATTGGCTCCGATGGAAGATGTGACCAATCCTCCTTTCCGGAAATTTTGTAAGAAATATGGTGCGGATTGGTTGTATTCTGAGTTTGTATCTGCCGATGCGTTGGTTCGTTCGGTGAATAAATCGTTGAAAAAATTGACGATCGATGAAACAGAACGTCCGGTTACGATTCAGATCTACGGACGTTTTATCGATTCTATGGTCGAAGCTGCCAAAATTGTGGAGGAGGTTCGGCCTGATTTTATAGATATTAATTTTGGATGTCCGGTGAAACGGGTTGCTCAGAAAGGGGCCGGGGCCGGCATGTTGAAGGACATTCCTTTGATGGTTGAAATGACACGGCAGATTGTACAAGCCGTTAAGATTCCTGTGACGGCAAAAACCCGTTTAGGCTGGGATTGTGAGCATATCATTATCGAAGACATTGCTGAACGTTTGCAGGATGTGGGGATTCAGGCTTTGGCTATTCATGGGCGTACCCGTTCTCAGATGTATTCCGGAGAAGCCGATTGGGAACCGATTGCCCGGGTAAAAAATAATCCCCGGATAAAAATTCCTATTTTAGGCAATGGAGATATTACTTCTCCGGAGAAAGCGAAAGAGGCTTTCGAGAGGTATGGAGTCGATGGCGTAATGATCGGAAGAGCTACGATCGGGCATCCCTGGATATTTAAACAAATCAGGCATTATTTTGAAACGGGTGAGTTATTACCCGATTTATCTGTAAAAGAACAGATCGAGGTGATCAAAGAACAAATTCTCTTATCGGTAGAGTGGATCGACGAGGTTCGTGGATTACTGCATATGAGGCGTCATATGGCCTCTATGTTTAAAGGTTTACCTCATTTCAGGGATCTTCGGATCCGAATGTTACAGGCTCCGACGATCGACGTTCTTTGGGAGGTTTTCGATGAAATAGAAAAGCGCTATTCAGATGATTACAACCTGATCATTTCAGATTGATTTCTTTTATTTCCGACCATAGGATGTATACTGGATTTTGACCGTTCCTGAAAATAATAATTCCATTGTTATCCTGATTGACATCACAAGTTTCTCCCAGGCTGAGCTGACTGTTATTCCGTAGCGTGATAAAGGAATATTTGTAATTTTTTGGTGCGATGGAGCGGATGTAACGAAACGGGATACGGTAGCTGATCGTATTGTTTTTACCGTCGAGCACTTCAAATTCATAGCTCTCGTCCAGATCGTAAGCCAGGTTACCGGCGAAAGTTTGTCCCGAGCGGGTGACTACTTCTCCTTTTATGGCTTGGGGACTTGGAAAATCGTCATAACTCAATAAATTCAATTCGGAGATGGGGATGATCGTCAATTCTTCGAATTGTGCCCGGGATACACATACGCTACCGATATTGGGCATGTTGATCGTTATGTTTTCTACTGGGTAAAGTGCATTGATCTGTGCATCTGCAGGGTCATCGTTTGGAGAGACTAAGGGGATCAATCCGAAAGTATGGTTCCCGTTTTTACCTTTGAATGCATATAACTTCTTTATTTTGTTTAAAAAAATATTTATCTGGTTCATTTTTTCCTGACTTTGTCTTTGCTGGGAATTCCAATAAATGATTCCCTTGTATATACCCTGGGTACTTTTTACCGTACCGGCGACTTGGTTCGTTTCGGGGGCAATGGCCTCCTTGTCTGCTCCCATAAAATGAATTTCACTGATATGATCCCATTTTATCGAGGTCGTTTCGGTTGGAGTAGTAATTCGTATATGGGTATTTATGTCCGATGAGTACCCTTTGACCAAAGTGAGTCGGTCTCCGTTTTTTAATTGCAGAACGATTTCATTTACATCAGTGGGCCGGATACTTTTTATATTTCCGAAACGGCAACAAAAATTATGTGTCGGAGGTGTTATGAATTCCCTGTCGTTTGCTCTGAAAACCAATCCGTCGCTCCTTTTGAAATAGGAACGATAAGGATTTTCAATTTTCGAGGCCTCAAAAAAATCTATCCAATAATTTTTGTTCCCATTCCAAGTGATGAAACCTTTATAGACTTTATTCTCTACTGTCATAATTTCACCGAAGATCCGGTAAGCGGCATCGGTTTGTGCAAAACTGATTGTGAAAATAAAGTTGGATAAAAGGATTACGATAAATTTTTTCATAGCTAAGACAATTTTCAACTATGACGAACAGCACCTGTAGATTGTTACAAAGCGAGAAAAAAATAACCGGAATATCAGTTTCCGGTTATTTTCTTTAAGTGTTTATATACATGTTTACCCTAATGTACGATTATAAGTGCAAATATGTATATAACTGCTTTTCTTTATTTAATAAATGGAATAGATAAAGGATAAGGCCATAAGTTTCCCTGGCTTGCTTTGACGGAACCTATGATAATAAATGTCAGGTTACATATCGCCAGGGCGATGAGCAGGACGACACCGATCCCTATAAGGCAAAGTATACCACTGACAATACCGTAAATCAAGCAGGAAATAATCCAATTCATCACGATTTTTCCATTGGCATCGATGTATTCGGAGCTATCTTTTTTAGTCAGCCACAATACTAAAGGCAATATCCATCCCAAACCGACGACGATACTTCCGGCCAATTGGGAAAGATGAATAAACATGGCATATTGTTTTTCCGATTCCATGATTTGGTTTTATAAAGTGGACAATGCTTTTTCCATACGGCGTATCGTTTCTTCTTTACCGATAATTTCGATAACATCGAACATATGCGGTCCTTTAGCAGCACCGATAATGGCTACCCGGAAAGGATTCATTACCTTACCGAAGCCTAAGCCTTTTTCGGTGATCCAGGCAGAAATGATTTTCTCCGTATTGGCAAAAGAATAATCATCGATACTCTTCAGTATTTCCAGTAATTCACGCATTAAAGCAGGTGTATCTTCTTTCCAATATTTTTTGGTATCTTTTTCATTAAATTCGGTAGGAGTAACGAAAAAAAAGCGGCAGTCTGCATACAAATCGGCTACAAAATTATAGCGTTCTTTCATCAGACTACAGATTTTCTCGGTTTTTTTCCTGTCGAAAACGATTTGTTCTGCTTTAAGCATTTCGTCGACTAGATCTGCTAATTCAGCATCCGGTTTAGCCACCAAATATTTATGATTAAACCATTTTGTTTTTTCGGGATCGAATTTAGCTCCTGACTTTTTAACTCTGTCTAAAGTGAATAGTTCGCATAACTCCTGAAGGGAGAATATTTCCTGGTCCGTACCCGGATTCCATCCCAAAAGGGCCAGCATATTGATGAATGCTTCAGGAAAATAACCGTCTTCTTTGTAGCCATGCCATTTTTCTCCGGTTGCCGGATCTGTAAATTCCATCGGGAATACCGGGAATCCCATTTTGTTACCGTCCCGTTTGCTTAATTTGCCGTTCCCTACCGGTTTTAAGATCAGCGGGAGGTGAGCGAATTCAGGCATGGTGTCTTCCCAACCGAAGGCTTTGTAAAGCAACACATGTAAGGGAAGAGAAGGCAACCATTCTTCTCCACGGATAACATGGGTGATTTTCATTAAGTGGTCGTCTACAATGTTGGCCAGGTGATAAGTAGGCATTCCGTCCGACTTATAGAGCACTTTATCGTCAAGCAGGGAGCTGTTGAAATGGACTTCTCCGCGAATAATGTCGTGAAGGAGAAGATCTTCATGCTCGGGCATTTTAAAACGGATGACATAATGCACACCCGCTTCCAGCAATTGTTTTACTTTACCGGCATCCATATTCAGGGAATTCTTTAATTTACCTCTGCTCGTGGCATTGTAAATAAATGTTTCCCCACGTCCTTCACACTCTTTTCTCATCGCATCCAATTCTTCGGCTGTATCGAAAGAGTAGTATGCATTTCCCGATTCAACGAGTTGGAGGGCATATTTTTTGTAGATTTCTTTTCTTTCACTTTGACGATATGGACCGTATTCTCCACCTACCCCAACTCCTTCATCCACTTTTAAGCCACACCATTTCAAAGACTCTATAATGTATTCTTCTGCACCGGGTACATACCGGGTTTGGTCAGTATCTTCGATTCTTAAAAGAAAATCTCCACCATAATGGCGGGCAAACAGATAATTGAAGAGGGCTGTTCTTACTCCTCCTAAGTGAAGCGCTCCCGTCGGACTTGGAGCAAATCTAACTCTGACTTTTCTTTCCATTGTCTTCTTGCGATTTATTGTTGTTTTTTTGGCTGATCAATATATTATGAAACAGCTCTTTGGTATATTCGATTGCTTTTCGGACGGCTGTTTCTTTTGAGGTGATATTGCTCAAGATAGGCTCCGCGTGATTATAAGGATTGTTGGGATCGTCGGTCAACAGATAGACCGTATATTTTCCGTTTTTACCGTTTTTGGTTTTGCTTACTAATCCGAACCAAACGTCAATCGATTGGTTATCGACGTAAATTGTACGTTTTACTTTGTACATTATTGTTCGTTTTTATTTTTATTCTTGAAGTTTAACAGTGTAACGACTATCATTAAACAAGCCATAGAAGCGACGTTGATATAGACCGGTGTCCTATCGGTATTGCTAAATAGAGATAGTGCACTCGATATCATCAGTAAGAAAGCAGTGAGTATTATCAGTAGGCGAATAATTTTCATAGTGGGTATAACTTATATGTAAAATTAAAATGCGGCAGGCGAATCGTTTTTTCTATCCGTTAAACATTGTATTCGTCCTTGCTGTACGAAGGATTATAATTTCAATTGATTTTTTACCGGATTAGCATATATTTCCAGATAAATATTGTTCAGTAGGGAAATATTCCCTTCCAGTTTATCCATTTTTTGAGTCATCACTTCGATAAAACGTTTCTTTTCTTCTTCGGTATAGAATGCTTTGAATTTATTTACCGAATGTAATAAATCATAGGCAATGTAATTATTCGGCCAAAGCCTGAAATTCTGATGATCGATATGGAAATGTACGCGTCCTTTGTAGTCACTTAGCCCGGTGAGCATACTGTTCATATCGGCTTCGGGAGTTTTGATATATTCTCCGACGGTTTTGGTATATAATTCCGAGGTTTTCAGGGCATCGCAAGGCTCCCATTCGTAGGAGATGGCGAGGGGCATGATATGTAGTTCTCTGAAATTGATCCCGAATTGGGTGGGACCGCTCATCTTCAGCATTTTCAATAGACTGGGTTGGGCTTTATCATCGCCGTTTTTAGTTCTTCCTTCCCGTTCGGCGATCCATACCGAATCTTCGTTTTCTTCGATGACTTCCCGGATATATTTTGAGCGGAGAGCCGAACTCGTAAGCATTTCTCTCACTGTTATATCTCTCTCTATGACAAAACAAGAATCTAATTTGACCAAATCGGTTACCCAGTCGTTGATCAGGAGATTACTTCCTATAGCAGCCCGGGTGTATTTATTACCATGTTGACGCAAAAGCACATTCAGGATGGCCGAATCGAGAATGATATCCCGATGATTGGACATAAAAATATAAGAAGTATTTTTGTCGACCAATTCCATTCCTGATACTGTAATTCCGTCTGTAGTCGTATTGATCAGAGATTGGATGGCCGGACCGAAAAATTTGGCTTGAAATTCCGCACGGCTTCGAATTCCTTGTAAAGCTCCTTGTATGGTTGCACGGTCCATTTTAGTTAGGTGTGTAAACAGAGTCAAAAATTCTTCTGATTTACATAGACGTTCTATTGCTGCCTCTATTTCGCTATCGCAATAGGGTCTGATGGTGTTAAATTCGGAATCCGATGTCATAATTTTATTTTAAAAAATAATTCTTTTCTGCTGCAAAGATAAAACTAAAAGCTAAAAGCTGAAAGCTATCTGCTAAAACTTCCCGGAAAATGCCTATTAATCTGTTTCTTAATTTATAATGTCTTTCCCGGGTAAGTCTTTAAAGCTACGGATAAAATTTCCATCGCTTTTTGAAGATCACTGATTTTTAGTACATAAGCTATTCTTACTTCATTTTTGCCTAATCCGGGAGTATAATAGAAGCCGCTGGCAGGGGCGAGCATAACGGTTTGACCGTTATAGTCGAATTCTTCCAATAACCATTGAGCGAATTTTTCAGCGTCGTCGACAGGCAACTTGACTATGGAATAAAAGGCCCCTTTGGGTATAGGACAAACCACTCCCGGCATTTTATTCAAGGCTTCTACCATGAAGTTTCTTCTTTTGATGTATTCATGATAGACGCTTTCAAAATATTCGTCGGTGGTGTCCAGAGAGGCTTCGGCTGCAATTTGTCCCAAAGCGGGAGGGCAAAGGCGGGCCATGCCGAATTTGAGGGCTGCATCCAATATCGCTTTATTTTTAGTGATGATCGCTCCGACACGGATACCGCATTCGCTGTAACGCTTCGACATGGAATCGAAAAGAATGGTGTTTTGTTCGATTCCTTTCAGATTCATTACTGAAAAATGTTTTAAGCCATCATAACAATATCGTCTGTAGACTTCGTCAGAATATAGGTATAATTCGTGTTTTTTTACAATCTTCGCCAACTCTTCCAGCTCTTTGGGGGAATATAGATAACCTGTCGGATTATTGGGGTTGACAATTACAATTCCTTTGGTTTTGGGTGTAATTTGTTTTTCAAATTCACTCATCGGTGGAAGGGCGAAATTGTCTTCGATTTTTGCTGTTACCGTTTTAATTTTGGCTCCGACCATTAAGGCGAAAGCCGTATAATTGGCGTAAAACGGCTCCGGTATAATAATTTCATCTCCCTCGTTCAAGGTGCTCATGAAAGCAAACAGAATGGCTTCCGAGCCACCGGTAGTAATCAGTATGTCTTCTTCGGTCAGGGAGATCCCTAATTTCTGATAATATCCGGCTAATTTGGTACGAAGTGTATGATTTCCGGCGGAAGCCGTATATTCGATTACAGGAAGTTTCATTTGCCGGACTGCTTTCAAAGCTACTTCAGGAGTAGCGATATCCGGCTGTCCGATATTCAGGTGATAGACCTTTATTCCTCTTTCTTTGGCACGGTCTGCATAAGGGACCAGCTTACGGATCGGAGAAGCCGGGATTTTTTATTTTCAAAGGAGAAAACCATGAATCAGAATCTGTTCAAGGAATTGGCCTCCCTCGTTCCGGCGCAGCTCGATGCCGGACAGGTCTTCACGGGGACGCCAACAGGGAAGGCTGTCAAAGGCTACAAGGAAACGTGTTCGTACACCCCGTCTATTGATCCAAGGTACATTTTTCATGAATCGGCACGGGATGTGGTCGTCTGGTTCATGCATGACCTTGATCCTCTGTATCTGTACGGCCCCACTGGATGCGGGAAGACGACGCTCATCAAGCAGCTTGCCGCACGGCTGAACTATCCCACATTTGAAGTCACCGGGCATGGACGATTGGAGTTTGCCGATCTGTGCGGCCATATTTCCCTGCAAAAAGGCAGTATGGTCTATGAGTACGGTCCATTGCCGCTTGCCATGCGGTACGGGGGAATTCTTTTGATCAACGAGGCGGATTTACTCTCCCCTGAAGTTGCCGTTGGCCTCAACGGTGTTCTGGACGGTGCGCCCTTATGTCTGCCGGAGAATGGAGGAGAGGTCATTTCCCCGCATGAAATGTTCCGAATCGCATGTACCGCGAACACCAACGGAGGCGGTGACGACACGGGGCTCTATCAGGGAGCCGTTCGCCAAAACCTTGCGCTGCTCGACAGGTACATGGCCTGCGAAGTCGGTTATCCCACGCCTGAAACGGAAAAGGAACTCCTCTCCCGGCAGTTCCCGAACCTTCCTCATGGAATAAAGAATGGCCGCAAAAAATACAGCGATGCCAATCAAACCGCTGTTCAGCCAGAATTC
>OLIY01002180.1_pt1 | contig 10836 bp, 10 predicted proteins | sample 1601431 | NCBI WGS metagenome assembly OLIY01 (sample SAMN04168659, study PRJEB22393) | human gut metagenome | biome: human gut microbiome; feature: stool | host: Homo sapiens | collected 2014-05-12
ACCACATTACAGCACAGGGAAAAGAAATTGCAGAAAAAGAGCTTGCAAGACTAAACGAACTTGTACGCGTCGCAAGTGAAATTATTGGAGAGGTACAGTATGAGTAAAAAATGCTATCGCTTCTTTGGTGGATTGCTAAATGCACAGGCAAAATGGTTAAACAAAATGTCCGAAAAAGGCTATCGACTTGTCCGGACAGGAAGAATGCTCTATGAATTCGAAAAATGTAATCCCGACGAAGTGACCTATTGTGTAGAGTTTATCGGAGAAAAATCAAAAGAAAACGCAACAGACTATGCTAACTTTTTGGAAGATATGGGCTACAGGTATTTTTCAAGAATATCAATCTAAACTATTCTGTCGGAAAAGTTCGATTGCGTCCATGGGCAGAAATGGGCGGTTATATTGCAACAAACGCAACAACTTTTAACCGAGAACTATTGATTGTAGAAAAAGCAAACGACGGAAAGCCTTTTGAACTCCACACCTCCTATGCCGATAAAGAAAAATACTACCGCAACTTGCGTAACCCATGGCTATTCCTACTACTCCTGTTTGCACTGTTTGCCCTTATCAAACATTCTCTCGCCTTGGGTATTTTTTCATTGGTTTCTGCAATTCCCAGCATTCTGTACCAGATCCAAATTATAGTTGTCCGACAAAAAGCCAAAACGTGGGAATAAATAACAATCAAGAGGGCGACAACAAAAGCTGTCACCCTCTTGATTGTTATTTATAGAAATACAAAAAAGATTACTCAACAGCCTTTGAGGAGCAGCATCGTGCAGAGCTGACAGCGTACCGGGCGGCAACAGCCTATTTCAAGGCAAACGACCTTACCAAGCTGCCAAGCCCGAAAAAGCTGAAAGCCGAGTATGCGCAGCTGGCATCCGAACAAAGCCGAAAAAGCTGCACATGGCGGTGACCGCAAGAGCACCGATGCAAAATCAAGTTCGCTAAAAGCGAACTTGATGGTCATGCCGAACATATTGCCACGCTTGTACCAGTCCGGGTCAGCAGAACGTGCCTTGTCCAGTGCTTTCAGCTCGGCACTGCGGGCGTTGTAGGCTTCTGCCATCTCCCGCTCCAGAACCTCCAGCCCTTCCCGGTTGTGGTACAGCTCCATGAACAGCCATTCCAGTTCGTCCTTGTGCTTGGCAAACCGGGACTCAAATTCCTGTTTCGCTGCCATGGTTCAGCCCTCCACTTCTGCAAGGGTGGGCATGGCGGGGATAGCACCATGCCGGCTGGTGGTGATGCTGGCCGCTTTGTTGGCAAAAGCCAGAATGCCTTCCAGCTTGTCCACCGTCAGGGTGTCCAGCTCCTCCTTGCAGAGCTTGGACAGAGCAGCCCCAAAGAAGGTATCGCCTGCGCCGTTGGTGTCGCCCACCTTGCAGGGAACGCCAGCCACATGACCGGTCTTGTCTCCAAAGCGGTAGAATACGCCGTTTGCACCCAAGGTGACGAAAATCAGCCGGATGCCGTTCTGTGCCAGCTGTGCCGTGCCACTTTCGCAGTCAGTGGTGCCGGTGAGCAGGGGCAGCTCCTCATCGGAAACTTTCAGAATATCCACCAGCGGCAGGGGTGCTTTCATCTGAGCAATGGCATCCTCTTTGTTCTTCCAGAGGTTTGCACGGTAATTCGGGTCATAAGTAATGACAGCACCCAGCTTTTTGGCGCGGGCGGCAGCGTCCAGCGTAGCGGTGCGGGAGGGGTCAGCGGTCAGGCTGACAGAGCCGAAGTGGACGATTTTGGCAGCTTTCAGAGCGCCCTCCGAAATGTCCTCTTTGCTCAGCATCACGTCAGCGTTGGCGCTGCGGTAGAAGCTGAAATCCCGCTCGCCGGTGGCATCCACCGAGACCACCGCCATGGTGGTGGGGTGGTCTGCATCCACCGCCATGCCGGAAACGTCCACCTTGTTTTCTGCCAGAACCTCTTTCAGGTAGCGGCCAAAGGCATCCGCACCCACCTTGCCGATAAAGGCGGTCTGTGCGCCCAGTCTGGAAGCAGCCACAGCCAGATTTGCCGGGGCACCGCCGGGGTTTGCGGCAAACTGAGGAATGCCGCGCTCATCCTTGCCGGTCTGGGTCAGGTCGATCAAAACTTCACCAATCGTTAAAATGTCCATGCGTTTTCTCCTTATTTTTATCCTATAAGCTAAAACCCAACGATCACCGCTGGAACAGATAATGAATGTAAGCGGCTGCACGCTCCGGGTGCGGTGCATTCTGCACTACCCCAAGATAGACCTTGCCAGAAAAACCTGCCTGCCTGACAAACGGCGTGTCCGAAATATCCAGCACGGTCCCACCGGCGTTCAGACCCGGCAGTGCATGGAAAGACGCATCCAGTGTCCGCAGATCGAGAAAATAATCATCTGCCAGCAGTCGATCCCGTGCATATTCGTCCATCAGAACAACATCCAACCGCTGGGCACTGACTGCACCCAGCAGCTTCATCTCCGAAGCATATACATACTGCTCCTCTGCGCGTTCGCTCTCGCTGAGCAGCAAGCCGGACAGCAGATCGACCTGTTGCTTTTTGGTCAGACCCTGCGCCTCGGCAAAGCCGGTGGTAAGCTGTTCCGTCAGATCAGACCCGGCAGTGATATTTACCAGACCAAGGTAAAGCACATCCTCTTTTTTCGTCACATGGCGGTAGGCTGCATACCCGAGGATATAGACGACGATGAGTACGATCGCAATGGGCAGCTTGTAATATGCCCAGATGTGCTCCCACTTTTTGCGCCCATGGAGGGAGCGGAGCGTATCCCGGTCAGTTTTCGTCATGGTCGTATTCCTCGTGTACTGCATCAGGGTCTCCACCAATCAGATAGAGGATCCGAAGCATCAGAAAGGAGCAGAGCATGGCGCAGAAGCCCATGCCCAGCAGGAATGCAGGCGTGAACACAAACACTATGACGTACCCCATGATGCCATAGATCGCCGCCATCAGCAGGGTGCAAAACAGATACCGGACACCCACGAGAAACGCTGTTTTCAGGATGCCGAAGGTGGTGTTTTCAAACCGTGCCAGCAGAGGAAAGGCATACAGCAGAACGATGCCGTACAGAACTGCCGCACCAATAAGCACTGCAGTGAGCAGCGTCCAGAAAATGTTTTCGCTCCACATTCGGCGCAGCACAAAGCCATCCGCAGCCAGGAAACTGCCGACTGCCAGCAGGATAAGCCAGAGTTTTGTGGCGGGCTTAAAATTTTCCCGGAACGCCTTAAAAAACATCCGGGTCAGACCATCGTCCCGATCTTCCGCCATTTTGAGTGTGACGTAGAACAAGGCGGTCGTAGAAGCCCCTATGGTAACGATGGGCAGGCTGCACACGAGCCATAAGATGTTCAGGTAAGCACTGTAAGTCAATTTCGTCAGCACAGCAAACAGCGGCTTGTCCGTATTGCACAGGTCACGCATGGGGGTTCTCCTTTCGCTCAATCTCCTGTGGATTCGCGCAGGATCAGGTTGGTTTCCGTATAGACGGTGCGATAGTTCAGCGATGGCTCTTCGATGCGGGTCATAAGCAGATTGGCAGCGGTGTAGCCCATGATCTGTCCATGGATATGGATCGAAGTCAGACGGGGGGCAAAGTAGGAAGCCTCCTGACTGTCATCGAAGCCGCAGACCCAGATATCATCGGGAACCGAATACCCCAGCTCATCCAATGCCTTGACCAGATCCATGGCAACAAAGTCATTGGCGCAGACAAAGGCATCCGGCATCGTTTTGAACCGACGGATGGTTTCGTACAGGGAGACCGGATAGTTCTGCTGTCCAGATGGCATCGCACAGGTGCTCAGGCCTTCTGTCAGACCAAAGTGCTCCACTGCATCCTTATAAGCCATATAACGCTCAAAGAAGGACTGACAGTGGTTTTTATCCCCCGCAAAGCTGATGCGTTTTTTGCCGCGCTGGACCATGTGGGCCACCGCATTCTGGATCTCAATGCGGTTTTCCATATAAAGGCGGTCGGCTTTAAGAGGAGGACGCATATCCATCACAGGGGTGTCTACAAACAGCAGCGGAACATCCAGATCGCACAGCATCTGTGCGTAGTCATAGTCGAATACTTCAATGCAGATGATGCCGGCTGTGTGCTGGATATTGAGAGAAGATGGAAGTTTTTTCTCTTTCAGCTCTATGGGAGAAATGCGATGAATGGTCATGCCGCTGTGCAGATGGTTGATTTCCGACTGGAAACGATCCAGCATCGTGGAGGAAAAGTGAGAGCTGCTCAGAAACTGGGTCGTCAGCATGGCGATCTCCCGTTTGTCACTCGGCAGAATGAAAGGCTCTGCTGCTTTTGCAGCGTCTTCCTGAAACAGCGGCAGATAGGCGAACTGCTTATAGCCCATTTCGGCGGCTTTGCGCAGGATCTTCTCCCGTGTGGCATCTGCCAGCACACCGGTGTTGTTGATGGCCTTTGAAACTGTGTTGCGGGAAAGCTGCAGTTCGTTTGCAATATCCTGAATGGTGACCTTGGTTGCCATAAGTCATCCTCTTTCTTTATAATATAGGAGCGGATGTTCTTTTTTTATAGATAAAGTCTGGTGACGGATCTTGTTCTTTATGACTCCAGTATAGTGCAAATGCACAAATTAGTCAAACGTAAAAATGCAAATCATCATTTTGCATATTTGCGCACTTTCGAATTTGTGCATCTGTACAAATCCACAGTATTTCTTGATATATACTATGAATTATCGTTGACATTCGCTTGCTTGCGTGGTATAAATGAATTACAGAGTTTTACATTTGCACAATCAAAGTAAAAAGTGCAAAATTCAAAGGTGCAAATGTAAAATGCAAATCAAGCGGCAAACAAATCAAAAAGGAGGAGAATGATTCATGAAAGCAAAGACAGCCTCGCCGGAAACGGCTGTGCTGGCAGCAGAACGCAAGCTGCACAACACATGGGTCTACATCAAGCGGCATTGGCAGCTTTACCTGTTGTTCCTGCTGCCTGCCGTGGTGCTGACGCTGGTGTTCAAGTACGCTCCCATGGGCGGTGTGCTGATCGCGTTCCAGAAGTACAATCCCTTCAAAGGCATCTGGGGCAGCGAGTGGGTAGGCTTCAAAAACTTTACCCGCTTCATGTCCTCGCCGGACTTCCAGCGCTATCTGATCAACACCCTGAAACTGAGCGTCTACGGTCTGCTGTGGGGCTTCCCGATCCCCATCCTGCTGGCATTCCTGCTCAACCGTATTGAGAGCAAGAAGATCAAGCAGAAGGTGCAGCTGGTGCTGTATATGCCCAACTTCATCTCGGTCATCGTGCTGTGCGGTATCGTCCGGGTGCTGCTGAGTGTCACCGGCCCGGTGAACGGCCTGCTTCACACCAGCATCAACTTTATGACGCTGCCGGAAGTGTTCCGCCCCATCTACATCATCAGCGGCATCTGGCAGGGTGCCGGCTGGGCATCCATCATGTACACCGCATCCCTTTCTAACGCCAGCAAAGATCTGAAGGAAGCTGCGATGATCGACGGCGCAAACCTGATCCAGCAGATCATGACGGTGGAGTGGCCCGCCATTAAGGATATGGTCGTGATTCAGTTTATCCTGCAGGCAGGCAACATCATGAGCATCGGTTTTGAAAAAGCCTATGCCCTGCAAACTGACCTGAACCTGAACACTGCCGAGATCATTGCAACGTACGTTTATAAAAAGGGCCTGTTGGACGGCGATTACAGCTTTTCCACGGCAGTCGGTCTGTTCAACACCGTTGTCAACGTCATCCTGCTGATCGCAGTGAACAAGATCGTTGCCAAAATGAACGATGGCAAGGGCTTGTAAGGAGGGGTTTACCATGGCAAAACAGAAAAAATCAAAAATGGCCCTCTACACCAGACAAGATAAGATCATCCTGTACTGCGGCTACGCACTTCTGGGCTTGTTCCTGCTGGCGATCATCGTTCCGATGATCTACATCGTCATCGCGTCCTTTATGGACCCGGTCACTCTGCAAAACAAGGGCATCTCCTTTGATTTCAGCAAGTGGAGTCTGGATGCTTACCAGCGTGTCGTTTCGGACAAGCAGATCTGGGTCGGCTTCAGGAACGCAGTACTTTACTCGATCATCTTCACCATCATCTCGGTAGCTGTGACGATGCTTGCCGCTTATCCCATGTCGCTGCCGGACTTCAAAGGCAAAACGATCTTCAACACCTTGTTTGTGATCACGATGTTTTTCAGCGGCGGTCTGATCCCCACCTACCTGCTCATCAACAATCTGGGTCTGCTGGATTCCATGTGGGCGGTCATTCTGCCGGGAGCATTCAGCGTGTGGAACATGATCATTGCCCGTACCTATTATCAAGGCATCCCGCGTGAGCTGCGCGAAGCTGCGGATGTGGATGGAGCCAGCGAGATGCTTTACTTCTTCAAGATCCTGCTGCCCGTCTGTATGCCGGTGGTGGCAGTTCTGGCTCTGTGGCAGTTCGTGGCAATGTGGAACAGCTACTTTGACGCCATGATCTACCTGAACAGCGCATCGAAGCAGCCGCTGCAGCTGGTGCTGCGTTCCATCCTGATCCAGAGCCAGCCGGAATCCGGCATGATCGCAGATATCCAGAGTACTGCCGAACGTGCGAAGATGGCAGAGCTGCTCAAATATGCAACCATTATTATTTCCAGTCTGCCGCTGCTGGTGATGTATCCCTTCTTCCAGAAGTATTTTGATGCCGGCATCATGGCTGGTTCCATTAAAGGCTGAGGATATTCCAGAATTTTATGAGCCGGTACGCTCATCTGTTACACGAAAAAAGAAACATGAAAAAGGAGAAAATACCATGAAAAAGCTGATCTCTCGCCGCAACTTCCTCAAGGTCTGCGCTCTGGCGGGTTCTGCCGCTGCTCTGTCTGCCTGTGGCGGCGGCAAATCCACCGGCAGCAGCAATTCTGCTGCCGCAGCTGTGGACACGACCGGTGCCGTTACATTTCCGCTGTCCGAAAAGGTCACCTTTACCGGTATGACCAGCTTCCCTGTGGGCAGCGAACCCGAGCCGAACAACCGCACCATCTTCAAGCGTCTGGAAGAGCAGACCAATGTGCACATCGACTGGACCGCCATCCAGTCCGACCAGTGGAGCGATAAGATCACCCTGAATATGTCCAACCCCAACACCCTGACGGATTTTGTTTTTACTGCTGATTTTACCGACAGCAATCTGCTGCGCTACGCAGATCAGGGTGTCATCCTCAATCTGGAAGACTACATTGACAACAATATGCCGAATCTCCAGAAGGTCTTTGAGCAGTACCCGGAGTACCGCACCATGTGTACCGACAGCGATGGCCACATCTGGGCACTGCCCTGGATCGAGCAGCTCGGCGCAGAAAAGACCGCCATCCAGACCATTGGCAACATGAGCTTCATCAATACCAAGTGGCTGAACTTCCTCGGTCTGTCGATGCCCACCACAGTGGACGAGTTTGAACAGGTGCTGATGGCATTCCGTGATAACGCCGCTTCTATCAAGGCAGAGTATGGCATTGACGGCGACATCATCCCCATGTCCTGCATCGTCAACAACGGCGATCAGGACCCCAGCATCCTCATCAATGGCTTTGGCGAAGGCTACGGCGATGCAGACAAAGACCGCCATATCGCTGTTACCAACGACCGGAAAGTCATCTGTGCCGCCACCCAGCAGGGCTACCGTGATGGTCTGGACTGGCTGCACAAGCTGTATGCCGAGAAGCTCATCGACCCGGAGTGCTTCACGCAGGAGTGGTCCACCTATGTTTCCAAGGGCAAGGCTGGCCGCTATGGTGTCTGCTTCAGCTGGGATGTTGCCAACATTGACAACCTGACCGACTGGGAGCCGCTGCCTGCCCTGACCGCCGATACCCGGAATATCACTCCGCAGAACGGCTCTTTCACCAGCGGCTTTGCCCGCGGCAGATGCGTTGTCACCGCAAAGGCGGCTAATCCTGCACTGGTTTGCGCATGGCTGGATCAGATGTACGCACCCCTCCAGTCTCCGCAGAACAACTGGGGTACTTACGGCGATGCGGAAGGCTTTAACATTTTTGAACTGTCCACCAACGATAAGGGCGAGCCCATGCTGAAGCACGCTCCTCTGGGCGATGCTTCTCCCGTGGAAGTCCGTGAAGCGCAGTGTGTCAGTGGGCCTCTGGCGGTTCTGGATGATTACTATGGTGTATACGTTACCTGCCCGGACGATGCACAGTACCGTCTGGACTGGATCAAGGAGATCTACACCCCGGATATGAACAACGATTATGTCTATCCCAATGTCTTTATGAGCAACGAGGACACCGAGCAGGTCTCTAACCTGCAGGCAGATCTGCAGACCTACATGAATACGCAGAAGGCCAACTGGATCATGAACGGCACTAAGGATGCAGAGTGGAACGACTATCTGAGCAAGCTGGAAGCCTACGGCCTGTCCGACTATCTGGGCATTATGCAGAAGTATCTGGATGCTTACTACGCATAAGAATTCTTTCCTTTGGAGGATTCCATGAACGATTTGACTTTACAAAAAGCCCGTGCCTACGAGGCCGAGCACGGCGCAGCCATTTCCCCGGCGGAACGCCCTGCTTACCACATGACTCCTTATGTGGGCTGGCTCAACGACCCCAACGGCTTCTCTTATTATAAAGGGAAGTATCACCAGTTCTATCAGTATAACCCCTACGATGTGCGGTGGGCGCCCATGCACTGGGGTCACGCCGTCAGCACCGACCTGCTGCACTGGGAGTATCTGCCCTGTGCACTTGCCCCGGATTCCCCGGTGGACAACGGCCCCGGCTGCTTCTCCGGCTCTGCCACCGAGATGGATGACGGCAAGCAGCTGCTGATGTACACCAGCGTGGTGGCAGAAAAGCAGCCCAATGGGGAGATGCGGGACATCCAGACCCAGAGCATTGCCATCGGTGACGGTCTCAACTACGAAAAGCCTGCCTGCAACCCGGTGCTGACCCAGAAAGACCTGCCGGAAGGCTTCAGCAAGTTCGACTTCCGGGACCCCAAGATCTGGCGTGAGGCCGACGGCACCTACTCCGCCGTCACCGTCTGCCGGGCCGAGGACGGCAGCGGCGCAGCGGCACTGTTCCAGAGCAAGGACGGCTTCGACTGGCACTTTGTCACGGTGCTGGAACGCTGCAACAATCAGTACGGCAAAATGTGGGAGTGCCCGGACTTCTTCCCGCTGGATGGCAAGCAGGTTTTGATGCTGGGGCCCATGGAGATGCTGCCCAAGGGCGAGTTCCACAATGGTCACAACGTCATTGCCTTCATCGGCAGCTACGACGAAGCCACCCACACCTTCACCAAGGAAAATGTGCAGCTGATGGACGGCGGCATCGACTTCTACGCCACCCAGACCACCCTTGCCCCGGATGGCCGCCGCATCATGACCGCATGGCTGCAGACATGGTCGGACACCGAGGATAAGCCCCAGGGCTGCAAGTGGTTCGGGCAGACCATCTGCCCCCGGGAGCTGCATATCAAGGACGGACGCATTCTTCAGACCCCCGTGCGGGAGCTGGATGCCGTCCATGGCAAGCGCACCTTCCACGAAAATGTGACGGTGCAAAGCGAAACTTCTCTGGAAGGCATCAAGGGCCGTGTGGCCGACCTGACCGTCACGGTGCAGCCCGGCGAATACCGCTCCTTCACCCTGAAGCTGGCCGCCGATGCAGACCATCACACCAGCCTGACCTACGACCCCTACACTTCCGAGCTGACGCTGGATCGCAGCTATGCCGGTTCCCGTGCCGACATCGTTCACCGCCGCAGTTGCAAGGTGCGCAGCCAGAACGGTGCACTCAAGCTCCGCATCCTGTTGGATAAGAACAGCATCGAAGTTTTCGCCAACGACGGTGAGCAGACCATGACCGCATGGATCTACACCCCCCAGTCTGCCGACGGCATCACCTTTGCTGCCGATGGCAAAGCAACTGTTACGGTGGAACAGTTTGAGCTGAATCTGTAACCTGATATTCCCTTCATTTCTCCTTCATCAATACAGCCCCGTTCTGGATTCCTTCACCAGAACGGGGCTGTGCTTTTTGTATCGGTTCTATGCGCTCTATTTTGATGACGGAGCTTTTTGTTGGGGCGATTCAGCTCACTTGCCCAGATGCCAGATGTCGCGGTCATACTCGGCGATGGTACGGTCGGAGGAGAACATCCCCGCTTTGGCAATGTTCACCAGACACTTGCGCCGCCAGCCCATGGGGTCGCAGGCGTAATCGCTGAGGGCCTGCCCTTTGCGGACGACATAGGCGTTGAAGTCCGGCAGGGTCTGGAACCAGTCCTTGTGGATCAGCTCATTGTGCAGGCGGGTCAGATTTTCGGCATGGCCGGCAGCCAGCATCTCCGGGCCGGTGAGGAAGCTGATGGCGCGGCGGATGTTGGCATCGCCCTCCACCCACTGGGCCGGGTCGTAATCGCCCACGGCGTAGCGGTGGATGACCTGATCGGAGGTCTGGCCGAAGATATAGATGTTCTCCTCGCCCACCTGCTGGCTGATCTCCACATTGGCACCGTCCATGGTGCCCAGCGTCAGCGCGCCGTTCAGCATGAACTTCATGTTGCCGGTGCCGGAGGCTTCCTTGGAGGCAAGGCTGATCTGCTCGGACAGGTCACAGGCCGGGATGAGCTTTTCGGCGGCGGTGACGTTGTAATTTTCCACAAATACCACCTGCAGCCACTTGGACACCTCCGGGTCTGCGGCGATGACCTTGGAGAGGGTCAGCAGGGCATGGATGATGTCCTTGGCAATGGTGTAGGCAGGAGCAGCCTTGGCACCAAAGATGCTCACCAGTGGCATGGCAGGCAGATGCCCTGCCTTG
>OLIY01002189.1_pt1 | contig 10800 bp, 13 predicted proteins | sample 1601431 | NCBI WGS metagenome assembly OLIY01 (sample SAMN04168659, study PRJEB22393) | human gut metagenome | biome: human gut microbiome; feature: stool | host: Homo sapiens | collected 2014-05-12
ATCATTAGAGGAGAAGTAGTGCTTGGCATTAACTTTCCCGTATAGATCCAGCTTGTTACTGTCTTTATTATAAATTTCAGCTGCCTGAGCAGACATCGCCATCAGTACTGATGCAGCTACAGCAGAAATTGCCACTGTTAATTTTTTCATTGTACGCCCTTTTTTTTGAACTATTATTAAAAAATGATGTCACTGCGCGATAAATATTCATCTAATCAATGCGATTATTTCAAGATGTAAGTTTTAGTTTCTCATTTAATTTGTGAAGTAGATCTCTATTTTTATCTGAACCTTTTCTATCTAATCCTATTCATGGCTCTTGTTTGAACGAAAATAAATCTATTAGCTAATTTATATTAATGGCACTTATTTATAAGCGCTCTATAATTCTTTAGCTTAATTTAAACAAACTAAAAATAACATCGGAAATTATTCATTGGTTATTTGTTGAAGTTTTCTTATGTATTTGTGGTGGTGTTTTGAACACTCGGTGGCATTCTCACAAATATCATTTAGTAGTTTACGTACGTAAAAAATTGGTTATGCTGTTAAGAGTGGTTACTTCGTCACACAGCTTAAACCCGCCGTCGAGCGGGTTTTTCCATTTTTTGAGTCTCGATATTAGCTGATAACCCAATACCTGAGTTATTCACTGACTCCGAATCTGTTACGTTTCTGCCTTTATTGCGATACGTAGTATCCCCTTAATTTACACCCGCTTTGTCTGCGAGGTGGGGTTATGAAATCCATGGATAAGTTAACAACGGGTGTCGCCTATGGCACCTCAGCAGGTAGTGCCGGGTACTGGTTTTTACAGTTGCTCGATAAAGTCACGCCCTCACAGTGGGCGGCAATAGGTGTGCTGGGTAGTCTGGTATTTGGCTTGCTGACGTATCTGACAAACCTTTATTTCAAGATTAAAGAAGATAAGCGTAAGGCTGCGAGAGGTGAATAATGTCGCCATCATTACGCAAGGCTATTGCTGCTGCTATTGGTGGTGGGGCTGTTGCCATAGCGTCTGTGCTCATCACTGGTCCGAGTGGTGACGATGGCCTGGAAGGTGTCAGCTACATACCATACAAAGATATCGTTGGCGTATGGACTGTATGTCACGGACACACCGGAAAAGACATCATGCTCGGTAAAACGTATACCGAAGCAGAATGCAAAGCCCTCCTGAATAAAGACCTTGCCACTGTCGCCAGACAAATTAACCCGTACATCAAAGTCGATATACCGGAAACAACGCGCGGCGCTCTTTACTCGTTCGTTTACAACGTGGGCGCTGGCAATTTCAGAACATCGACGCTTCTTCGCAAAATAAACCAGGGCGATATCAAAGGCGCATGTGATCAGCTACGGCGCTGGACATACGCTGGCGGTAAGCAATGGAAAGGGCTGATGACTCGCCGTGAGATTGAGCGTGAAGTCTGTTTGTGGGGGCAACAATGAGCAGAGTAACCGCGATTATCTCCGCTCTGGTTATCTGCATCATCGTCTGCCTGTCATGGGCTGTTAATCATTACCGTGATAACGCCATCGCCTACAAAGAGCAGCGCGACAAAGCCGCATCTACTATCGCTGACATGCAGAAGCGTCAACGTGATGTAGCAGAACTCGACGCCAGATACACAAAGGAGCTTGCTGATGCTAACGCGACTATCGAAAGTCTACGTGCTGATGTTTTTGCTGGTCGTAAGTGGCTGCGCGTCAAAGCAGTCTGTCCGGACATGCATAAAACCACCGCCGCCTCCGGCGTGGATGATGGTGCCAGCCCCAGACTTACTGACACCGCTCAACGGGATTATTTCGTTCTCAGAGAGCGCATCGAAACCGTAACTAACCAATTGAATGGTCTGCAAGAGTATGTGAGATCACAGTGTTCATATTAGAAAAGTCTTATCATAAGATTTTTGTATATGGATGCATTATGTCTCAATACGCTCAAGCCGCTTTAAATGCTTATCAATTGGTTGCTCATAACTCAATGTCTCCTCGTGATGCATGGGAGGCTGCTGTCGCTGAGGTTACAGAAAGCGAATCGGCAAGAAAGAAGGGATGCCCAAGGGCAACGTTTCTCGCTCTGGCGGATAGCGGTTATCTGAAGAATGTAAAACAACATCATGGGGAGAAAAAGATCGGTAAGTTGTACCAAAGGGCAATTGAAGTTGCGAATCTGATTCTTGATTTACCCGGAATTAGCAAAGCTGAGCTAGTTGATAAAACTTGCTATAAAGACAGGCAAGGGTCTTATGACATTGCTCTAACTCTCGCTCAGCACGGATTACTCCAGCGTCCTCAATAAGATATTAAGTGATTTATGGCCTCGCTTTTAGCGGGGCTTTTTCATATCTGAATCTCACCATGCATATCATCACCTGACTGGAACGTCAGGAGAATTCGTTACCGGGATTCGATAAAGGTATTCAAGCCTGACACATTATGCGCTGTATCGTCGCCGTATTCCTGCATTAACCATGACCGTAGCCCGACGGGGAATTCCTTCTGCGCGAGTGTGCGGGAATAATCAAAAACGATGCACACCGGGTTTTTACCGCGTTTATTATTCGCGGGTTTGTCCCTCATGCTCGCCAGTCCTGTGCGGGGGTGGAAGAAACAGGACGTGTATTCAGGTCTGTCAGATATTGAATTCATTGCGAATAAACCAGAACGCCTGCGGGTCCTTTCCGGCGATCCGACAGGTTACGGGGCGGCGACCTCGCGGTTTTTCACTATTTATGAAAATTTTTCAGGGAAAATCGTGTCGGTACTTCTCGAATATAACTTTTTGTTTTTTTTAATATTGCATTCGTAAAGGTCCGACATGAAAGTGTCCGAAAATGCCTTTTTCTGGCGTTTTCATGTCGGGCCTTGTATTTGATAATGGGTTGTTTTCATGAAGGTTAATAAAAAGAGGCTTGCCGAAATTTTCAACGTGGACCCGCGGACGATTGAACGCTGGCAGTCTCAGGGACTCCCTTGCGCCTCCAAAGGTAGTAAGGGCATTGAATCTGTATTTGATACTGCCATGGCAATTCAGTGGTATGCGCAGAGGGAAACTGATATCGAAAACGAAAAGCTCCGCAAAGAACTGGACGATTTGCGTGCGGCAGCGGAGTCAGATTTACAACCCGGCACCATTGACTATGAACGCTACCGGCTCACAAAAGCGCAGGCAGATGCGCAGGAACTGAAAAATGCCCGTGAAGACGGAGTAGTGCTGGAAACTGAACTGTTTACCTTCATTCTGCAACGTGTGGCACAGGAGATTTCGGGGATACTTGTGCGTGTGCCGTTGACATTACAGCGTAAATATCCGGACATTTCACCATCACACCTTGATGTGGTGAAAACTGAAATCGCGAAAGCCTCCAATGTTGCAGCTAAGGCCGGTGAAAACGTGGGCGGGTGGATCGATGATTTCAGACGCGCAGAAGGCAGCTAATGCAGCCGGTGCGATAGCTACAGGGCTTTTATCTCTCATTATTCCTGTTCCACTGACGACAGTTCAGTGGGCCAATAAACATTATTACCTTCCTAAAGAGTCGTCTTATACCCCGGGGCGGTGGGAAACACTGCCGTTTCAGGTTGGCATCATGAACTGTATGGGCAACGATCTGATTCGCACGGTTAACCTGATTAAATCTGCCCGTGTTGGTTATACAAAGATGTTGCTGGGAGTGGAGGCTTATTTTATTGAGCATAAATCACGCAACAGCCTTCTTTTTCAGCCCACGGACTCAGCTGCTGAAGATTTTATGAAATCTCATGTTGAGCCAACGATAAGGGATGTTCCTGCATTGCTGGAGCTGGCTCCATGGTTCGGAAGAAAACACCGCGATAATACGCTCACCCTGAAGCGTTTTTCCTCCGGTGTGGGGTTCTGGTGTCTGGGTGGTGCGGCAGCAAAAAACTACCGTGAAAAATCCGTGGATGTGGTCTGTTATGACGAGCTTTCCTCGTTCGAACCGGATGTTGAAAAAGAGGGTTCGCCAACCCTGCTGGGGGATAAACGTATTGAGGGCTCTGTATGGCCAAAATCCATTCGCGGCTCGACGCCTAAAATCAAAGGCACCTGCCAGATCGAAAAAGCGGCCAACGAGTCGGCGCATTTCATGCGTTTTTATGTGCCCTGTCCGCACTGTGGGGAGGAGCAGTATCTGAAATTTGGCGATGATGCCTCGCCTTTCGGTCTTAAGTGGGAGAAGAATAAGCCAGAAAGTGTTTTCTACCTTTGTGAGCATCATGGCTGTGTGATCCATCAGTCTGAGCTTGACCAGAGTAACGGGCGGTGGATCTGTGAAAACACGGGCATGTGGACCCGTGACGGCCTGATGTTTTTCAGCGCCCGGGGTGATGAAATTCCGCCGCCGCGCTCCATCACTTTCCATATCTGGACGGCGTACAGTCCGTTCACCACCTGGGTACAGATTGTCTATGACTGGCTGGATGCACTGAAAGATCCCAACGGCCTGAAAACCTTTGTGAACACCACGCTGGGCGAGACCTGGGAAGAGGCCGTGGGCGAAAAACTCGATCACCAGGTGCTGATGGATAAGGTTGTGCGTTACACGGCGGCGGTGCCTGCCCGGGTGGTTTATCTGACGGCGGGCATTGACTCGCAGCGAAACCGTTTTGAGATGTATGTCTGGGGATGGGCACCGGGAGAGGAAGCTTTTCTGGTGGATAAAATCATCATTATGGGGCGTCCTGATGAGGAAGAGACGCTGTTACGTGTGGATGCGGCGATCAACAAAAAATACCGCCATGCAGACGGAACCGAAATGACTATTTCCCGTGTCTGCTGGGACATCGGGGGGATCGATGGCGAAATCGTTTATCAGAGGTCAAAAAAACACGGTGTTTTCCGGGTGCTGCCGGTAAAAGGCGCATCTGTCTATGGCAAGCCGGTGATCACCATGCCAAAAACCCGCAATCAGCGGGGCGTGTATCTGTGTGAAGTGGGGACGGACACCGCAAAAGAAATTCTCTATGCCCGTATGAAAGCCGAGCCCACGCCTGCGGATGAAGCCACGTCGTATGCCATCCGTTTTCCTGATGATCCGGATATTTTTTCGCAGACAGAGGCGCAGCAACTGGTCGCGGAAGAGCTTGTGGAGAAGTGGGAAAAAGGAAAGATGCGTCTGCTGTGGGATAACAAAAAGCGGCGTAACGAAGCGCTGGACTGCCTGGTGTATGCCTACGCGGCATTACGTGTGTCCGTGCAACGCTGGCAGCTTGATCTGGCTGTACTGGCAAAATCCCGGGAAGAAGAGACGACCCGGCCAACCCTTAAAGAACTGGCAGCGAAGCTGTCCGGAGGAGTGAATGGTTACAGTCGCTGAACTGCAGGCGCTGCGTCAGGCGCGCCTTGATTTATTAACCGGTAAACGGGTGGTGTCTGTCCAGAAAGATGGTCGCAGAATTGAATATACGGCGGCTTCTCTGGATGAGCTTAACCGGGCGATCAATGATGCGGAGTCGGTACTGGGGACAACCCGGTGTCGCCGTCGTCCGCTGGGAGTGAGGTTATGAAACGAACGCCTGTCCTGATTGATGTGAACGGCGTTCCGCTTCGGGAGAGCCTCAGCTACAACGGGGGCGGCGCAGGATTTGGCGGGCAAATGGCTGAGTGGTTGCCACCGGCGCAGAGTGCCGATGCGGCCCTGCTGCCCGCGTTGCGTCTGGGGAATGCCCGGGCAGATGATCTGGTGCGCAATAACGGGATAGCGGCCAATGCGGTGGCCCTGCATAAGGATCACATTGTCGGGCATATGTTTCTTATCAGCTACCGCCCGAACTGGCGCTGGTTGGGGATGCGGGAGACCGCGACAAAAAGTTTTGTCGATGAGGTGGAGGCGGCCTGGTCAGAATACGCAGAAGGGGTGTTTGGCGAGATCGACGTGGAAGGAAAACGCACGTTCACGGAATTTATCCGTGAAGGTGTGGGCGTTCATGCGTTTAACGGCGAAATCTTTGTGCAGCCGGTCTGGGATACGGAAACCACGCAGTTATTCCGTACGCGTTTTAAAGCCGTGAGTCCGAAACGGGTGGACACGCCAGGACATGGTATCGGGAACCGTTTTCTGCGGGCCGGGGTGGAGGTCGATCGATATGGTCGTGCCGTTGCGTACCATATCTGTGAGGATGATTTTCCGTTCTCTGGTAGTGGACGATGGGAACGGATCCCGCGTGAACTTCCCACCGGGCGTCCGGCCATGTTGCATATTTTCGAGCCGGTGGAGGACGGGCAGACCCGTGGGGCTAATCAGTTTTACAGCGTCATGGAACGGCTGAAGATGCTCGATTCCCTGCAGGCAACACAGCTTCAGTCGGCCATAGTGAAGGCGATGTATGCAGCGACGATTGAAAGTGAACTTGATACCGAAAAGGCCTTTGAATATATCGCCGGCGCGCCACAGGAGCAGAAGGATAATCCGCTTATTAATATTCTGGAGAAGTTTTCCAGCTGGTATGACACGAATAACGTGACACTGGGCGGTGTCAAAATTCCGCACCTTTTCCCTGGTGATGATCTGAAACTACAGACTGCGCAGGATTCAGACAATGGATTTTCGGCGCTTGAACAGGCGCTGCTGCGGTATATCGCCGCCGGTCTTGGCGTTTCCTACGAACAGTTGTCCCGTGATTACTCGAAGGTCAGTTACTCAAGTGCCCGCGCCTCCGCCAATGAGTCGTGGCGCTATTTTATGGGGCGGCGAAAATTTATTGCGGCCCGGCTGGCCACGCAGATGTTTTCCTGCTGGCTGGAAGAGGCACTTCTTCGGGGGATTATTCGTCCGCCACGGGCACGTTTTGATTTTTATCAGGCGCGATCAGCCTGGTCACGGGCAGAGTGGATTGGTGCCGGAAGAATGGCCATTGACGGGCTCAAGGAAGTCCAGGAATCAGTGATGCGCATTGAGGCCGGACTGAGCACGTATGAGAAAGAGCTGGCGCTGATGGGCGAGGATTATCAGGACATTTTCCGCCAGCAGGTCAGGGAATCTGCTGAGCGGCAAAAAGCCGGACTCTCACGTCCGGTGTGGATAGCGCAGGCGTATCAGCAGCAGATAGCGGAGAGTCGTAGGCCGGAAGAGGAGACAACACCACGTGAGACGTAATCTTTCACACATTATTGCCGCAGCATTCAATGAACCGCTGCTTCTGGAGCCCGCCTATGCGCGGGTTTTCTTTTGCGCGCTCGGGCGCGAGATGGGGGCAGCAAGTCTTTCGGTACCACAACAGCAGGTACAGTTTGATGCTCTCGGAATGCTGGCTGAAACGGACGAGTACATGGCCGGAGGTAAACGACCGGCCCGTGTTTACAGGGTGGTGAACGGTATTGCTGTACTGCCGGTGACCGGCACGCTGGTGCACCGGCTGGGCGGTATGCGGCCATTTTCCGGAATGACAGGCTATGACGGCATTGTCGCCTGTCTTCAGCAGGCAATGGCGGATAGCCAGGTGCGGGGCGTACTGCTGGACATTGACAGTCCGGGCGGGCAGGCCGCCGGCGCGTTTGACTGCGCTGACATGATTTACCGCCTCCGTCAGCAGAAGCCGGTCTGGGCACTGTGCAATGACACGGCCTGTTCTGCAGCCATGCTGCTGGCGTCGGCCTGCTCCCGACGGCTGGTTACCCAGACATCCCGTATCGGCTCCATTGGCGTGATGATGAGCCATGTCAGCTATGCCGGTCATCTGGCGCAGGCCGGTGTGGATATCACGCTGATTTATGCCGGGGCGCACAAGGTGGATGGCAATCAGTTTGAAGCGTTGCCGGCAGAGGTTCGCCAGGACATGCAGCAGCGGATTGATGCGGCGCGCCGGATGTTTGCCGAAAAAGTGGCGATGTTTACCGGTCTGTCTGTTGATGCAGTCACAGGAACAGAGGCCGCTGTTTTTGAAGGTCAGTCCGGCATTGAGGCCGGGCTGGCGGATGAATTAATCAATGCGTCGGATGCCATCAGTGTGATGGCCACGGCGCTGAACAGTAATGTCAGAGGAGGCACTATGCCGCAATTAACTGCAACGGAAGCCGCCGTGCAGGAGAACCAGCGAGTGATGGGGATCCTGACATGCCAGGAAGCGAAAGGACGTGAACAGCTTGCCACGATGCTGGCAGGGCAACAGGGCATGAGCGTTGAACAGGCCCGGGCGATTCTGGCCGCGGCGGCACCGCAGCAGCCGGTGGCATCCACGCAGAGTGAAGCCGATCGCATTATGGCGTGTGAAGAAGCGAACGGTCGTGAACAACTGGCGGCAACGCTGGCGGCGATGCCGGAGATGACGGTGGAAAAAGCCCGCCCGATCCTGGCTGCTTCACCGCAGGCGGATGCCGGACCATCACTCCGTGATCAGATCATGGCACTGGATGAGGCAAAAGGGGCTGAGGTGCAGGCTGAACAGCTGGCTGCCTGCCCGGGAATGACTGTGGAGTGCGCCCGGGCTGTGCTGGCTGCGGGATCAGGTAAGGCAGAACCGGTCTCTGCATCCACAACCGCCATGTTTGAACATTTCATGGCGAACCATTCACCGGCAGCGGTACAGGGTGGCGTGCCACAGACGTCAGCAGACGGTGATGCGGACGTGAAAATGCTCATGGCCATGCCATGAAGCCAGTGCTGACCATCAATAGGAGGTTTTAACAATATGGTGACGAAAACCATCACTGAACAGCGTGCGGAAGTACGTATTTTTGCCGGTAATGATCCGGCTCATACCGCCACAGGCAGCAGCGGGATTTCTTCTGCAACACCGGCTCTGACGCCCCTGATGCTGGATGAAGCCACCGGGAAACTGGTGGTCTGGGACGGACAGAAAGCCGGTAGTGCGGTTGGCATACTGGTACTGCCGCTTGAAGGCACAGAGGAGGTGCTGACCTATTACAAGTCGGGAACCTTTGCGACGGAGGCAATCCACTGGCCTGAAAGTGTGGATGAACACAAAAAGGCCAACGCCTTTGCTGGCAGTGCCCTGAGTCACGCGGCGCTGCCGTAACACGTTATCAGGCCACCGCGCTGGCCTGACTGATTTCTGAATGAAAGGAACTGATTTATGGGATTGTTTACGACCCGCCAGTTACTCGGTTATACCGAACAAAAAGTTAAATTTCGTGCGCTGTTTCTGGAACTGTTTTTCCGCCGTACGGTGAATTTCCATACCGAAGAGGTGATGCTGGACAAAATTACCGGAAAAACGCCGGTGGCGGCCTATGTCTCCCCGGTTGTTGAAGGAAAAGTGCTGCGTCATCGTGGTGGTGAAACCCGCGTGTTGCGTCCGGGCTACGTCAAGCCGAAACACGAATTTAATTACCAGCAGGCGGTTGAGCGCCTTCCTGGTGAAGATCCATCTCAACTGAATGATCCGGCTTACCGCCGTCTGCGTATCATTACCGATAACCTCAAACAGGAAGAGCACGCCATTGTCCAGGTGGAAGAAATGCAGGCGGTAAATGCTGTGTTGTATGGCAAATACACCATGGAAGGAGACCAGTTCGAGAAAATTGAGGTCGATTTTGGCAGGTCGACGAAGAATAACATCATACAAGGTAGCGGTAAGGAGTGGTCAAAACAGGATCGTGACACGTTCGATCCTACACATGATATTGACCTCTACTGCGACCAGGCCAGCGGTCTTGTGAATATTGCCATTATGGACGGTACCGGCTGGCGTCTTCTGAATGGTTTTAAGCTGTTCCGCGAAAAACTGGATACCCGTCGCGGTTCAAATTCTCAACTCGAAACGGCAGTGAAAGATCTGGGCGCAGTGGTGTCCTTCAAGGGGTATTACGGCGATCTGGCCATTGTGGTGGCGAAAACGTCTTATATAGCAGAAGACGGTATCGAAAAACGTTATCTTCCAGATGGCATGCTGGTTCTGGGGAATACTGCTGCAGATGGGATCCGTTGTTACGGTGCCATTCAGGATGCTCAGGCGTTGTCCGAAGGTGTGGTGGCCTCTTCCCGTTATCCGAAACACTGGCTGACGGTAGGGGATCCCGCCCGTGAATTTACCATGACGCAGTCCGCGCCGCTGATGGTGTTGCCGGACCCGGATGAGTTTGTGGTGGTACAGGTGAAATAATCCGTGAGCGGGGGCGAAATGCCCCCGTGTCTTTTTTCACAGGGGGCTGATATGGCAACGAAAGAGCAAAATCTGAAACGGCTTGATGAACTGGCCCTGATTCTGGGGCGTGAGCCGGATATATCCGGGAGTGCCGCAGAGATAGCGCAGCGGGTGGCAGAATGGGAAGAGGAAATGCAGTCATCCGGCGATGATGTACAGGTTATGAATATGGATATCCGGGAGCGGGAAACCGCGGCTCATGATGTTCGTGAGGAAACATCCGGCGCGTTAACGCGCATCAGAGTTCTGACCTGCCTCCATCTCTGTGGCGTTGATGGTGAAACGGGGGAATCCGTTGAGCTTGCGGATGTTGGTCGGGTGATTCTGATTATGTCCTCAGATGCAAAAACACACGTTGATGGTGGAATGGCTGTTTATGCGTGATTTTCAGAATGCCTTTGATGCCGCCCTTGCCGGGGTGGACAGTACGATTGTTGAAGTGATGGGCATCAGTGCGCAGTTCACCTCCGGTGCACAGCGTGGCGGCGAGGTTCATGGCGTTTTTGACGATCCGGAGTCGCTGGGTTTTGCCAGTAGTGGGATCCGTATTGAAGGAAGTAACCCGTCATTATTTGTGCTTACGGATACGGTTTGTGCTGTACGGCGTGGTGACACGCTGACCATTAACGGCGAGATGTTCTGGGTGGATCGTGTTTCTCCGGATGACGG
>OLIY01002200.1_pt1 | contig 10761 bp, 7 predicted proteins | sample 1601431 | NCBI WGS metagenome assembly OLIY01 (sample SAMN04168659, study PRJEB22393) | human gut metagenome | biome: human gut microbiome; feature: stool | host: Homo sapiens | collected 2014-05-12
GCAGGTCGAGTTCGAGAAGGTCGTGCAGAACTACGCCGATGAGACCAAGAAGGAAGTCAAGGACGAGGACATCTGGCGTCTGTTCAAGGACGAGTACCTGCCGGTCGAGGAATCCGGCGCCACCGCGGCTGGTGTCGTGGTCGGCGACAGCAAGGACGAGACCCTGAAGCAGTGGGGCCGTCTGAAGCTGCTCAAGGTGTCCGTCTCCTCCGGCGAGGATGGTTCCGACACCGTGCTTAAGGCCCGCATCCTTGACCGTGGCGTGAACGTCGGCTAAGGAGGGCTCATGGCTTGGCGCGCATACGTGGTGGACACGATCAGCGGACAGCTCTTGTGTCCAATCGACCTGCCGAATTTTTCGTGGTCGGTCAGCGTCGCGGATTCGTCGCTCTCCACCACGAAGTCGAAGGGTATTGGTCAGGACGAGGTGAGCGGGCTGAAGGTGCCATGGACCGCGGTGCCGGCCAATTCGCCAGGCGAACGCTCACGGCTCCTCGCGCCAGACCGGCGCAGCGTCGCACTCTGCTGGACGAGTCCGCTCGATTCGGAGGATGCCATCGGCACACCAATATTGTGCGGCCTCATCGGACAACGCAAGGACGGGCCACTCGACACCGACTTCAGCCTGACGAGCATTTACGGGCTCTTGGGCGACCGGTATCTGGTGCGTGAGGGAGTCTACGGCACTGCCAATGGCAGCACCAGCACCGACGTCATCAACTTCAACAATCTCTCCTTGCGCGCCATCGCGGCCGAGGCGGGGTGGCTGTGCACCACCGCCAAGCCGGGCGGCGGACTGCCCATCGACTGGCACTACCGAGGAGAGCGAGGCTCGCACCAGCGCGAATACGATTCATGGGATATCCAGAACCTGAAGTGCTCGGCCGTGTGGGACAAGATCGCCAACGTGGAAAACGGGCCGGATCTGCAATTGCGGCCGAAACTGTCCGGCAATACGATTCGCTTCGACTTCCTCGCGGGCTCCGACGCGAATCCGGACATCGCTCAGGGCACCATACTCGAGCTTTCCAGCTCGCCTTATGGCGGGACGTTGGAGAACATCACCATCGACCACTTGGGTGCCGTCAGCCGCGTGTACGCGTCCGGTTCGGGCACTGACAAGGCGCAGTTGTGCCACCTGTCCGAGGATCTGAGGCTCGTGAACGGCGACCATGAGCCGTTCCCGCTCCGCGAGATGGCCTACAGCGACACGGACGCGGCCGATGCAAATCTGCTGCGCCAGCATGCCGACGGTGTCCTTTCCGCGAATCACGCGCCGCTCATGCAGATCAAGGGCGAATTGCACGCCAATGATCTGAGCGTGGACGGCACGCCATTGCATCCGCTCGGCAGCTTCTGGCCCGGCGAGACGATGCGGTTGGACATCCAAGGCTTCCCGAGTCTCGCGGACGGCGTGTACGAATGCCGTCTCATGCAGATGAGCGGCGACCAATCGGACAAAGTGAGTCTGATATTCGATGCCATGGAGGATCCCATGGCCTGACATTTTGGAGGTGGCGATGTCCTCTCACGTGGAATTAAATCCAGACGATTCGACGCTCAGCCTGAGCCTGGGCATGAAGGCCATGCGCCTCGCCCTGACCCAGAAGACCCACAAGATGGGCACCGTGCGCATCCCCGGCACGGGCGGCACGGACGTCATCATTGGCGATGGCGCGCAGGATGGCGCGAATCGCATCGACCAGGATGGTAATCAACTGCCGCTCGTGGACACGAGCGGCATCGACAAGGCCGCGCAGGACGCGCAGCAGTCCGCCGACAAGGCCATGACGAAGGCCGACGAGGCGATCGCCAAGGGCGAGCAGATACGCCGGGACGCGCAGGCGGGCATCGAAGACGCGCGCAAGCAGGCGCAGGCGGCCGACGCCAAGGCCGAGCAGGTCCGAACCGATCTCACCAAGCAGGTCCAAAACGTGAAGTCCGAAATGGATTCCGCAGTTGAAGCTGCCCAGACATCCGCTGATAAGGCACAGTCCGCAGCAGACGCGGCCCAGAAGGCGGCTGACAAAGCCAATGCATCCACCGCCGATCTGGACAAATCCATCCAGGCCGTCGATGCGAAGGCCATCGCAGCGAAACCGGCCGAAGCCCAGTCCAAGGCCGAGAACGTCGCATCGGATCTCGATTCTGCGAATGCGGTCATCGAACAGCACACCACCGAACTCGGAGAACTGACGACAAAAGTCAGCAATGCTGTCAAGAAATCCGACAGTGCCCTGAGTGTCTCCACGGAGGCCAAACAGACTGCTACCGAGGCATCGACTACGGCATCTTCCGCATACAAGGATTCGCAGACCGCTCTTACCCAGAGCACCACTGCGACCCAGACCGCAACCGCCGCAAAGACCACTGCCGAATCAGCAGGCAAAACGGCAAACGATTCGCTTAAGCAGTCTTCCGCAGCTGTGCAGACGGCCAATCAGATCAGCACGACTCTGAGGACCGAGTATCAGACCAAGGCGGATGCCGATAAGATCTATGCGACCCAGTCCAGTCTGAAGCAGACTTCGGATTCCATCACGGCTTCGGTCTCAAAGACATATGCCACAAAGGACGCATTGTCCGCTCTCCAGAACGTTGCGGATAACGCCATCGAATCCTGGCAGGGAACCGGTGTCCCGACACTGACAAACAAGCCGGCTTCTGACTGGACCACAAACGCCGATAAGAAGAAGCACTCTGGCGATCTGTATTACGACAAATCAACGGGTAAGGCATATCGTTTCGGTTCTGACGATGGCGAGACATATACCTGGGAGCTGAATCAGGATACCGATGTCACCAAGGCATTGGCGGATGCATCCAAGGCGCAGACTTCTGCGAATAATGCCCAGGCATCTGCAACGGCAGCGAACACTGCAGCCGGTAAGGCTCAATCGACGGCGAATACCGCAGTCAGCAATGCTGCCACAGCGAAGAACGCAGCCGATGCCGCACAATCCAGTGCGAACAAGGCCCAGGGCGATGTCGATAAGCTGAAGATCGATATTCCGGCGACCTATGCGACCAAGAGTTCTCTGACTCAGACCGCGGAATCAATTACGGCAAATGTTGAGTCGGTCAAGGCTACCGCGAATAGCGCCGTGACAGCCGCGTCGACGGCACAGCAGACCGCCGATGGTATTTCCGCGAATCTGTCAAAGAATTACCAGATGAAATCCCAATCCGATGTTATATATGCAACAAAGGCGAGTCTGAAGGCGACTTCCGATAGCATTTCCGCCGAAGTGACCAAAGCGCAGGGAACCGCCGATGGTGCTGTGACAGCTGCATCGAAGGCACAGCAAACCGCAGATGCCGTAACTCTGAATCTGTCGAAGAATTACCAGACAAAAGCACGGAATGATGCTCTGTATGCAACCCAGACGAGTCTGAAGGCGACTTCGGATTCGCTTAGTGCGAATATTACGGCAAATGCGAAGACCGCACAAAGCGCTGTTGACAAGGCTACGAGTCTCGAAGCGAATCTCAATGGGTTTAAGACCACTGTTGCTGAGACTTATACTACCAAGAATGATTTCAACAATCTTACGATTGGTGGACGGAACCTTCTTGTTAAATCGAATTTCATTAAGACTTATCTAGATACCGTAACTGGAAATCTTCAAAGTCCAGATGTTCCAGTTTCAGATTCAGAATGGAGTGGCGATACATCATCTAAAAAACCAATTGCAGTCGATCCAAATACAACATATGTTTTAAGTGCATATGGTTCAATGACTGATACTGCAAATTACACTGGTCGTATCAGTCAGTTTGATTCCGAAGGTACTCTTATCAATTTTGTAGTTCCTTCAATATCAATCAGAGATAAAGGTCATATTACCTTTACGACTGATACAAATGCAGCTACCATCTTAGTTGGTATTTATGCCTTTCCAAAATATCGATGGAAGCTCGAAAAAGGCACTAAACCAACTGACTGGTCTCCAGCCCCTGAAGATCTTCAACCAGCAGGAGATTACGCAACCAATAGTTCTGTTACCCAGACTGCGAATTCCATCAAGGCGCAGGTGTCGGAGGTCGCGAAGACCGCTTCCGGGGCGATGAGCAAGGCGTCCTCGGTGGAGCAGACGGCCAGCACATTGTCCTCGAAACTGTCGGAGACCGCGAAGACGTTGGATTCGACCGTGCAGACCGTCAACACGGTGAAATCCACGGCCGACTCGAACAAGGCCACGTTGACGCAGGTCGCGAAGACCGCTTCCGACGCGTCGAGTCGGGCGAGCAGCGTGGAACAGTCGTTGAACGGCTTCAAGACGACTGTAAGCCAGACCTATGGCCGTGGTTCGAACCTCTGGGTCAATCCGACGTTCGATGCCGACAAGCCCCAGATTACCTCTCGGGTGAATAATGTCACTGCGCCGAATGGGAGCGGAGTGAATCTGCTCGCAAGTCGTGATCATCACAATAATGCCACTAGTTTTCCTGTAGTTCCGGGTCATACCTATGTGATAACCGCTCATATCAAGCGATTAAAGGGAGACAAACCACTGAATGCTGGCATCTGGTACACTGCACAGACCGGCGGAAATTCCTTTTACACATATCGGGGAGCTGAATCGACGTCAGACCTTAGCGACGGATGGATTGCTGCGACATGGCGTTTCTCCTGTCCGAATGGGAAATCCAGAGGATGTGTGTTCCAGATCGATCAGTCGGCAAGTAATGGTCCGACGCAGTGGTATGTGGCGAATGTCGTCTGCACCGATGTCACCGGTCTTCAGCCAGCCGGAGATTACGCCACGAATTCCTCCCTGACGCAGACGGCGAACCAGATCCGCGGCGAAGTGTCGGAGAAATACCAGTCCAAGAACGGTATGAGCTCTTACGCCACGAATTCCGCCCTGACGCAGAAGGCCGACGAAATCACAGGCAAGGTGACGGAGGTCGCGAAGACCGCCCAAGGAAACACGACCACCATCAGCCAAGTGTCCCAGAAGGCCGACAGGATCAACGCGACCCTGTCGCAGCAGATCAGCGGCAAGGCCGACACGAGCAGGGTCAGCAGCTTGGAACAGAACCTCGACGGGTTCAAGACCAGCGTGGCGAAGACCTACCAGACCAAGGGGGACTATCCGACCAAAGCCGAGGTGCAGTCCAGGATCGACCAGTCGGCCTCCTCGATCAAATCGACGGTCGGCCAGACGTACACGACCCTCGCCGCGACCGAGGCGTTGAGGAAGAGCGCGACCCGCACGTTCACGCTGACCGGCGCGGCGGGTAAGGCGAAGTGGGTGAAACTCGGCTATCTCACCAGTAATGGGGACGATTCGAGCGTCCTGATCCACGTGTACTCCGGCAACGGGTACAACGGCCAGGCTTCCCAGAACGCGGAGTTCGAGATCTTCGTCAAGGACGGATGGCAGCAGTCAGCGTCCGCCAATGGCGCGTTCGGCGTGAGCGTGAACCGCATCCGCAACGCGGACGACGTGAAGGTCAAGGTCGTGGCGTTCAGCTCGACCACCTGCGACATCTGGGCGTACCTGCCATGGGCGTACTGGAATGGCCATTACACGCTGCATGGTAACTACAAGTCGTGGCAGGATGGGCCGAATTGCGGTGGCACGAGGATACAGGACGCGGAGCCCACGTCGGGCACCGCGCAGGACCTCGCCTACGACACGCTCAGCACAAGGTCGTATGTCGACCAGACGGCCAAGAGCGTGGCCTTGGGTGTCGTGCAGAACTATCAAGGTTCTGACGGTTCCGGGCTTGCCACGAAGTCGGACATCACGGCCGCGAAGGCCAGCATCACCAGCACTGTCGCCAGCACGTATGCGCCGAAAACCGGTGTCACGCAGGAAATCTCGTCGAAAATCACCCAGAACAACAACAGCCTGGACGTGAAGTTCGCAACCAAATCCGAGACCAAGACCGCGCAGGCCACGGCGAACACAGCCAAGTCCGACGCTTCCGACGCCAAGTCGCGCGTCGGCACGCTGGAGGACTGCATCAGTCTCACTTCCGCAGGCGTTCGCGCCGGGCACCAGAAAAACGGCGTGTTCAACGGCGTGAGCGCTTTGGTGAACACTGACGGCAGTTTCGACCTGCTGGACAAGGACGGCAACCTGCTTACGCGTATCGACCGGCACAGTTTGCAGGTGGCCGGTGACGATGGGGTCGGTTCAGGGCATTTGATCCTGTCGCAGGACGGTCTTGACATCACCGTGCAGCCTACGGCGAACAAGGCGGTCGCCTATCATATCCAGCTCGGCGCGGGCGGCATCAGCATCACCGCGCCAGACGGGGCGCATGTCGAATGCTCGGCCCGGACCGGTCTTGATCTGGAGACGGTGAAATACGGAAAACTGTCCATCGGCTCCGGCGGCTTGCAGTTCACGAACGACCAGGGCTGGGGCTTGGCGCTCTCCGCCGCGGGCTGGAGTCTGAAATGGGCGGGGAACCACACGCTCGCCACGGGCCCGACCGCTGGCGCATTGTACATCGACGGACGTCAGATCGTCACAAGATGATTTTTGGAATATGGAGGTAAGTATGGATGATGTCGTCAAAACCGGTGGAGTGCTGGATTTGCGTCCGGCGAGGGGCAGCCTTGTCTATCAGCTTCTGCGGCTTGGACTGTCTTTCGACCATAAGGACGCGTCCGGTGAGACCTGGACGGATTACCGTCGTGGCGTGATCGTGACTTTCACGAGTCGTGACGCTGCGGCCGATGTCGTTGTCGCCGATATGGATACCAAGGATTCCAGGACGGTTGCCGTGTCCGACTTGGCGGATGTGACCGAGGTGAAGACCTGGCGCAGTGATGGTGCCGAGGGTTAGGCGTCCTGTTCCCTGATTGTCTGTTTTGTTGTTCCCCGTCGTTCAGGCGGGTTTCTCTTTTTTTCAGGAGGTTATGTTGACTCAGATCAAATTCGATTTCGGCCATCCAAGCGCGGATGGCAGTCGAAGAGGCTCGACCCATGGGAGAGCCGATGCCGCCGCTTGATCTCTTGTCGAGCACGGAATTCTGGACGTCGCTGTTCGTCACCTTGGTCGGAGGCGGGGGAGTGGGCGCCATCATCGGCGCGATCTCCAGCCGCCGCAAGGACACTGCCGACATCGCCGCACAGGCGTGCGACATCCTGACCGATTCAGTCATCAAGCCTTTGCGCGAGCAGGTCGAATCGCAGGAGGAGCAGATACAGCATCTGGAATCGCAGCAGCGGAAGTATTTCACGCTCACGGCCTACACCCGCGACCTTTTCCATTGGCTTGGCTTGTTCTGCGAGATCATCGAGCCGGAATTCCTCAAACGTCATCCGAAGCCGCACCTGCCGGACGAATTGCGCGCGGATGTCGCACCCGAGACCTTGGAGGAGCGATGACGTCCATCGGCATCCTCTGCATCCTCTGTGCGCTCGTCCTCGTCTTCAACCACGGCGCGCACCTGCGCTGACAATCATTTTTCAAGGCCATCTCCTCGGAGGTGGCCTTTGCCATATCTAAGGAGGCAATCATGGCGGAACACGCCAACGAAAAACAAACCACCAATCTTCCCGGATTGACCGGCGAACGGGTCAAGGCCGGCGTGACCATCGTTGTCACCCTCTACGCTTTGGTCAACGCCGGTCTCAGTCTGGCCGGAATCAATCCGCTGCCATTCACGGACGAGCAGGTGAGCGCTTCGGTTTTCGGCGTCATCGGCATCGCGGGCACGATCTACGGCTGGTGGAAGAACCAGAACATCACGTCCGCGAGCCTCGCGGGACAGCAGCTCGTGGACGCCCTGAAGAAGGAGGGCGTGGTCCACGGCGTCAGCGCCGCGAAGAGCGCGGCCCTGAGCGCGGCGGCAGCCGTGGACAAGACCACGCCGAAGACTGCCGCCGAATCGGCCGAATCGACGGACGCGGACAACACCGTGGCAGACTCCGACTTTGTGCCGGGCGGTGACGTCCAGTGACCGGCGCAGGCTTCGCAAGATGGCGCGGCAGTCCGAACCACTATCAGGGCCGTGACGGGTTGCACGTCGATCACATCACCCTGCATATCATGGTCGGCCGATTGGCCGGCACGGACTCGTGCTTCATGAGCTCCAGCTTCCAGGCCGCCTCGCACTATGGCGTCGGCGGCGACGGCAGCGTCTACCAGTGGGTGGACGAGACGCAGGGCAGCTGGGCGGACGCCAATTGGCAGAGTGATTGCAGCGGCATCACCATCGAGCACGAGGGCGGCATGGACGGAATCCCCGTCACCGACGCGGAGGTCGAGGCCAGCGCCAGACTGTGCGCCGACATCGCCCGCCGATACGGGTGGAAGACGCTGTGGCACGACGCCAGCGGCAATCGCGCCGGCAATATCGTCCTGCACCGCGAGGTGCCGGGCACGGACCACTACGGGTGTCCCGACAGGTGCGTCAACGCGCTGCCGGTGGACAGGATCATCAAAAGAGCGAACGAATTATTAGGAGGAGACGACATGTCGGCAGAAGACGTGTGGAATTTTCGACAGAACGGCGTCCTGATGCGTGACCGCCTGCAGGGCACGGACGCGGCGGCAAACGCCACGAAGAAGGAGCTTTTCAGGCTTTCGCAGTGGGACAGGAACACCCACGCATCCGCCTTGGGCAACCTCGTGGTCGAACAGCCGGTGCAGGGCGGCGCGAAATTAGGGGATCGTGTGGCCGGCATCGATGCGAAGACCAGCCAATTGGTCACGCAGGTCACCGCACTGACCGAGGCGGTCAAGACCCTCGCCGAATCCAAGGGTGCCGACCCCGACCAGATCGCGGCCGCTGTGGAGGGCGCGGTGAAGGCCAAGCTCGACAAGCTCAGGATCACCGTCACCGACGGCCAGTGATTAATTTTCGGGCGCGAGACTCAACCTCGCGTGGAAAAATTTCACGCATTCGAATGCTTGTGGAAATTCTCACACCCCGTTTTTAAGCGTGGGAAATCGCGCTTTTGAATTCCTGTTGGAATATTTTGCGCCCTAATGCAACATCGCCCCTCTCTCAGCATGATGCTGGGGGAGGGGCTTTTTCTTCATTCCGCATACAAACCGCATACAAAGACCGTCACGTTGCGTTCCATACAGTCATAACCAATCACAACTTACAGGATGGCAAAAGCGTTGAAATGCCAACGTTTCTCAATCTCCAAACAGTCTGTCAAACCAAACCTAAAAACCACCAGATATAACAGAATGTCGCAGGTTCAAATCCTGTCAGCCCGACAACGAAAGTAATGTCCTCCGCAATCGGATAGATTGCGGAGGACATTTAGTTATATACGCGATCGCATCAGTCCTGAATGACGGTGCCGACAATGCCGGAGACGATGGCCATAATCAGCGATCCGATTACGGACCACCAGAATCCATCGATGGTTACTCCCACGTCGAACAGGCTTATGGCCAGCCAAGACGCAAGCTCCATGAACAGCCAGTTGATGATTAACGCGATTAGTCCGAACGAGAGAATCGAAAATGGCAATGCGATGGTGTGCACGATCGGTTTGATCGACGCGTTGATCAACGCAAGGAACAACGCGAACGCGCCGATGCCGAGAATGGGTGGTTCGCCAACGGCGTGCATGCCGGGAAGCAGTGTGACCATGACCCCGGCCGCAATGGTCAAAACCAACCAACGTGAAATGAAATGCTCCATGACAGCATCGTATTACATTGCGTTGTCTTATGAAAAAGGAATGTATTTGTGGAACATGCCAGGAAGACGACCTATGCGAGACGGGCGCGGCGTTTTCCACATGGTTTGGTTACCATGAACCATATGGAAGCACTTCATGAGAACCTGTGGCCGGCACCGTATGCCGGCAAACCGTTGAACGCCACTGTGGTGGTACCGGGCAGCAAATCACTGTCGAACCGTTATCTCATTCTCGCGGCGCTCGGACATCGACCCGTGCGATTGGTCGGTCTATTGCGTTCACGTGACACCGAGTTGATGATGGACGCGTTGCGCGCGTTGGGAGTGCGCTGCGAAATCGACGAGCAGGTTGACACCACGGTTACAGTGGTGCCGCCGTCCGACGGCCGGTTCCACGGTGGTACGAAGGTGTTCTGCGGTCTTGCGGGAACGGTGATGCGCTTTGTGCCCGGTCTTGCCATGTTCGCAGACGGTCCTGTGGATTTCGACGGTGACGAGCAGGCGTACGCACGTCCGATGAAGCCCGTGTTGGACGGTCTTGAACAGTTGGGGGCATGTATCGAATACCACGGCGAGGAAGGTCGACTGCCATTTACAATCACTCCACCTCAAACGGTGAGCCAGTGCGCTGAGCCGAGCGTGGTCAGCATTGATTCTTCGGGATCCTCGCAGTTCATTTCAGGACTATTGCTCATCGGCTCTCGAGTGTCAGGCGGTTTGGAACTGCATCACACGGGGGAGAAGACGCCGAGTTTGCCGCATATTCGCATGACCGTGGCCGATCTGCATGGTTCCGGCGTGCGTGTCAACGCAGACGAACACGCTCGCGTGTGGACCGTGCAGCCGGGAGCCGTGCAGCTGCCCGAAACCGTGACGGTCGAGCCTGACCTGTCGAATGCCGCCCCGTTCCTTGGCGCAGCGCTCATCGCCGGAGGAACCGTGCGCGTGCCTCATTGGCCGGAATCCACTACGCAACCCGGAGGCATGCTTCCGGGATATTTGGAACGTATGGGAGCCGAGATCAGCTTCCCGGTGATTGACGGCGTCCGGTATTGCGAAGTGACCGGCGACGGTCGTGTCAGCGGCCTAGGTGATTTCGACCTGACGGCGGCAGGTGAGATCGCGCCATC
>OLIY01002207.1_pt1 | contig 10729 bp, 10 predicted proteins | sample 1601431 | NCBI WGS metagenome assembly OLIY01 (sample SAMN04168659, study PRJEB22393) | human gut metagenome | biome: human gut microbiome; feature: stool | host: Homo sapiens | collected 2014-05-12
TTGGGCGACAAACTGCTCACTACCGACCAGGGCGCGTGCTGGTTCGATGGCAGGCACACCCTGCGGCTTTTGCAACCGCAAGGTAAACTGTTGTTCAGTGAAATCAACTGGCTTGCTGGTCATTCACCGGATCAAGTTCAGTAATTTCATAGTTACCGGAAAGCAGCGGCTTACAAAGAATTTTATAACCGTCGTGATCAAACCCGGCGGGTGCCCGAATTAACGTTGTCGCTTCTTTCAGCGAATTAACCGCCCCCAGCCACAGCCAGTTTTGAATAATATGATATTGAGTCATTTCCGGGTGCTGTTCTTTCAATGCCACCGCGCCTTGCCAAGGCCAACACACCACCCGCAAACGCTCCAGAGCCTGGCGCAAGCGTAGCGCATGTTCCTCATGGCTCTCTTTACCGCAACACGCCCCGGCGCAACGTTTTAATGCAGAACGAAAACATGCACGACCGCGGCTTAACGGTTCCAGTCCCAACAGGCCATAACAAAGTTTTTGTTCATCGGCGATGGTCTGCAATGCTTGCAAAGCTGCGCGCCTATTGGCAAACAGGCCAAACAGGTTGGAGGCTCGTGAAAAATCCACCTCTTTGGCATACACCACATCAACACGCTTTTCATTTAATTGCAGGGCGCAGAGCTGGCGATTGCGGCGCAAGCGTTTATTAAACAGCGGCTGCTGCTCTTTGATTAATCGCGCTTCAAGGAGTAGAGCGCCGATTTCACCGGCGGTACATATCCAGCTGATGCGTCGGGATTGTCGCAGCATGGCGGCTTCATCCGGGGTGCGTAAATGAGAAAGCACCCGACTGCGGATATTAACGCTTTTGCCGATATAGAGCGGCATGGTGTCACTTTCGCCATGAAACAGATACACCCCTGGTCGGGTGGGTAAGTCATTAAGGAATGAACGTAAATGTTCGGGATATTCATAAATTGCCGCAGCTTCAAATTCGAGCCGCGGAGAAGTTAAACGCCGTACCACTGTTGACTCCGAATGCTGGTTATCTATCCAGTGTAACAGGCGGGGAGCGATTAAAAAAGAGGCGGGTTGATGACAAAGGTTACACCGTCTGACGTGCTACGCCTGTCAGGCCTATTCGACTCCTGCAATGTATTGAATTTGCATAGTTTTGTAGGTCGAGTAAGGCGTTCACGCCGCATCCGGCGTGAACAAATTACTCTTTTTCGCACAATCCAAAGGTGCAAATTATTACTTTTTCCAGAAATCATCGAAAACGGTAATTGGCGGACGGCGTTTATGTTCGGTTTTCAGATACCAGTTCTCTATTGTTCTGGCGACCTGTTCAGGTACGTTTTTCCCTTCCAGATAGTCGTCGATATTGTCATAGGTCACGCCGAGTGCCACTTCATCTGGTAGAGAAGGGCGATCATCTTCAAGATCGGCCGTTGGCGCTTTCTTATAAAGGTGTTCCGGGCAACCTAATGCCGCCAGTAACTGTTTACCCTGACGTTTGTTGAGACGATACAGCGGATTAATGTCCGTACCGCCGTCACCATATTTAGTGAAGAATCCGGTAATAGCTTCTGCTGCATGATCGGTGCCCACCACGACACCACTGGTCATACCCGCAATGCTATATTGTGCTTTCATCCGCTCACGCGCTTTTTCATTGCCACGGACAAAATCGCTCAGTTCAATGCCCGCTTCGCGCAGCGCCTGTTCGCTGGCGAGTACCGCGCCCTTGATATTAACGGTTAATACGCGATCCGGTTGAATAAAGGCAATGGCATCCTGGCAATCTTGTTCGTCAGCCTGGACACCATAGGGCAGGCGTATGGCAATAAATTGCAGTGATTCGTTGCCGGTTTCCTGGCGCAGCTCATTAATCGCCATCTGGCACAGCTTACCGGCAAGCGTGGAGTCCTGACCGCCGCTGATCCCGAGCACCAGTGATTTAATGAACGGATAAGTTTGCAGGTAGCTTTTCAGAAAATCGATACTACGACGAATTTCCTCTTCAGCATTAATCTGCGGTTTTGCGCCCAGCGCCTTTATTATTTGTTGTTGCAATGTCATTGAACCCCTCCAGACAGAAAAGACAAAACTTCCTTAAAGCTAACCCGTTGCTACTGAAACGACAAGCGACAGCGGGCTGAATGGTGGTTAAAACGTCATACAGGAATCCTCTGAAAGCGGAGCCGTTTCGTTCACGGGCTTGAAAAAGCGCCCAATGTATTCCAGGCTTATCTAACACGCTGATAAACAAGAGGACGGAATATGAACAAGAATATGGCAGGAATTCTGAGTGCAGCGGCGGTATTAACCATGCTGGCGGGTTGTACGGCTTATGATCGTACCAAAGACCAGTTTGTACAGCCTGTGGTGAAAGACGTCAAAAAAGGCATGAGCCGGGCGCAGGTTGCACAAATTGCGGGTAAACCTTCGTCTGAAGTGAGCATGATCCATGCTCGTGGTACTTGCCAGACCTACATCCTGGGTCAACGTGATGGTAAAGCAGAAACCTACTTTGTCGCGTTAGATGATACCGGACATGTCATCAACTCCGGTTATCAGACCTGTGCTGAATACGACACTGATCCGCAGGCTACGAAGTAATCACTTCGCCTGAAAGCTTGAGTAACAACGGAAACCGGCCATTGCGCCGGTTTTTTTTGGCCTGTGTTCTTAATTATCTTCGCGAATTATTTGCCCGAAATGTGAAGAGGGTCATAACCACAGGTCAAGGAGAGACAATTTATCAGGTCAAAGAAATACTATTGCTCAGGCCTATACCGTATACTCCTTTCAGCCACAAAAAAAGTCATGTTGGTTTCGCAAGTTACCCAGAGCATGGAAGCAGGTTAAGGCTTGCGGAGTGTCTGGCTGACAGATAATCGTCGATGAGGGCAGTTTTATGGAAAAGAAACACATTTATCTGTTTTGTTCTGCGGGCATGTCTACCTCTTTACTGGTATCAAAAATGCGCGCACAGGCAGAAAAATATGAAGTTCCGGTCATTATTGAAGCATTTCCGGAAACACTGGCTGGTGAAAAAGGTCAGAATGCCGATGTCGTGTTATTAGGGCCGCAGATTGCTTATATGTTGCCCGAAATTCAGCGTTTGTTACCCAACAAACCGGTTGAAGTAATTGACTCGCTGCTTTATGGCAAAGTCGATGGTTTAGGCGTGCTTAAGGCTGCGGTTGCAGCGATTAAAAAAGCCGCAGCAAATTAATTTATTTTAAATTTTCCCGTCAAAGAGTTATTTCATAAATCAATACCGCAATATTTAAATTGCGGTTTTTAAGGGTATTTTTCTATGAGTAATGTTATTGCATCGCTTGAAAAGGTACTCCTCCCTTTTGCAGTTAAAATAGGAAAGCAGCCACACGTTAATGCAATCAAAAATGGCTTTATTCGCTTAATGCCGTTAACCCTTGCGGGGGCCATGTTTGTATTAATTAACAACGTTTTTCTAAGCTTTGGGGAGGGGTCGTTTTTTTATTCCTTAGGTATTCGCCTGGATGCCTCAACCATTGAAACACTTAATGGTCTGAAAGGTATTGGCGGCAACGTATATAACGGAACATTAGGGATAATGTCTTTAATGGCACCGTTCTTTATTGGCATGGCGCTGGCAGAAGAGCGTAAAGTCGATGCGCTGGCGGCCGGGTTGTTATCCGTTGCAGCATTTATGACCGTCACCCCATATAGTGTCGGTGAGGCCTATGCGGTTGGCGCAAACTGGTTAGGTGGGGCGAATATCATCTCCGGGATTATTATTGGCCTGGTGGTGGCAGAAATGTTTACCTTTATTGTTCATCGTAACTGGGTCATTAAGTTACCTGATAGCGTTCCGACATCGGTTTCGCGCTCTTTCTCAGCATTAATTCCTGGTTTTATTATTCTTTCCGTGATGGGGATTATTGCCTGGGCGTTGAATACCTGGGGCACCAACTTCCATCAGATCATTATGGATACGATCTCAACCCCACTGGCATCGTTGGGTAGCGTGGTAGGCTGGGCCTATGTGATCTTTGTTCCACTGCTCTGGTTCTTCGGTATTCATGGCGCGCTGGCGCTGACCGCACTGGACAACGGCATTATGACGCCTTGGGCGCTGGAAAATATCGCGACCTATCAGCAATATGGTTCCGTCGAAGCGGCGCTGGCAGCCGGTAAGACCTTCCATATCTGGGCCAAGCCGATGCTGGACTCCTTTATTTTCCTTGGTGGCAGTGGTGCGACTTTAGGCCTGATCCTGGCTATCTTTATCGCCTCTCGACGTGCTGATTATCGTCAGGTGGCAAAACTGGCGCTGCCGTCTGGCATCTTCCAGATTAACGAACCGATTCTGTTTGGTCTGCCAATTATCATGAACCCGGTGATGTTTATCCCGTTTGTACTGGTACAACCGATTCTGGCGGCAATCACCCTGGCAGCGTACTACATGGGCATTATTCCACCGGTGACCAATATTGCACCGTGGACCATGCCAACCGGTCTGGGAGCCTTCTTTAACACCAACGGTAGCGTCGCCGCATTGCTGGTCGCACTCTTCAACCTTGGTATCGCAACGTTAATTTATCTGCCCTTTGTTGTGGTCGCTAACAAAGCACAAAACGCGATTGATAAAGAAGAGAGCGAAGAAGATATCGCTAACGCCCTGAAATTTTAATCGATGCCGGTACGGGTAATCGTGCCGGTAAGAATAGAGAGGAACGATGTATGATGGATCTCGATAATATTCCCGATACGCAAACGGAAGCTGAAGAGCTGGAAGAAGTGGTGATGGGGCTTATCATCAACTCCGGACAAGCGCGTAGCCTGGCGTATGCGGCACTGAAACAGGCGAAGCAGGGCGATTTTGCCGCAGCAAAAGCGATGATGGATCAGTCACGGATGGCATTGAATGAAGCGCATCTGGTACAGACGAAACTGATTGAAGGCGATGCTGGCGAAGGTAAGATGAAAGTGAGTCTGGTGCTGGTCCACGCTCAGGATCATTTAATGACGTCCATGCTTGCGCGTGAACTGATTACTGAATTAATTGAGCTTCATGAAAAACTGAAGGCATAAGGAGTCGATGATGCAGCCAGTGATTAACGCGCCGGAAATTGCCACTGCCCGAGAACAGCAGTTGTTTAATGGCAAAAACTTCCATGTGTTTATCTATAATAAAACTGAGAGTATCAGCGGACTGCATCAGCACGACTATTATGAATTTACTCTGGTATTAACCGGGCGTTATTTCCAGGAGATTAACGGTAAGCGCGTGTTACTGGAACGGGGCGATTTTGTTTTTATTCCGTTAGGTTCGCACCATCAAAGTTTTTATGAGTTTGGTGCCACGCGTATATTGAACGTTGGGATCAGTAAACGCTTTTTTGAGCAGCATTACCTGCCGTTGTTGCCTTATTGCTTTGTAGCTTCGCAGGTATACCGGACCAATAACGCTTTTCTCACCTATGTGGAAACAGTGATTTCTTCATTGAATTTCCGCGAAACAGGGCTGGAAGAGTTTGTTGAGATGGTTACTTTTTATGTCATTAACCGTTTACGTCATTACCGCGAAGAACAGGTGATTGATGATATACCGCAGTGGCTGAAAAGTACGGTAGAAAAAATGCATGATAAAGAGCAGTTTAGTGAATCGGCGCTGGAGAATATGGTGACGTTGTCAGCCAAATCACAGGAATATTTGACGCGAGCGACTCAACGATATTATGGTAAAACGCCAATGCAGATTATTAATGAAATCCGTATTAATTTTGCCAAAAAACAACTGGAAATGACCAACTATTCAGTGACGGATATTGCGTTTGAGGCCGGTTATAGTAGCCCGAGCTTGTTTATTAAAACGTTTAAGAAATTAACGTCCTTTACGCCTAAGAGCTATCGTAAGAAATTGACTGAATTTAATCAGTAAGTCGTTATACCTGACAATTCACATATCTGTCCTGTTGCTGGATTATTTATGTCCGGGGGCAGATATGCCAGATATCAGTATTCTGTACTGAAGGGAGAAATTATGAGCCAGAAATTAAAAGTCGTCACTATTGGTGGCGGGAGCAGCTATACCCCGGAGTTACTGGAAGGATTTATTAAGCGTTATCACGAATTGCCGGTCAGCGAATTATGGCTGGTGGATGTCGAAGGTGGTAAAGCGAAACTGGATATTATTTTTGATCTCTGCCAACGGATGATTGATAACGCTGGCGTCCCGATGAAGCTTTATAAAACGCTGGATCGCCGCGAAGCATTGAAAGATGCTGATTTCGTTACTACCCAACTGCGCGTTGGCCAATTACCGGCGCGGGAACTGGATGAACGTATTCCATTAAGTCATGGTTATCTTGGTCAGGAAACTAACGGCGCGGGCGGTCTGTTTAAAGGTCTGCGTACCATTCCGGTGATTTTTGACATCGTAAAAGATGTCGAAGAACTATGTCCGAATGCATGGGTGATTAACTTCACTAACCCGGCGGGAATGGTCACTGAAGCCGTTTATCGTCATACCGGATTTAAACGCTTTATCGGCGTGTGTAATATTCCGATCGGCATGAAGATGTTTATTCGCGATGTTCTGATGCTGAAAGACAGCGATGATTTATCTATCGATCTGTTCGGCCTCAACCATATGGTGTTCATTAAGGATGTGCTGGTAAATGGCAAATCACGCTTTGCCGAATTGCTTGATGGTGTGGCATCCGGGCAGTTAAAAGCATCTGGCGTTAAAAATATTTTCGATCTGCCATTTAGCGAAGGCTTAATTCGTTCTCTGAATCTGTTGCCGTGTTCTTATTTGCTTTATTACTTCAAGCAAAAAGAGATGCTGGCTATTGAAATGGGCGAATACTACAAAGGCGGCGCACGAGCGCAGGTCGTACAGAAAGTCGAGAAACAACTTTTTGAGCTATATAAAAACCCGGAGTTGAAAGTTAAGCCGAAAGAACTGGAACAGCGCGGTGGGGCTTATTATTCTGATGCTGCGTGCGAAGTGATCAACGCTATCTATAACGACAAGCAAGCAGAACATTACGTTAATATCCCGCATCATGGGCATATTGATAATATTCCGGCAGACTGGGCGGTAGAAATGACCTGTACGCTGGGGCGCGATGGCGCGACGCCACATCCGCGCATTACGCATTTCGATGATAAAGTGATGGGGCTGATTCACACCATCAAAGGCTTCGAGATTGCTGCCAGCAACGCCGCACTTAGTGGAGAATTTAACGATGTCTTACTGGCGCTAAACCTTAGTCCGTTGGTGCATTCCGATCGCGATGCTGAGCTGCTGGCACGCGAGATGATTCTGGCGCACGAGAAATGGCTGCCAAATTTTGCCGACTGCATCGCAGAGCTTAAAAAAGCACATTAACCGAGGCTGATTATGGAACGCTTACTGATTGTTAATGCTGATGATTTTGGCTTAAGCAAAGGTCAGAACTACGGCATTATCGAGGCCTGTCGCAATGGGATTGTCACGTCGACGACGGCGCTGGTGAATGGGCAGGCTATTGACCATGCGGTGCAGTTGAGCCGTGATGAACCGAGTCTGGCCATAGGGATGCACTTTGTCCTTACTATGGGCAAGCCTCTGACAGCTATGCCGGGGTTAACCCGCGATGGTGTGCTGGGAAAATGGATCTGGCAGTTGGCAGAGAAGATGCTTTACCGCTGGAAGAAATTACTCAGGAGCTCGCCAGTCAGTATTTGCGTTTCATTGAGCTATTTGGACGCAAACCTACGCATCTTGATAGCCATCATCATGTGCATATGTTCCCGCAGATTTTCCCGATTGTGGCAAAGTTTGCGGCTGAAGAGGGGATTGCGTTGCGCATCGACCGTCAGTCGCTTTCTAAGGATGGTGATTTACCGGCTAATCTGCGCAGTTCGCAGGGATTCAGTAGCGCGTTTTATGGTGAAGAGATTAGCGAGACACTGTTCCTGCAAGTGCTTGATGACTCCAGTCATCGCGGCGAGCGCTCGCTGGAAGTGATGTGCCACCCGGCGTTTATCGATAATACGATTCGCCAGAGTGCTTATTGCTTCCCTCGGTTAACGGAACTGGATGTGCTGACTTCAGCGTCGTTGAAATATGCGATTGCTGAGCGTGGTTATCGGTTGGGTAGTTATCATGATGTGTAAGTAAGGTGGTAAGGTCACTCCCCAGGGGGCGTGACCTTATCCATATTTACGCCGGGATTTTGTCAATCTTAGGAATGCGTGACCACACGCGGTGTGCTGTCATCAGCGTTAACAGTTCATCCATAAAACTACCATCGGCGCGGTCAGCTTCCGCAATCCCTTCTTCACCCTGGTCAGCGACCTTGATTGTTGCTTTAAACTTGCGCGCGTCTCCTGCCAGCGCAATCGGTTTAAGGTGTTTGTAGGCTTCCATCAGATAGTAGTTGGCATCGCCGTTGTTAGCGATATCCGCAATATTGCCGCAAGGGACAATGACTGCATCGACCGTCAGCGAAGGCGCACCGGCAAAGGTAGCAGCTATAGGCAACACCGTACCGTCATCCGCAGTCACTTCCCCCATTCGCGAGTAGAGCAGTTTGGCATGAACGCCTTTGGCCTTCAGCGCCTTGAGAATGGCCAGAAGGTCTGCCGATCTCACTTCATCATTAAGCAAAATTGCTACCACGCGACCTTTCACATCACCGTCAGGAATGGCGTACAGACTTAAGGATGGATCCTTTTTCAGACCGTTGACGTTCGGAGGCGGGGTGATATTCAACTGGTCGTCAGTCAGTTCGATACCGAGATTTTTCGCCACCGCCTGGGCCAGAGTGAGATCAATATGCGCCAGCTGGTCAACAACGCGCTCACGAATATACGGCCGAACTACTTTGCTTAACTCAAAACTGAAACCATCGACAATATGGCGATGCTCGAATGGCGTCTGACTTAGCCAGAACAGACGCGGATGGGAATAATATTCGCCAAACGATGGACTGCGCTCGCGAACTTTATTGCCTTCCACGCGTTCCTGGTATGATTCAAAACCGCCACGTTTTGGCCCCGGCGGTGTTTCGCGCGGCCAGTTATCGTTGATCGAGTTCGGTTCGTAATTCGCCGGGTTAGTGTCGATCCCCATACGATGCATGCCGTCACGCTGGAAATTATGGTAAGGGCAGGTCGGGCGGTTAATCGGAATTTCATGGAAATTCGGCCCACCAAGACGACTGATTTGTGTATCGGTATAAGAGAACAAACGCCCCTGCAATAACGGGTCGTTGGTGAAATCCAGACCGGGGACAATATGCCCTGGATGGAAAGCCACCTGTTCGTTTTCAGCAAAGAAGTTATCCGGATTACGATTGAGCACCATTTTGCCGACACGCTGAACGGGCACCAATTCTTCCGGGATAAGTTTGGTTGGATCGAGAAGATCGAAGTCGAACTTGAATTCGTCTTCTTCAGGAATCAACTGGAAGCCCAGTTCGTATTCAGGAAAATCGCCTGCTTCAATCGCTTCCCACAACTCGCGGCGGTGGAAGTCCGGGTCACGTCCGGTTAGTTTTTGTGCTTCATCCCAAACGAGTGAGGCTTTACCTGCCAGTGGTTTCCAGTGGAAACGTACGAACGTTGCCTTCCCTTCGGCATTAATCAGGCGGAAGGTATGAATACCGAAGCCTTCCATAGTGCGGTAACTGCGCGGGATACCGCGATCCGACATTGCCCACATCACGTTGTGCAGAGTTTCAGGTTGCAGAGAAACATAATCCCAGAAAGTATCGTGGGCACTTTGCCCTTGTGGAACTGCCCAGTGCGGTTCTGGTTTTACCGCATGAACAAAATCGGGGAATTTATGCGCATCCTGGATAAAGAAGATTGGCGTGTTATTGCCAACGAGGTCAAAAATACCCTCTTCAGTATAGAACTTGGTGGCAAAGCCACGGATATCACGCACGGTATCGGCAGAGCCAGCGCCGCCCTGAACGGTAGAGAACCTAACAAATACTGGGGTGATTTTGTTCGTATCTGAGAGGAAATCCGCTTTGGTGATATCGCTTAAGCTTTTATATGGCTGGAAATAACCGTGAGCTGCTGATCCGCGTGCATGAACAATACGTTCCGGGATGCGCTCATGGTCAAAGTGAGTGATTTTCTCGCGCAGAATAAAATCTTCCAGCAGAGTTGGACCACGGCTACCGGCACGCAGTGAGTTTTGATCGTCGGCGATGCGCACGCCCTGATTAGTGGTCAGCGCATAATTTTCACTGCCTTTGCGTACGTCTTCCAGAGAATTAAGTTTTTCGTTACGCGTATCAGGGGCTTTCAGGCTCCCTGGGGCGGTAGGTTGTGCACCAGGCGGTGTTGGTTCAGCCGCTGGACGATGAGATCCGTCTTCAGGTGCCAGTGAGTCCATCCCCGGTTTCGCTTCGCTGGAATCGTGTAGTGGTGACTGGTGCTGATGTGGGTTCTTTTCGTTATGTTGCGACATTGAACTCGTCTCCTTAAATTATTACTGAAAGGGCCGCTGTTTTGGTCAAAAAACCCTCTAACTATAGACCACCAGCCAGATCCCGCTTCGGAAACTATTCTGGAAACGGTGTTATGAAATACACGCAAAGCGGGACGTACAGGGGCTAAATCGGCTAAACTACAGTTTTTCTGATTTTTAATATGCGTTTAGTGAAGCCAGTAATGAAGAAACCGCTCCGTCAGCAAAACCGCCAGATTATTAGCTATGTCCCACGCACGGAACCCGCGCCGCCAGAACATGCGATAAAGATGGAT
>OLIY01002218.1_pt1 | contig 10669 bp, 9 predicted proteins | sample 1601431 | NCBI WGS metagenome assembly OLIY01 (sample SAMN04168659, study PRJEB22393) | human gut metagenome | biome: human gut microbiome; feature: stool | host: Homo sapiens | collected 2014-05-12
CTGCCAACCGGGTCAGCTCTGAGCTTGCACAAAATGAGCGGCTTTACAATGTGGAAGCCACCAACAACGTCCATGTCGGCGGCAAGCGGGTGCGGGGGTTCATGGGCATTGAGGTGGTCAATCCACCGCCGTATTGAAAATGAGAAACAGACTTCAAAATTGCCGTACACGCCGTACACTCTGTACGGCTGTTTTTGATTCCATTCTCAAAAACCGTTTTTGCTTGTGCACACCGTGAAGCATTTCACGGTGGAGTGTAAAATCTGCCGCTGAACCGACGGCTGGTACGCAAAACCGGCGTACAGAAGCGTACACAAGGGGGCTTTTCTGTACGAGCCGTACACAGGCGGCTCAATTTTGCGCCCTTAAAATCAATGCTTGTGAAATCCGTGAAGATTTTTGCCGCAAACCGAATGCACTGCACCATCCGGTGATTTACCGAAGCGTGAAGCCGCTGCACCAGACTGCGGCATATCCTGCCGCTCTGTATGTTCTCATGCCGAACGATGAAGCCGATAGGGCGCAGTTGTGAACAGGGCATCACGGACGGAAATCTGAGCGGATTTGCGGTATGGCAGATTTTTCACCGCAAAGCGCACACGGTTCACTTACTCAAAAACCAATATCACGAAAATATGGAGGTAAAAAGTTGATGAAATCCAATCTGAGAAACGAGATCAAGTCGTACATCGTTCGTCAGGGCATGACCATGCAGGAGGTAGTCGATCTGCTGCGGGACGAACACGGCTGGTCTGACAGCGTGTCCAACCTGTCCAACAAGTTACAGCGGGAGTCCCTGCGCTATGTCGAGGCTGTTCAGCTTGCCGACGCGCTGGGGTACGAGATCGTCTGGCAGAGGCGGAAGTGAGGAGGATTTTTCACATGACAGATGCGGAAAAGAAGCTGTTACAGGCGCAGCACCGATTGGAGGAAGCGCAGGCACGGGATCGGGTCAAGGAGCGCAAAGCGAGAACGCGCAGGCTCATTCAGAAGGGTGCGATTCTGGAAAAGGTGCTGCCAGAGGTGCGCACGATGGAACCGTCTGTGCTGGAGGATTACCTGATGCAGAAGCTGCCGCAGCACGATTGAATTCGCTGGGAGGTCTCCGGGAAACCGGGGCCTCCCTCTTTTTCCTCCCGTAAGGGCGCACTTACTCACCACCCGAAGGGGCGGTGGTACTTGCCGTTGGCAAGCCGTGCGCTCTGCGAGGCAGATGCGGCTGCTGCGGCAGCCTCCAGACAATGCCACAGCACCTGCAAGTGCTGCTGTCATCGTCTGCGCAGGTCTCAGTTGTTTCCGTTTTGGAAACAGCTTGCAACCTGCCCGCACAAACCTGCCGCCGGCAGCTTTGTTTGCGGCTATGACCCGATGCTCGACTTCGGGTCATTTTCTCTTTTACGAAAGAGAAACAGAAAAAGAAAGAATGAGGTGTACAAGATATGGCGATTTATCATCTGGAAGCGAAGGTGGTCAGCCGGGGCGCAGGGCGCTCCGCCGTGGCCGCCTCTGCTTACCTAAGCTGTTCCCGTCTCTACAACGATTACGATGGGATACAGCACGACTATACGAAAAAGCAGGGGCTTGTCTGGCAGGAGGTGTTTCTGCCGGAATACGCCCCGCAGGAATGGAAAGACCGGGAACAACTCTGGAACGCCGTAGAGGAAGTGGAGACTGCCAAGGACAGCCGGTTGGCGCGTGAATTCGTCGTTGCCCTGCCCATAGAGTTGAACCGCGAGGAACAGATCGAACTGCTGCAAGATTTTATCCGGGAGCAGTTCGTATCAGACGGAATGTGTGCCGATGCTGCCATTCACGACACGGATGGTCACAATCCCCACGCTCACATTCTGCTGACGGTGCGCCCGCTGGATGAACGAGGCAAGTGGCAGTACAAGACAGAGAAGGAATATCTCTGCATGAAAAACGGCGAGGAACGCGGCTTCACCGCCGCCGAGTTTAAGGCGGCACAAACCGATGGTTGGGAGAAACAGTATCAGTACAAGGTCGGCAAAAAGAAGGTGTATATGACACCATCTGCTGCCGAGGTACAGGGGCTTGTCCGGGCTGACAAGCATCCCAAAAGCACTCGGTACGGCAGACAGAATCCTATCTCCGAACGCTGGAACAGCGAGGAACAGCTTGTGTTATGGCGGGCGGCGTGGGCGGACGTGTCCAACCGCTATCTGGAACGTGCGGGACGGGAGGAACGCATTGACCACCGAAGCAACGCTGCACGGGGTTTGGATGAGATTCCTACCATCCACGAGGGCGTGGCGGCGCAGGCGTTGGAGCGCAAGGGAATCATCTCTGACCGCTGCGAACTGAACCGGCAGATCAAGGCCGACAATGCGCTGCTGTGGGAGCTGAAAGCCGAAATCAAAAAGCTGGCCGCATTGGTTGCCCGTACCGTTCCTGCCATCGCGGAGGGGCTGGAGAAGCTGCGCAGCCGTGTGCTGATCTTCTGTTATCAGCTTTCGCATATTCGCAGCGGCAAATCGCATATTCAAAAATCTCTTTCCGTATGGAAGCCGGAGCTGGAACGTTACGCCGGTCTGGTGCAGCAGATCAAGGAAAAGAGCAAGGAACGCAAGGCGCTGGTTGCTGAGAAAAAGGAATTGCCAATATATCATGTGAAGCACCACAAGGCGCTGGCTCTCCGCATTGCAGAGCTGACGGAAGAATTGGAGGAACTGCGTTCTGGAAAGGCGCTTCTTTTGCAAAAATTTGAGTATGCGGAGGATGCAGGTGCAGAGACGTTCCGCAAGGATATTGCTACCATGGAAGCTGGCCTGAAAAAGTTAGAGGCACAGGAGCAAAAATACTCTGCCGAGTTGGATAAGGCTTTGGACGAATACGCAGAACTGAAAGCGCAGGCTGCGGATTTTGACCCGGTGGAGCTGTACAAAGCACGGCAGGGCATCCGTCCTGCACAGGAAAAGGAGTCAGAAAAGCAGTTAGAGGATGCCATGCATGAGAAGCCATCTCTTATTATGCTGCTCGGTGCCAAACAGGAAACGTCTCGCCTGCTCGGAGATGACGCAGATGAGCGCCAGGTGCGGCAGATACTTATTCGTCGGCAACGGTCAGACCCGCAAAAGTCCAAACACTTCCAGCGCTAAGTGCTAAAAAATAAAAATGCACATTAGCCCTATTGACTTTTCCGCTCTAATCCGTTAGAATAGTACTAACAGATTAGAATGAAAGGCCGCTAGAATGAGTACACCAAAAGTTTTTGAAAGCGAATACCGTTTTTGCCTGATCCTTTGGGATCATGAACCCATCAAGAGCAGAGATTTAGCTCAGCTTTGTGCAGAGCAACTGGGCTGGAAGGTTACTACCACTTACACGGTAATAAAGCGTTTGTCAGAGCGTGGCGTGATAAAGAATGAGAATACGATTGTTTCTTCGCTGGTATCCAAGGAGCAGATACAGACAGCTGAAATTGAAGAATTGGTTGAGAAGAAATTTGCCGGTTCGATTCCAGCTTTTTTGACCGCATTTACCAAAAGCCAACAGCTCACGGCAGATGAAATTCAAGAGATGCAGCAGATGATCGACCGTTTTCGGAAGGAGCATCCGGATGACTGAATTGTTTATGAAGCTGCTTAATATGAGCATCAATGCCGGATGGCTCGTACTGGCTGTCCTACTTGTTCGCATCATATTCCGCAAGGCTCCCAAATGGCTGTTTCCCTTATTGTGGAGCTTTGTTGGGATCCGGCTTCTCATGCCAAACGCATTGGAAAGTCGCTTGAGTGTCATTCCTGATATAAGTGGCTTTTCGGCATCCGAGCAGGGCCTGCTTTCTGCTAAAGGTTTCACTGCTCCTGTTCCTTATGTTGGAATCGTCTGGTGTACTGGTATGGCAGCAATGCTTCTGTTTGAAGCATTAAGCTATGTACATCTCCGCAGCAAAGTAAAAACTGCTGTCCGGCTCTCGTCAAATGTGTATCAAAGCGAGCATGTGAATGCTCCGTTTATTCTTGGCCTGTTTGCGCCGCGCATCTATATTCCGTTCCATATAAAGAGCAAGGAATTGGATAGCATAATTGCACATGAACGTGCGCATATAAAACGCCGCGATCATTGGCTAAAGCCCATTGCGTTCTTAATTCTTTCTCTTCATTGGTTCAATCCTTTGATTTGGATTGCGTATTATTTCCTTTGTAAGGATATTGAGTTGGCATGTGACGAATACGCTATCAAGGATATGAGTGATTCTCAGCGCGCTGCGTATTCGCAGACGTTGCTCTCCTGCACTGCAAACCAGCGTATTTTTGCGGCCTGCCCGCTGGCCTTTGGCAGTAAGAATGTGAAAACACGAATCCGTGCTGTACTTTCTTATCGAAAGCCTCATACTTGGATCATAACCGTGACCGCGATACTTGTTTTGGCAGTTGTCGCCTGTTTTATGACAAACCCGAGACAATCAAAAGAAAGTACTGCTCAGGGTAGCAACTATATTGATCTAAATCAGCCTCCAATATTGGACGTGATTCAAAATGGACAAACTATTTCGGATAGAAGTAGTAGCGAAGATCGCCAACGTGAAGTAGAGCTTGAGAACGCTTTGTTGGGAGAAGCGATAAAGAAGCAAGAGTCTCTTACTCAAATTCAAACAACTGATTTTTACAGATGAAAAGTCCTGCGTTATCTATAGGATTGACGTCAATTTAACTGTCGATGTGGTTACATGGAAGGGGGGAAGATTCATGAAAATCATTTGAGGAAGCACATGGCCTGTCTGTTCAACGGATTCTGGCTCATGTGCTGAACCAAGAAGACATCAGACAAAAATCAGATAAAAAGGAGCGTTGTTTATGCAAAAGATCAAGTCACTGGCCGCAGTTTTTCTGGCCCTTTTTATCCTCGCAGCGATTCCGACACAGGCTTTCGCCGCTGAAACTCATGAAGAAGTTGCCACAATGCATACCCATCAGTGGCGTCTTGACCATTATGATACTACATATATTCCGATTGATGATGAAACTCATCTGAAGACTGTCTATCCCGTGTATTACTGCACTGTTTCGGGGTGCACTAATAGCTATTTGGGAAATGGTGCCTCTTCAACCGTCTCTCATACAATGAGTAGTTATTCCTACACAGGAAACAATTATCATTCCGGCAGCCTCCATTATGTCCGCTATGAGCATTCTTGTCTCCAGTGCGGGCGTACTACTGGCTATTGGGATCATTACAGCTGCCCCGGTAATGGGCATTGCATCCTGCCCCAGTCTGTTTTCCCGGTTCTGACAGATAAGTAAGTGACAGCTGAGCAGCGGCATGGGTGAATATTTCTCCCATGCCGCTGCTTGCATTATTGGAGTGCAGTTAAATGATCGTTTTCTTCTACGAAAAGGTGCGCTTAAAGCGCGGCGTTTGGCAGACGGTGAGCATTGTATTGCTGATAGCTTTCCTTTGTGCATTTTTTACTCTCTTTGATGGATTCATTTGCCAGAAAGAACAGGATATGGAGAGCGCCTACGCAGTGATTCCCGTAACTGTCGTCGTATCCAATCTTACTGGCACGAAAACCGATGACCTGAAAATTACAGACTATATTATCAACTACTTTCTCTCTGACAAATATGCCTATGGCGGGGAGCTTCAGGAAAAAGCATTTTCCTCCTATGTGAAGGATGTTTGCCTGAAAGCATCTGTCTATTACAGTCAAGGGACGGGCTTTTCGAGTCGGCAAAATCTGATTGGCATTACTTCTGTTGATGCCGCATCGGAATTGACACCCGTTTCAGGAAATTCGATTACTTATTTTGAAGGATACGACGAATCAATTTTTACCTCAAATAAAGCGGTGTGTCTCGTTTCAACCGCAGCGGCAGAAGAACTGTCGCAAGATACTGATAATAATGGTAATGTCATATTGACGGTTCAGATGTCGCCTGCTGTGACCGGTGAAGCTTCCACACAGATTTCGCTCGAAATTGCTGGGACGTATTCGTCGGAATCTCAAACGATCTATTGCCCATTCAGCTGCGTTGCAGCAGCACAAACAAAACTGGACGGGAAGATTACAGGGGATAGCCTGAGCGCAACAGTGCGTGATAATCATGAGCTGGACGAATTCCGGCAAATACTGATGCGTCACTTCGCAAATGTAGACCCCTCCGGGCATCAGGAAGAAATTAACAATTCTCCAGTTCTCCGATATCAGCAGTTTGCCGTAACAGTTCATGATGAAACACTCCGCGAAACACTGAATGCATTGAATCGAAATTTGCAAACACTGTATCGACTAAAACCAATTTTTGCCTGCATAGAGGTCATGATTGGTGCTGCCGCAGGTTTTTTCTATATTCATATCCGAAGGCGGGAATTTGCCATTGCACGATCTCTTGGTACAAAACGCATTGAAACGGTCATTATGGTATTCGTCGAGATATGTCTGATGTTTTTGGTTGGCGCAGCTATTGGAACAATTCTCATCCTGTTTGTCCAAGAGACTGCCACCCAATATGCCATGGCCGCAGCACTCTTTTTTGCTATGAATGTCGGGGCAATTACAGCTTGCTTGATGGCAACTGGAAAAAGCGGAATCCGATTACTACGGGAGGTTGAGTAGTATGTCCGTATTATCTGTGCAAAGTGTTTCTTATTCATACAAAACAAAATACCAAACTGTTCAGGCTGTAAAAGACGTCTCCTGTGATTTGAGTGCTGGAACTTTTTATGCGTTAGTCGGCAAAAGTGGAAGTGGGAAGACAACGCTGCTTTCATTACTGGCAGGATTGGATACGCCGCAGAGCGGAGACATAATAGTCGGCGGCCAAAGTTTGCGGGAAATAGACGTGGATATCTACCGTCGCAAGCAGGCATCTGTGATTTACCAAAGCTATAATTTGTTTCCACTTATGACTGTTTGTGAAAACGTCATGTATCCCTTAAAATTGCTGAGGCATTCCGATGCCGATGCAAAAAAAGAGGCGCAGATTGCTCTTGAAAAAGTAGGTCTGGGCGAAAGCTATTGGAAGCGACTTCCTGCCATGCTGTCAGGCGGCGAACAGCAACGAGTCGCAATTGCCAGAACATTAGCCGTTCATGCGCAGATCATTCTCGCAGATGAGCCTACGGGAAATCTGGATACAGAAAACAGCACACAAATTATTCAGCTGCTTTCCAGACTGGCACATGAAGAATACTGCTGTGTAGTGGTTGTCACACATGATCTGGAGGTAGCCAAAGCAGCGGATGTTGTATTCCGTATGGACAGCGGCAGAATCAAGGAGGAAACTGTATGACCCCTTTGAAACAGCTCTTTCGACAACCGGTTCGTTTGTTTGCAATCTTCCTGCTGGTGGGAATGGCCTCCGCTTTTATCTGCCTGAGCGCAGGCGTATTTGCATCCGCTAAAGCAACGCTCGCGCAAATTGAAGAACGCTATGTGACCATTGGTGTCCCAACAACGGAGACAGCAGACGTGGCAACAGAGTACAACGGGCTAACGCTCCACCATGAAGAAAGTGTAATAAGTCAAGATATGTGGGCGTATATGGATCAGCTTGCTGCGGATGGAACAGTCATAAAAGGTGCGTACCAACAAAAATATATCAGTGCTTATTGCCCCTCCATTCAGAGTGTTACCAGCGGCAAGGAAGACGGCACATATGCGCCAAGCCTTGATTCTCCGTATAACAGGGCAATTATGATCGTTCGGGTTACATCGGTAGATAAAACGAATCTGCCGGAGTCTACTGAACTTGCTTCAGTATCTGTTACTGCTTCGATTGAAAACGTTGTTAAAATGCATCCGGACTATGCTGTTCGCAGCACACTGCGCCTCATCATAGGGTGCAACTCTCAGGAAGAGTTAGATGCTCTTGATATCCGTCCCGGAGGGCGGTATTTGGTCTTTGGATCAGATTACATTGACCGCGATTTGGAACTGCGTACAACGTTGGCAGGAACGCACCGATGCTCTGTGGAAGATATTGATTTGTCTAGAATATCCTATGATTTGACAAAGGACGAAAAGAAAACAGCTTCGCCAGATTTTCTGCCGATAGCAAAATATTCCTCTGGTGAAAAAACGACCATTCTAGGGCAAGACATGGTTGATGCAATAGATTCCTGCACAATGACCGTTACACATTGGCATGGCTTGTATTCTGAAACACAACTGGACTATGCAATTGACGGCTCTGAAACAGGTGTGTTGCTAAACGACCAATACCTTGATGCATACATGACCCAGTTGGAAACGGATCTGGATGTTTTTCTAAGCTCGAATGCAGGAGTGGAATGGCGAAGCGCAGTTCAAGAATTGGATACGCAATATCATACTGTCAGTGTAATTGGTACAGATCTTCTGGAAAGCATGTATTGTTTCCATCAAAAGGACTCTTTCGTAACAGAAGGACGGAGTTTTGGGGCGGACGATTATAAAAAAGGCTCTAATGTCTGCCTGATTTCTGAAACAACTGCCATCGCAAGCGGACTCGGTATAGGGGACAGCATTGATTTGTCGTTCTATTGGGGTCCAAACCCTCTTGCTGATTTAACAGCTCCGGAATGGAAGGTACAGCCACAGCGTTTTTCCCAAAAGATTGGGGTTTTGGGTGATGCGAAAACGTATCAGATTATAGGGATTTACCGACAGTCAGACTTGTGGGATACCGCAGACTATCGCTTCCTTCCGAATACCGTCTTTGTCCCTAACACTTCTCTGCCAGAAAACTGCTATAGTAGTCGAAATGGCGTTTTCTTTACATACGTTTTGCAGAACGGAAAGGTATCTGCGCTCCAAGATGCACTGGAATCGCATGGATACCCGGCAAACATTCTGTTTTGCTTTGATAACGGATACACTGAAATCGCTGAAACTTTGCATGGATTTTACAGCAGTGCGCAGCAGCTTCTTTTCGCTGCCTGCATAACAGCAGGTGCGGCCCTGTTCGTATTTCTTGCTCTGTTTGTAAACCGTCAACGGCGGACGCTTGGCCTGATGCTTTCGCTTGGTTCCGGTAAAAGGACCGCTGTGATGTTTAGCTGGAAGATAGCTGCAATACCTATCATCCTTGCGACAATAACTGGGATCATTGTTGGAATCCTTACAATGAATGCTACGACACTAAATCTGTTTTCCTCCGTTTCAGAAGTGCTTAATACAAGTTTGAGCGGTGCAGCCACGATTGGATATAACGATATGATAACGGAAGTCGTATCAATGCCAATTGCGGTTATTGTGGCAGGTGTCCTGCAACTGATTGTTTATATTGTGGCGACTTACCTGCATTTGCAGCGGTTGGCGCAACGATCCCCGCTTGAGTTAGTGCGGAAAGGCTAAGTTTCAGTATTGACAAGAAAAAGTAAACTTGATTGGTTATCAATTCCAATACTTCATTTAGAGAGCGCCCTGTCATGATTTTGTGCAGGGCGCTCTCTTATGAAGAAAATACCCTTGACAAATCTCTTCTCAGCAGACCATCCTCGAAAAGTACGCACAGGAAAACGGCTTCAAAAACACCCGTGTGTTCATTGACGACGGCTGGTCAGGTACGAACTTTACAAGACCGGCGTTCACGGAAATTATGGAGCTGGCGGAAAAGGGTCTTATCGGTGCCCTGATCGTCAAGGATCACTCCCGCTTGGGGCGGAATCGCCTGATTGTGGGACAGCTTCTGGAAGAGGGCTTCGACAGTCTCGGCGTCCGCTACATCGCCATTATGGACAACATCGACACCGCCAAGGGAATCAGCGACCTTGTCCCGATGCAGGACTTATTCAACGAGTGGCACGCTAAAAACACCAGCCAAAAGGTGCGAAATGTGTTCAAGAGCAAGGGAATGTCCGGCGCACCGCTGACCACCAATCCGCCCTATGGGTATCTGAAAGACCCGGAAAACAAAAACGGCTGGATCGTGGATGAGGAAGCAGCCAAGGTAGTGCGCTATATTTTTGGACTGCGCTCTGAGGGTTATGGATATTGCAGTATAGTAAAAATTTTGAATGAGAAGGAAATAAAGTCACCCAGTGCATACCGTTATGAAAAAGGAATCGTAAAGAACGAGAAGCTGAGGGATGTGCTTTGGAAAGCTTATGCCATAGAGGATATGCTTCGTGATGAAGTGTACTTGGGAAACATGGTAAGAGGCAAGACACATTCAGCTATGCACAAGGGAGAAAAGAGGCATCCTGTTCCGAGGGAGGAATGGATTGTTGTTCCGGGAATGCATAAGCCTATTGTATCTAAAGAACTCTTTGATGCGGTACAGGCTGTGAATGAAAAGAGAGCGCAGGAGCATAAAATTGGAAAAAGCAAAAGAAAATCCGAAACGTGATAATGTGTTTAAAGGAAAAATCTTTTGTGGAGATTGTGGCATTACCATGGGGTGTAGTGTCGGCAAACATAACTCTAAGAGTTACTACTGCACAAATTACAGGGAGAATGGTGCAATGGGATGTGTGAAAAAGCATATCAGTGCAGGAAAATTAGAAAAGGCGGTAGCAGAGGCAGTTCAGATATATCTAAAAATGTTCTTAGAGAGCAGAGATATAATCAGGTCAAGAAACGGAAATATTGAAATCAGTAAGAAACGGATGGTACTTGAAAAGGAGATAAGAGATTTAGGACAAAAAGAGGTACAGCTTCAACAGAAATTGAGCAGCAGTTATCTTGACTATAAAGACAAATTACTTACGGTTCAGGAAT
>OLIY01002220.1_pt1 | contig 10662 bp, 9 predicted proteins | sample 1601431 | NCBI WGS metagenome assembly OLIY01 (sample SAMN04168659, study PRJEB22393) | human gut metagenome | biome: human gut microbiome; feature: stool | host: Homo sapiens | collected 2014-05-12
GGCGGCGCGTCCATGGATGAGAGCCGCGACAACAAGACCGACGTCATCCGCCACGTCCTTGCCCAGCCCGTCATGCAGGGCAAGCGGGTGCTGATGGTGGGCGACCGCCGGGACGATATGCAGGGCGCTGTGAACTGCGGCCTGGACGCCGCCGCTGTGCTCTACGGCTACGGCAGCAGGGAAGAGGTCGCCCCCTTTGCGCCGGTCTTCATGGCCGCTGACTGCAAAGAGCTGACGGACTGGGCTCTCCGCCCGGTGGACGAGCCTTCCCATTCCTGAAACGAGAGGGACTGAATCTATGAGTCGAAAAAAACAACAACAAAATGAAACCATGACTCCCATGCAGCATCGGGCCGTTCTGGTCTGCATCCTCTGCGTGCTGGCGGTGCTGCTGACCTTCGGCATCACCACCACCCTCCTCAAAAAGGAGGAGCCTGCCCCCTCCGTCTCGGAGTCCGTGGCAGACCCCACCCCCGGCGAAGACCTGTCGGGCCACTACCAGATCGACAACGCCTCCACCGCTCTGCTGACGGAGACCGCCGACGCCGGCACGGACTATCTGAACGACACCCTTTTTCTGGGCGATTCCAACACCGTCCGCCTCTATAACAACGGCCTCATCTCCCTGCAGCAGTTCTGCGCCAAAGAGGGCATCGGCACCCAGGTAGCGCTCAACGAGGGCATCGTTACCTTTAAGAAGGACTCCAACCACTACACCATCCCTCAGGCGGTGGCCATGATGAAGCCCCGCCGTGTGGTCATGACCTTCGGCACCAACGACACCGGGATGGAAGTCCCGGACTTCATCGCCCACTACACGGCCCTCATCCAGGCCATCCAGCAGAGCTACCCCTACACCGACATCATCGTCAACACGGTGCCGCCGGTCCCGGCTGACCACTCCAACTACCCCCACATGGACCAGGCCAAGATCGACGACTTCAACATGGCACTTCTGGATCTGTGCGAGCAGCTGGGCGTCCGCTTCCTCAACTCCGCCGAGGCCCTCAAGGGCAGCGACGGCTACGGCATCGCGGACTACTACACCAGCGGCGACATCCACCTCAAGAGCGCCGGCCTCAAGGCAGTGCTGAACTATCTCCGCACCCACGCCCTGCAGACCGAGGACCGCCGCCCCGACACCAACAACATCCCCACCCGCACCATGGAGTATGTCTCCAACCCCAGCTCCGCCGTGGCCGCTCCCAGCTCGGAGGCTGTCAGCTCCAGCGAGAGTCAGGCCGAGAGCGCCAGCAGCTCGGAGAGCTCTTCCAGCGAGAGCACCAGCGAGGGCAAAAAGTTCGAGGCCCGCTACCGTGTGGACAAGAACGGCGGCGGCACTCTGAGCGTCGGCAATGACACCGGCAACAACTCTGTGACCTACACCGTCACCGACCCCGACAAATCCATCACCGTGACCGCTGTCCCGGCGGAGGGCCATGTCTTCGTCAAGTGGAGCGACGGCCTCACCAGCAAGACCCGCACCGACACCGACTTCAAGCAGAATCTGGACGTCACGGCAGTCTTCGGCACGGCCTCTGTCCACATCACCAGCGAGGGCAAGGGCGCTGTGGGCAGCTCCTACACCTTCAAGGCGGCCTTGAGCGGCAAGTACGCCAAGACCGAGAACCTGCGCTGGTACGCCAACGGTCAGGAGGTCACGCAGGCCGCCGGAAAGTCCAGCATCACTGTGGTGGTGGACAGCTCCATGGCCAACGCTTCTTATAAGATCCACGCCGTCGTCACCTACAACGACTGCAAGGTGAGCAGCAACACCCTGACCATCACCATCGGCAGCGGTGTGACCAGCGAGTCCGGCTCCACCAGCAGTTCGTCCTCGTCCCATGCCGGTTCTTCCGGCAGTACATCCTCTTCCTCTGCAAGTTCGGGCAGCTCTTCCCACAGCACCAGCAGTTCGTCGTCGGCATCGTCCAGCACGTCGTCCGGCAGCTCCAAGGCAGAGTCGGAGTCCGAAAGCAAGGCCGAGTCTAAGGCAGAGTCCAAGGTCGAGAGCGAAGCAGGATCCAAATCCGAAAGCAAAGCAGAGCCCAAGGCCGAAACCAAGTCGGAAGCCTCCGCCAGCAAGGAAGCCGAAGGCAAGGCAGAATGACGCCCCGCACCTTCCTCTGCGCAGCCGCATAGGCTGAGCCGAGAGGAGGCGAGCGGATGTTCCGTGAAGAAATGCGAGTCCTCGGCCTGCCCGGCGCAGAAGATGTGACCGACGGCAGCGTGGACTACTACGACATGGATTGGGAAAACGTCGAGAATGGCGTGACGGAGGAGCAGATGGCAAAGTGCATCGCAAAAGAGTGCGCCTGCACGCCGCGCTGTAAGTGCAGCGGAAATTTGCCGGACCAGTCCGACGATGAAGCCTATGAAATGACGTTGGAATGATAAAAATACGAGAAGCCAGCTCTGCCGGGCGGGGCTGGCTTCTCGCTGTTCTCAAACCGCACCGCAGCCGCGCCCGCTCAAGGCAGCAGGCGGCTCGAAACATGATAGAGAAGGGAAAGAAACATGGCAAAATATTATTGCATCCTCTTCGATGCAGACAATACGCTTCTGGACTTTGACGCCGCCGAGAACAAGGCGCTGGCTGAGACGCTGGTGGAATACGGCATCGAGCCGGACGCCGGGACGGTGCAGACCTACCGGGACATCAACTCGGAGCTGTGGCGTCAGCTGGAAAAGGGCCAGATACGCCGCGACAAGCTGATGGGGGAGCGCTTCACCCGCTTCCTCAAGGCCATCAACGCAGCCGGGGACGGCGTGGAGATGAACCGCTGCTACCTCGACCACCTCTCCTCCCACCCCGACCTGATGACCCCCAATGTGCTGGACGTCCTCGGGGAGCTTTCCGAGGTGGCGACGCTGGCCGTCGTGACCAACGGCTTCGAGAAGGTGCAGAGCCGCCGGGTGGCAGAATCCGGCATCGGGGCCTACCTTGAGGACGTCTTCGTCTCCGAGAAGCTGGACAGCGAGAAGCCCAGCCGCCGCATCTTCGACTCCGCCCTCCGCGCTCTGGGCGTGGAGAACCGGGAGCACGTCCTGGTGGTGGGCGACAGCCTCACCAGCGACATTCAGGGCGGCGTGAATGCAGGTCTTGATACCTGCTGGTTCAATCCCGGCCATGCGGAGAACCCGGGCAAGGTGACACCCACCTACGAGATCGCCTCGCTGGAAGAGCTGTATCCTCTGGTGATGGAACCGGAAGAGCTGGCGAACCTCGGCCTCAAGCACCGCCGTCATCAGCTGTAACGGCGGGAATGTCTCGATCCACCCTACTGGAAAAGAACACGGAAGAACGATATGCTGATTCATTTGGAAAAACTCGGAAAGAGCTTTGGCGAGAAAGTCGTCCTGCACGACGTGAGCGCCAGCGTGGAAAAAGAAGACCGCATCGGCATCGTGGGCCAGAACGGCGCAGGCAAGACGACCCTGCTCAAAATTCTGACCGGCGTCTACACCGACTATGACGGCGAGTTCAGCGTGACCCACGGCGTGACACTGGGCTATCTGGAGCAGAACGCAAAGCTCGATGTCACGCTGGATATTTACGGGGAGATGCGCTCTTCCTTCGCCCCTGTGCTGGACGCCATGGCCCAGATGCAGATCTTGGAAAAGAAGATGGCGGCCTCTCCCGACGACGCCGCCCTTCTCGAAAAGCACGACGAACTGCAGAACATCATCGACGCCGCCGACGGCTACAACATGGACGTCAACATCAAGAAGGTGCTGTCCGGCATGGGCTTTGCGCAGGATACCTGGAGCAAGAACGTGGGAGTCCTCTCCGGCGGTGAGCTGACCCGTCTCCGTCTGGCCAAGCTCCTCCTCGAGAAGCCGGACGTCCTCATTCTGGACGAGCCCACCAACCATCTGGACTTCGCCACCATGGAGTGGCTGGAAAACTACCTCAAGGGCTACTCCGGTGCCGTTCTGGTGGTCAGCCACGACCGCTATTTCCTCGACAACGTCTGTACCAGGATCTGGGAAGTCTCGTTCCAGACCATGACCACCTATAAGGGCAACTTCTCGGCCTATCTGCCCCAGAAGGAAGCCGCCGACGCCCTGCGCCAGAAGCAGCACGACGCCGACGTGGCGCTGGCCGAAAAATTACAGGACTACATCGACCGCAACCTCGTCCGCGCCTCCACCACCAAGATGGCCCAGAGCCGCCGCAGGCAGCTGGAAAAGCTGGAGATCACCGAGGCCCCTCAGGACGAGACCAACCAGCTCAAGTTCCGCTTCGAATACGACGTGGAGCCGTGGAATGAGCTGGTGCTGCTCAAGAACCTGACCATTCAGATCGGCGGCCGCACCCTGCTGGAGCCCTTCACCTATACGGTCTGCCGCGGCCAGCGGCTCATCATCGCCGGCCCCAACGGCGCAGGCAAATCCACCCTGATGCAGGTGCTGGACGGCAAGCGCCGCCCCTCCGGCGGCATGGTGCGCCTTGGCACCGGCGCACGGCCCAGCATCTTCGCCCAGCAGCAAAACCGCATCGGCGCGGGCCGCGTCATCGACGTCATCTGGAACAAGTACCCCCGGATGACTGAGCTGGAAGTCCGCAGCCATCTGGCAAAGCTGGGCTTCCGGGGCGAGACGGTCTTCAAGCCCTGCGAGGCCCTGTCCGGCGGCGAGCTGGCCCGGCTGCGCTTTGCAGAGATCGTGCTGGAACGCCCGAACCTGCTGTTCCTGGACGAGCCTACCAACCATCTGGACATCTACACCCGCGAGAACCTGACCGAGGCGCTGATGGCCTACACTGGCACGCTGCTCCTCGTCACCCATGACCGCCACCTGATGAACAGTCTGGCCTGCCCCATCCTCTACCTCGAGGACGGCAAGGCGGTCATCTACCCCAGCTATGACGCCCTGATGGGCCGCGCCGCTCCCGCCCCCGTGGCCGAGAAGAGCAGCGAACCCGCCAAGGCGGGCTACGGCAAAGAGCAGCGCCGCCGCCGGGCCGAGCTGCGCGCTAAGATCAAAGCCTGCGAGGACGAGATGGAAGCCTGCGGTGCACGCGAAGTGGAGCTGGACAACGAGATCAACTCCCCGGAGGTGTACAACGACCCCGATCTGCTGCGCCAGAAGAGCGACGAGCTCAGCGACCTGCGCTTCCATCAGGACGAGCTTTTCGCCGCATGGGAAGCCGCTGTGGAAGAGCAGGAGCAGTACGAGCAGACCGCCGGCGGCGAAGAATAAACGATGCAGCAAAGGGGGAGAGCCGATGGCAAACCGAAACCATGACCCGAAGAAAACACACGAGATCGCACTTTCCGGCCTGCTGTTCGCGCTGGCGATGGCGCTTTCCTTCATCGAAGGCACACTGGTCATCCCGGGCCTTGCGCCGGGCATGAAGCTGGGCCTTGCGAACATCGTGGTGATGTATGCACTGTTCTTCATGGGGGCGCGGCAGGCGCTCTATCTCGACCTGCTCAAGGCGCTGTTCGTCTTTCTCGTCTCCGGCTGGACGGCAGGCTTCCTCTCGCTCTGCGGCGGGCTGCTGTCCCTGCTGGTGATGTGGGTGCTCTACTATAAGCTCCCGTTCCGGCCCACATGGTTCATCCTGTCGGTCTGCGGCGCACTGTCCCACAACATCGGCCAGCTGCTTGGCGCGGGGCTCATCCTGTCCTCGGCCATGTCGCTGTACTATGCGCCGGTAATGCTGGTGCTGGGCCTTGTCATGGGCGCCCTCACGTCCCTGACCCTTCGGGCCATCCTGCCCGCACTGGGCAGACTGGGCTACAACACCCGGGAAAAGCGCTGAACAGTTGCATCTGCAAACATTTTTCGCTATAATAAAATGATAGATTTGATATGACCCTACAAAAAAGCCGCCCTTATGGATGACTCGCATCCGAGGGACGGCTGGGAGGTTTTGTACTATGTCTGAAAAAGTTACGGTCAAGGTGGAGCGGAGCGTCCTCCACCTTCCGGCCATCGCCCTGCGCGGGCTGGTGGTCTTCCCCAACAATCTGCTCCACTTCGAGGTGGGCCGCGAGAAGAGCATCGCCGCCGTGGAGTGGGCCGTCAGCAACAACTCTGACGTCTTCCTCGTGGCACAGAAAGAGATGAAGGTCGAAGACCCCAAGGCCGCCGACCTCTATACTTACGGCGTCGTGGCCGAGGTCAAGCAGGTGATGCGGGTGTCGGACGACCTCGTCCGCATCCTGGTCGAAGGCAAATACCGCGCCAGACTCTCCGAGATGGAGGACGACGGCAGCTTCCTGCTGGCCACCGTCCGCCCGGCCCCGGTCAAGATGGCGAAGCCCGAGGAACTGCCGGAGGCGGACGTCCTCGTCCGCAACGTCAAAAAGAGCTTTGACGACCTGCTGGCTCTGAACCCCCACATCGGCAAGGACGTGGTGTTTGCCATCACCACCAGCACCGACGCCGCTTTCCTGTCCGAGTACATCCCGGCCAACCTCCTGTTCCGCTTCGAGGATAAACAGGCCATTCTGGACGAAGGCACCCTGATGGGCCGTCTGCATCTGCTCATCGAGAAGATGCACCGGGAGCGCCGGATGCTTGAGATCGACAAAGAGATCGCCCAGAAGGTGGACGAAGCGATGGACAAGAACCAGCGCGACTACTACCTCCACGAGCAGCTCCACATGATCAGCGAGGAGCTGGGCGAGGACGACGATACCACCGCCGAGGCCGAGGAGTACCGCCGGAAGATCACGGCCCTCCATCTGGACGAGGACCGGGAAAAGAAGCTTCTCAAAGAGGTGGACCGCCTCTCCAAAATGCAGAGCAGCAATCAGGAAGGCACGGTCATCCGCACCTATCTGGACACCTGCCTCGACCTGCCCTGGAACACCTTCACCGAGGACGATCTGGACATCGCCAAGGCCCAGCGCGTGCTGGACCGGGACCACTACGGCCTGAAGAAGGTCAAGGACCGCATCCTCGAGGTGCTGGCCGTCCGCAAACTGGCCCCCGACGTGAAGGGCCAGATCATCTGCCTCGTCGGCCCTCCGGGTGTCGGCAAGACCAGCATCGCCCGCTCCATCGCCGAGAGCCTGAACCGCAAGTATGTCCGCATCAGCCTCGGCGGCGTGCGGGATGAGGCCGAGATCCGCGGCCACCGCCGCACCTACATCGGCGCGATGCCCGGCAAGATCATCAACGCCATGATCTCTGCCAAAAGCGCGAACCCCCTGATGCTTCTGGACGAGATCGACAAGCTGGCAGGCGACTTCCGGGGCGACCCGGCGGCCGCTCTGCTGGAAGCCCTCGACCCCGAGCAGAACAGCACCTTCAACGACCATTTCATCGATATGCCCTTTGATTTGAGCCATGTGCTCTTCATCACCACGGCCAACGACCTCAGCGCCATCCCCGGCCCGCTGCGGGACCGCATGGACGTCATCGAGCTGCCCAGCTACACCCGGGTGGAAAAGTACAACATCGCCCGGAAGCATCTGGTCCCCAAACAGCTGGATGCCTGCGGCCTGACCGGCAAGGTCACTCTGAGCCAGAGCGCGCTCTACGGCATCATCGACGGCTACACCCGCGAGGCCGGCGTCCGCAATCTGGAGCGCACCATCACCAGCGTCCTGCGCAAGTGCGCCCGGAAGATCGCTTCCGGCGAGGCGGAGAATGTCTCCGTCACCGGCACCGGCCTCGAAAAGCTGCTGGGACCCCGGATGGTCAAGCCCGAGTTCCTCAACCGCACCAACGCCATCGGCATCGCCAACGGTCTGGCATGGACCAGCATCGGCGGCGAGACCCTGCCCATCGAGGTGCAGGTCATCGACAACGGCAGCGGCAAGATCACCGTCACCGGTTCTCTGGGCGACGTGATGAAGGAGAGCGCCCAGCTGGCCATCACCTATGCCCGCGTCCATGCCGCAGAGTACGGCATCGACTCCGAGCGCCTCAAGAAGTGCGATTTGCACATCCACGCCCCGGAGGGTGCAGTCCCCAAAGACGGCCCCTCTGCCGGCGTCACCCTGACCACGGCCCTCATCTCCTGCCTGTCCGGCATCCCGGTGCGGGGCGATGTGGCCATGACCGGCGAGATCACCCTCCACGGCAATGTGCTGCCCATCGGCGGCCTCCGCGAGAAGAGCATGGCCGCTTACCGCGAGGGGATGAAGACCGTCCTCATCCCGAAGGACAACCTGTCCGATCTGTACGAGGTGGACGACGAGGTCAAGAAGAACATCGAGTTCCTGCCCATGTCCAACCTGTCGCAGGTCCTCGCCGCAGCCCTCCTCAAGCCCAAGACGGTGTCTGCGGGCCACCCCCGCACCAGGAAGGTAAAGCCCGCTGAGGCTGCGGCCCTGCCGCAGACGGCGGAAAAGCCGCAGCCGGGCGCGGTCTGCTGAGACGAAAGGAGCGAAGCTATGAACTATAACAAAGCGGATTTCATTGCAAGCTACGGCATTTCCAGCCAGCTGCCCGAGAGCGACCGCCCGGAGCTGAGCTTCTCCGGCCGCTCCAACGTGGGCAAATCCAGCCTCATCAATAAGCTCTGCAACCGCAAGAATCTCGCCCGCGTGTCCAGCACGCCGGGCAAGACGGCTACCATCAACTTCTACGCGGTGGATGACTGCTACTTCGTGGACCTGCCCGGCTACGGCTATGCCAAGGTGAGCAACGCCGACCGTGAGCGCTGGGACGACCTCATCAACAGCTACTTCGAGGCTCAGCGCCGCCACACCCTGCTGGTCCAGCTCATCGACTGCCGTCACGCCCCCAGCGCCGACGACATCCAGATGCTGCATTATCTCCACTACCACAACATTCCCTTCGTCGTGGCCCTGACCAAGGCCGACAAGCTCAAGAAGAGCCAGCTGGCCCAGACGCAGGAGGAGTTCGAAAAGCTCTGCCTGCCCTACGGCTGCCAGAAGGTGGTGCTGACCAGCGGCGAGAGCGGCTGCGGCATCCCGGAGCTGCAGGCTGTGCTGAACGCAGCCGTCGCCGCCGAGCACGAGGCAAACGCAGAGGACGCGGAGTAACGCAATGGCTTACAACGAATTTGCTTATTTTTACGATGAGTTCAACGGCGAAGCCGACTACGAGGCCCTGTATGCCCACATCAAAAAAGAGCTGGAAGCCCACGGCATCCATGACGGCATCCTCGCCGACCTGGGCTGCGGGACAGGAGAGCTGACCCTGATGCTCACCCAGGCGGGCTACGATATGATCGGCATCGACCAGTCGGAGGAGATGCTCTGCGTCGTCCGGGACAAGGCGGAGCAGCTTGGCCTTTCCGGCGGCCTGCTTCTTTTGCGGCAGGACCTGCTCAAGCTGGACCTCTACGGCACCATCCGGGGTGCGGTGTCCACCTTCGACACCTTCAACCACATCCCGGACCTGGACAAAGCCATCGCCAACGCCGGTTTCTTTATGGAAAAGGGCGGCGTGCTCCTGTTCGATATGAACACGCCCTATAAGCACCGGCACATTCTGGCAGGCCAGACCTTTGACATCGAGGCCGAGGACGCCGACTGCCACTGGTCGAACCGCTACGACGAGACGGCGCAGCGAGTGGATATTACCATCAACATTGACTACCACGAGACGGGGGAGCACTTCCACGAGCAGTTCTGCGAGTACACCTACGACCTCGACACCATCCGCGCCGCTCTGGAAAAGCACGGCTTTGCGCTGGAAAGTGTCTGCGACGGCGAGAGCTTTGGCCCTCTGGCCGACGAGAGCGAGCGCTATTTCTTCTGCGCAGTCAAACAGTATACCCAACTGGAGGAACAATAATATGTCGAATCTTATCCGCGGCATTTCGGAAAACGGCGGTGTCGTGTTCTGCGGCGTGGACTCCACCGAGATCGTCCGCACGGCAGAAAAGCTGCATACCACCAGCGCCACCTGCAGCGCAGCCCTTGGCCGTCTGCTCACCGGTGTCTCCCTGATGGGCGCGATGCTCAAGGATGATGGCGACTCCATCACCCTGCGCGTATCCGGCGGCGGCCCGGCCGGCGTCGTCATCGCCTGCACCGACGCACACGGCAGCGTCAAGGGCTGCATCGACCACCCGCTGGTCGAGCTTCCCGCAAAGGAGAACGGCCATCTGGACGTGGGCGGCGCAGTCGGCAAAGACGGCGTTCTGACCGTCATCCGGGACAACAAGCTCCAGAAGGAGCCGACGGTGGGTCAGGTGCCGCTGGTGTCCGGTGAGATCGCCGAGGACATCACCAGCTACTACGCCTACAGCGAGCAGATCCCCACGGTCTGTGCGCTGGGCGTTCTGGTGGACAAGGACCTGTCCATCGCCTGCGCCGGCGGCTATCTGCTGCAGCTCCTGCCGGGCGCGACCGATGCCGAGATCACCCGTCTGGAGCAGAACATCGCCGCCATGCCTTCCGTCACCGAGCTGCTCCGGGCAGGGAAGACCCCGCAGGATATGATGGAGCTGGCAATGGCGGGCTTCGACCCGCAGGTCCTCGATACCCGCGAGGTGAAGTATCGGTGCGACTGCAGCAAGGAGCGCACGAAGGATATGCTCCTCAGCCTTGGCCGCAAAGAGCTGGTAAAGCTCCGGGACGAAGACCCGAAGTGTGAGGTGGTCTGCCACTTCTGCCACACGAAGTATGAGTTCGACCTGAACGAGCTTCTGGCAGAGACGGCGCCGGACGAGAAATAAATGCTTCAAAAATCCATATTATAGAGCAGTTTGCATTTCTAATGTAC
>OLIY01002236.1_pt1 | contig 10598 bp, 8 predicted proteins | sample 1601431 | NCBI WGS metagenome assembly OLIY01 (sample SAMN04168659, study PRJEB22393) | human gut metagenome | biome: human gut microbiome; feature: stool | host: Homo sapiens | collected 2014-05-12
CGCCGGACCGGACATCCCGGGGCAGGCTCTCGCCGGTGAGGGCGGCGGTGTTGAGGGTGGAAGCGCCCTCGACGATGACGCCGTCGATCGGCACGCGCTCGCCGGGCTGGACCACGATGAGGGTGCCGATCTCGACCTCATCGGGGTCCACCTGCTCCAGCTTGCCGTCCTCGCCCTCGATGTTGGCGTAGTCGGGCCGGATGTCCATCAGGGCCGAGATGCTGCGGCGGCTCTTGCCGACGGCAACGCCTTGGAACAGCTCGCCGATCTGGTAGAAGATGATAACGGCACAGCCCTCGACGTAATCGCCCAGCGCAAAGGCACCCACGGTGGCGACGGCCATCAGGAAGCATTCATCAAAGGGCTGACGGTTCTTGATGCCCAGAAGGGCCTTGCGGAGCACATCCCAGCCCACCACGAGGTAGGGGATGCAGTAGAGCAGCAGCTCCACCGACGCGGGCAGAGGCGGCAGCAGCTTGAGCACCAGCACCAGCGCCAGAGCAGCGATGATGCGGTACAGCATTTTCTTTTGTTTTTTCGTCACGGGTACCAGCCTCCTTTTGGGGCAGTTTTCTCAGATTCAACAGGTTTTCCCCACAAGGGGCTTGTTTTCCACGCTTTCCCCCGGCTTTTCCACGAGGTTTTCCCGCAAAAAGCCGCAAATGCGCGTTCATTTTTCTTTTTTTGCGTCCAGAATGTTGAAAACGCCGTGGAAATTGTTGAAAACTGATTTATTTTTCCACATTTTCCACGCGCATCCCGGCAGTATAAGTCGAAACTCAGATGCCGAAGATCTCGCAGTCGTCCTCGACCTTCTTGCAGGCGGAGAGGACGTTCTGCATGGTGGCCTTGACGTCCGCGCCCTCATCGAACTCGACGTTCATCTTCTGGGTCATGAAGCTGACGGTAGCCTTTGCGACGCCGGCGACCGTGTTGGCGGCATCCTCCATCTTCTGGGCGCAGTTTGCGCAGTCAACTTCGATCTTGTAGCTCTTTTTCATAATAAGTACCAGCCTTTCTTTCTATATCCCCGCTCCGCCGCAGGGTGCGGCAGAGCTTGCAGCGTTTTGGGGGCATCACTCTTCGATGTGGTCCATGCCCATGGAGAGGATGCTGCGCACATGGTCATCGTCCAGTGCATAGTAAATGGTCTTGCCGTCGCGACGGAAGCGGACGAGCTTTGAGTCCTTGAGCACCCGCAGCTGATGGCTCACCGCCGACTGGCTGAGCTGGACGGCATTTGCAATGTCCTGCACGCACAGCTCATCGTCGTGGAGGGCGTAGAGGATCTTGATGCGGGTGGAATCGCCGAACACCCGGAACAAATCGGCCAGCTCGTAGAGCACCTCATCGTCCGGCAGCACCGGCGGGGCCTTGGGCAGCTTCTGTTCTGGGGCAAGAGCATTCTCAGCCATCGTTGTCATCCTTTCGCTCCAATATATGAACATCTGTTCATGTGTTCATGATAACACGCTGTATGACTCCTGTCAAGGGGATTTGCGCAAAAAATCAGCATTCTCTTAAAATTGATAAAACAGACCGCAAAACGCAAGAAATTTGCAGATTTATTTTGCAGGAAGGGTGCAATTCAGGGCAAAAGAAAAAGGCAGTCCTGACCGAACTGCCTTTTTCTAAAGCACTGCATTCATGCCCGCTTCTTCTTTTTATCGTCCGCCGCCCACGGCAGATACATGAGGAACAGCGCCAGCGCGGCGGCAGGCAGGAAGCCAAGGATATAATATTTTTCGCCCAGCAGGGCCGTGAAGGTGCTGGTGATGATGTTCCCGTAGGGATTATTGAGGAAATAGAAGTTGGTGTTAAGGGACTGATTCAGAAAGTAGATGGGCAGGGCAGAGCCGAACAGGAACGCCAGCACCTGCGGCACCCGCCGGGGACTGGGACGGTAGCCGCCCGCCACCAGCAGGACTGGATAGAGTACCAGCAGGGCATGGATACTGACGGAGTGCAGATTGATGAGCGTCCACCAAGAGGGGACATCCAGCCAGCTGGGGCAGAGCAGGGCCAGCATTGCACCCGGGATACAGAGGGCATACAGCTCCTCTTTGCACCAGTTTCTGTCCGTGATCGTGTTGTACAGACAGACGAAGACGTTGATATTGCACAGGTGCAGGGGCAGATAGCTCCAATTCCACTGGCCGGTCAGGGCCATCCCCAGCAGAAGGGCAGCTTCGTCCAGCAGGAGCAAAGCGGTGACTCCGACTAAAATGCGCCGCCGGGTGCGGGCAGAACTGCGGCGATACCACAGGGCCGCCCCCACGATAAAGGCAAGCGAAATGGCCAGCTCCATGAGGTGGACCGTGCCATACAGCGGGTAGCATCGGTAATCGGCCCCGTATTCGGCGTGGGTGATGTCGTAGGATTTCCAGAAATCGTTCATCTTCTTTCCCTCCTTGTCCAGCTTATGATACCGCGTTTGGCCTCAGACGGAAAGAGTTTTGAAGGAAAATCCAGAAAACAGGTGCAATGGCGTGGATTTTGTGGTATCCTTACAAACGTGAAATTATCTGCCGCAAACCGCGGCATCACGACAAATTAAGAAAGAGGGAATTTTTATATGTTAGAAACCGGAATCCGCGGCAAGCAGAGCGTCGCCGTGACCCCCGAGAACACCGCCAGGACCATGGGCAGCGGCACGCTGAACGTCTTCGCCACCCCCGCACTGGTGGCTCTGGCCGAAAAGACCTGCTGGATGAGCGTCGCCGACGCTCTGGACGAGGGCTGCGGCTCCGTCGGCACCAAGCTGGAGCTGGAGCACACCGCTCCCACCCCCGTGGGCATGACCGTCACCTGCGAGAGCGAGCTGACCGCAGTGGAGGGCCGCAAGCTGGTGTTCAAAGTCTCCCTGTACGACGAGAAAGGCCCCGTGGGCGGCGGCGTCCACGAGCGCTTTGTGGTCAACGACGCAAAGTTTGCCGCCAAGGCCGAGAGCAAGAAGGGCTAAGACTCTTTTTTCTCGGCAAGCTCGATGGGCGGCGGGTCGGCAGCCAGCAGCTGCTGCTCGGCCCGGGCCTGAGCTTCCTGCAAAAGCCGTGCCGCCTGTTCGCTGGCACGGAACAGCTCTAAATACATCGCTTTATAGTCCGGCGCAGCCAACACCCCCTTCCGTGTCCCATCACGTTAGAAGCTGTTTTTGTAAGCAGGGTGCATCGAACGACGAGAATTTTTGCTCGCAGACAAGGCGATTTTCCGCAGCAATCCTGAGCGGATTGCAAGGGAAAGCAACGCAGTATGCGGGCAAAAAGGCCGTTCGGACGGTGTGCAATGCTTATGAAAACGGCTTCTAAAGGGTTAGTCTGCCCGGCAGGCTGCAAAAAAATCAACCGAGGAGTTTATCATGAAAAAAACCAATCTCTCGTGGGTGGGTGCGTTACTGGTATTTGCCCTGCTGCTGTGGTGTACCGCCGCAACGCCCGGCAAAATCGACGACCCTTCCACCTACACCTGCGCCGTGTACAGCTCGGCGCTGTCCCTGCTGCCCCCTGTGGTGGCCATCGTGCTGGCCCTGAACACCAAGGAGGTCTACACCTCGCTGCTGGTGGGCATCGCCACCGGCGCACTGCTCTACGCCAACGGCAATCTTGAGCTGGCGCTGACCACCCTCTTCTTCAACGAAGACGGCGGCATGGTGTCCAAGCTGTCCGATTCCAGCAACGTGGGCATCCTCGTCTTTCTGGTGATGCTGGGCATTCTGGTGGCCCTGATGAACAAGGCCGGCGGCAGCGCCGCCTTTGGCCGCTGGGCCTCCACCCACATCCACACCCGGGCGGGCGCGCAGTTCGCCACCCTGCTGCTGGGCATCCTCATCTTTGTGGACGACTACTTCAACTGCCTGACCGTCGGCTCCGTCATGCGCCCGGTCACGGACCGGCAGAAGGTCTCCCGCGCAAAGCTGGCCTACCTCATTGATTCCACCGCCGCCCCGGTGTGCATCATTGCGCCGGTGTCCAGCTGGGCCGCCGCCGTCACGTCCTCTGTGCCGGAAGGCTCGGGCATCAACGGCTTTACCATGTTCCTGCGCACCATTCCTTATAACTACTACGCCATCCTCACCATGGTGATGAGCCTCTTCCTCATCTTCAGCGGCCTCGACTACGGCCCTATGAAGAAGCACGAGGATAACGCCCTGCTGGGAGACCTCTTCACCACCGACGACCGCCCCTACGGCGACGACGCGGACGACGGCAGCGACACCCGCGGCCATGTGGTGGACCTCATCGCGCCGGTGCTGGTGCTCATCGCGGCCTGCATCTTCGGCATGGTGTACACCGGCGGCTTCTTTGAGGGCGTGGACTTCGTCACCGCTTTTGCCAACTGCAGCGCCTCCATGGGCCTCGTGATGGGCAGCGCCATCGCCCTGATGTTCACCTTCGTGTTTTACCGGGTGCGGGGCGTCATGACCTTTCAGGACTTCGCCGCCTGCATCCCCGAGGGCTTCAAGGCCATGGTCAGCCCCATGCTCATCCTGACGCTGGCATGGACGCTTTCCGGCATGACCGGCCTGCTGGGCGCAAAATACTACGTCGCAAGCCTGCTCAGCGGCTCTGCGGCGGCTCTGCAGTACCTGCTGCCCATCATCATCTTTGTGGTGGCGGTCTTCCTGGCCTTTGCCACCGGCACGTCCTGGGGTACCTTCTCGATTCTGGTCCCCATCGTCTGCCATGCGTTCCCGGAGGGTGAGATGCTGGTGGTCTCCATCGCCGCCTGCCTGTCCGGCGCGGTCTGCGGCGACCACTGCTCGCCCATCTCCGACACCACCATCATGGCCTCTGCCGGCGCGCACTGCAGCCACGTGAACCATGTCTCCACCCAGCTGCCCTACGCCATGACCGCCGCCGCCATCTCGGCGGGCTGCTATCTGCTCTGCGGCGCAGCACAGGCTGTCCTCGGCGATGCCGCCAACACCCTGACCTCCTTCGTGCTGCTGGCCTGTGCCATCGCCATCGAACTCGTCGTGCTCAGCATCGTCAGGGCGCGGATGGGCCATACTGGGAAGGAAGAGGTCACAAAATCTTAACGGAATCGTAGATTTTTGTCTTCCCCTCCGGCGCAAATCATGGTATACTTATCAAAAGAGTAAATTTTTTGAGCTATTTGCTCACTGGAGGAAAACCCCATGCTGGAAGAAGTCTTTCAGGACGTCTATACAAAATTCAAGCTGCATTTTTATCAGAATGTATTTCAGCGCTTTGCCACCCGCGAAGCCACGCTGACCACGGTGGAGTCCTTCTGCATGGAGGGCATCATGGCGATGGGGGAGCCCACCATTGCAGAGTTTTCCCGCATGATGGGCATCTCCACCCCCAACGCGGCTTATAAAATCGGCAGCCTCGTCAAAAAGGGCTATGTGGAAAAGATCCAGTCCACCACCGACCGCCGGGAGTATCACCTGCGGCCCACCCAGAAGTATATCGACTACTACAACATCAGCTACTCCTACCTGAGCACGGTGGTCCAGCGGGTGAACAAGCGCTTCCCCAAAGAGGACGTGAAGAAGCTGGAACAGATGCTGACCATCATCAGCAACGAGCTGATGCCCGAGCTGAACCTGGAAAACAACCCGGAGGCTCCGGAGGAAAAGAAAACCGCGCGCTGAGCCGCACCCTTCCGGAAACCCCGGAAGCCCGTGCGCCGACCCCGCGCAGCCAGACAGGACTGCCCCACAGAGATGTGGAGCAGCCCTGTTTTTTTCTGCCGGAACGGGCCATGCGGCCAACAAAAAAGCCCCGGAGGGCTTGCGGGACCCTCCGGGGCGAGACAGCGGCGTGCGGGCCCGCTGCCTCAGGGAATAGCGATTGGCAGGAGATTCTGGGCGAGCAACTTTTTGGGGGAATTACAAAGAAATGTGATGCATGGCCCAAAGGGTCAGCGGGGCGTTTGCCCGGGGCCTTTGGGGGTTGGGGTTCAGTGCTGGGACTTGTAGAACATGGCCTTGCGCTTGCGCTCCATCCAATATCCTGCTGCAGACAGCACCATGCCTGCGCCCAGCATCAGGTCTGCCAGCCAGCCGCTGGTGCCGGTCTGGATCAGCTTGGCATCCTGCACCGCCGGGAGCACCGGGGTCTCAGGAGCGGGGGCCGGAGTGGGAGCCGGAGTGGGGGCCGGGGTGGGAGCGGGGTCAGGTCTTGCATCCTGCACCGCGGGCAGCACCGGAGCCTCGGGGGCGGGGGCGGGCTTTGCGTCCTCCACCGGCGGCAGCTCAGGCGTATCGGGGCCCGGGTTCACGGGCGGCACCACGGTCTGGGTGTAGCCCTTGATCCACACATCCCGGCTCTCCTGAGAGGTAAAGGTGTAGTGCACTTCCGCATCCTGCTTGGTGGTCACTACCATCTTGTCTGCCTCAAACTGCACGGGGGTGCCGTCCTTGTTCTTCTCGGAGTGGTACACGTACTTGATAAAGCCGCCTTCCACGGTGCCCTTGCCATCACCGTTGAAGATGTTCCGGATCAGGTTGGTAAAGCTCTTGTAGGAGCCGGTGCCGGTGCCTTCAATGCCACCTTGCTGCTGTTCGTCCCTGTAATCTGCTGTTTTGCTGTAGTCGGCACTGTAGCTGCCGGAAAGTTCACTGCCCGTAGTTTCTTCGCCCGGGGTGACAACGGTTACCGTTTCGGAGATGGGGGTGTAGCGCAGTTCTCTGTTGGTCAGGTTTTCCAGCTTCCTGCGCTTAAAGGTTGCGGAGAGGGCGGTCGTGTTCTTGCCCATGGCCACCACGTGCTTCTCATCGGTCTGGGTCAGGTCTCCAAGGGTCAGGTCGTAACCGCCAATGTAGCTGAACTTACTCTTACTGCCCGGTTCGAAAAGTGCATTGCCGCAGGTGTTGTTGTCATCGGACATATAGCCGTAGGCCGTCAGGTCCGACTGGTACAGGTAGATCTGGTAGTAGCGTTTGCCGCCGCCCTTTGTCTGGTCCTTGTAGATCTCAACGACCTGTGCCTTGCTCAGGTCCAGCTCCGGATGATCTGCTATATATTTTTTCAGGTCAGCCTCTGCTCTCTGTTTAGCGGCCGCATAACCCCGCTCGCCAGGCGCTTTCTCATAGGCATCGCCCAGTTTGCCGTAAGCCACCTTGCCCTCGACCTTGTAGAAAACGCTCTTTGTGGGGGCGTTGTCATCTTTTGCGGACGTTTTCTCATCCCAGCTGGCACGGGGATACTCGTAGTGGCCGGTGCTTGGATTGTTGTCATTCTCGTGGTCGTAGGTGATGCGATCCACAAAGTTCGCCTGTGTGCCTCCTCCCTTTACAAGCGTTTCTGCACTCTCGCTCCATTTCAGCGTGGGGTTCAGCAGGACGCAGTCATCGGTCTTCGCCTTTCCGTCTTTCTCCTTCTCCGACAGGGTCAGATGGGAATCCGTTGCCAGATCAAGGTGGTCGATGTCGTTCCTGTTATAGTGGACTCTATGCTCTTCACCGTCGATTATTACATAGTCTCCGTACCACCTCTGATCAATCTTCTTCTCCGGAGGAACACGCTGCATCTTACCACTGGCATCATCCCAGTAGTAAGGCGTTCCATCCCAATCGGTGGAGCCGGTGTAGTATTTGCCGTCCTCCTGGGCGGTTTTTTCCAGCTCCTTCAGGTACGTAGTCAGCTCGGCATCGGTCATGGCATTATAGTTGACCACATGTCCCACTAGCTTGGAAATTTCTTCCCATTTCGTTTCCTTGGTAACCGTCAGGGTCTCGATCTTGCCGTCCTTAGTATACTCGATGACAAGGGTCTCACCGGCATCCTCAGCATCTTTAAGGGCTTTTTCCAGCTTTTTGCGGAACGCCGCCTCAGCTTCCGCATCCGTGCTGCCGGTGGCTGCAACCACGTCCGGCTTCTGGACTTCCACAGTCAGCTCCTCTTTCTTATCATCGTAGCGTGCCGTGTAGGTCTTGCCATCTTCTCCCGTGTAGGTAACGGTATGTTCGGCGGCATTTATTTCGTACTTGCCTTCGCCAAATTTTTTATCAAACTGAGCCTTGATGTCTAGCTGCTGGGTGGTAACGGTGATGATGGTCACAGTGCCATTGGCTTCGGTCTTTTTGTAGGTTCTGGTTTTACCATCTTTAGACGTACTTTCCAGCTTCATCCCGGTATAGGTCGTTTCACCGTGTGTAAAGTCAAACGTTCCGTTGTTGTCGGTCTGGCTCCACTTATTTTCATTCACGATGTCAACCGTCTCACCCTTCTCAATGGGAGTGGTCTGCGGGGTCTCGGTATCGGGGGATTTGACCGTCCACTTCACCCGGGTCAGGGTTGCGTTCTTGATTTCCGTATCCCAGCCGTTCTTTGTTGCAGCCTTATCCAGTTCTGTTCTTTCTTCGGGCTTCAGGTCGTCCAGGGCAACATTATCATCATACTCAAAGCTATGGATGTTGCCCGCTGTATCCTTATAGCTGGTGATCCGGCCAGATGTATCCGTCGTGACGCTTCCCGGAACAGCATCAGCCGGAGCCGTGGTGAAATCAGCACCAATGCCCAGTTCGCCCATACCGGTGGTTTCGTACTTTTCACCATGGAGATAGGTGATCTTGGAGCCTGTCACATACGCCGTGCCTTTAACGGTATTTTCCTTCACATCGATGATGTCCTCGGGCTTCTTGCCGGTGTCGGTTGCATCTGTGGGCTTAGTTTCCGTAACCTCTGCCCCAGCGGCGCTGTAGGTCAGGGTGTAGGTTTTGCCGCCAATCTCTGCCGTAAAGGTGTCGCCCTTGTCCAGCTGCTCCTGCGTAAATTTCAGGTCGGAGATTTTTGCCTTCAACTGGCTGGCGGTAGCCGCGTCCTCAATGCCCAACTTGTCCACTGCCTTGGTCAGGGCGCTCCGGATGGCATCTTTCTTGGCTTTTTCCGTAGCGATCTGCTCACCGGCGGTTCCCGGGTCGCCCTTCTCCGTGGTCGTCAGGGTCACTTTATAAGTGAGGCTCCGGCGGAGAAGTTCGTTCTGCGTTACGTCCAGCTTGACGGTCTCGTTGTGCGGGGTGGTGTAGTAGATCTCACCGTCCGCACCCAGTTCGTAGTTCTTGTTGCCATCTTTTTTCAGTCTGTCAACGATCTCTGCGTTGCTCAGCTTCGTTTCTCCGGGTTGGGTAGTCTCCTGAATAACGTACTCCTTGCCGTCCTTGGTGAAATGGATTCCGTCATCCATCACTGTACCCTGATTGAGCATCTTTTCCAGATCCTCGGGCTTAATGGTCTCAACCACTGCATCGTCGTTGCCCTTGATCTGGATACTGGGGTATGTCATCTCGTCTCTGAACGATTCACTGCCATCCTGCTCTGCCTTTTTCCGGGTGATGGTCAGCTCGGTGGTGGTTTTGGTGGTGACCTTGTTGTCCCGAATGGTGATGTAGGTGGTACGGGTCTGGGGGTTGCCCTCTGCGTCCAGAATGGTCTCGGTCCGGGTGAGGGTATAGGTGCCGTCGGGGTTCACCGTGGGCTTTTCGGCATCCACCAGCTTGGCGATGTCTTCAGCGGTCATCTCAGCGGTGGTCACTTCCTCTTTCCTCAGCTTGAGGGTCTGCTGGTTGCCGTCGGGAGTGGTGGTCACATCCTCTACCTTGTAGCCGTTGACCGCGTCAGCGCCCTTCTCAATATTCCAGCTGATGTCCGGGTTCTCGCCCAGCTCCTTGTCAAGATCAATCTCTTTGACCTCTTTCTTTTTCTCGTGCAGATTGCCCTTGGCCTCGCCGCTGCCGGTGGTGGTGGTGGTCTCCTTGCCGGGGGTCACGGTGGGCTGGGTGATGGTGGTGGAGCCGTCCGGGTTCTTCTCCACAGTGGGCGGGGTGGTGGTGTCCACAATGGGCTCTGCGCCGGGGTTGGGTTTCGTCTCCACGGTGGTCTCGGACTTCTCGGTTTTGTTAGCGGTGCCGATCTTCTCTTTCTCGGGGTCAGGCTTCGTCTCCTCGGTGGTTTTGCCGCTGTCGGGGTTGGTGGTCTCGCCGCTGTCGGGGTTGGTGGTCTCGCCGCTGCCGGGGTTGGTGGTCTCGCCGCTGCCGGGGTTGGGATTGGGGTCGGGGTCAGTCTCACCGCTGCCCTCGGGGTTGGTCACGATCACGCCATCCAGCTTCTGGGAGCCGTCAGGGTTGGTCGTGGGATGTTCTTTATCGTATTTGACTTCCGCATCCTTCAGGGTCTCCTGAGCGTTTTTCGCTTCCTGATTGACCTGAGGTTCTGCGGTGTTTTCCTCTTTCTTGGTTTCCTCCGCCACAGGCTCCTTTTCTTGCGGAGCTGCTTCCGGAGCATCTGCGTTTGCTGCCAGAGGGCTTGCGGCCACACAGGCGGTCAGGGCCACGGACATTGCCGCCATCTTCAGTTTCTTGTTCGTCATGGTAGTTGCTCCTTTCCAGAATCATGCTGTTTGTTTCAAGGGATCACAGGGCATCGATCATAGCAGAGAGATAGTCGGAGGAGACAGAGCTGTAAAAGAACCCGTCGATCAGACCGTCCTTTTTCGCCCGCCGCACCTGGTCCGCCAGTTGAGGCTCGCACACCTCATCTACCACCAGCGCCACCCGGCAGCCGGGCAACCCTTGCCGCAGCCTCCGGCACAGGTCCAGCCGCTGTTCCAGCCGCCACGGCGGGTAGGCCGTGACC
>OLIY01002242.1_pt1 | contig 10578 bp, 4 predicted proteins | sample 1601431 | NCBI WGS metagenome assembly OLIY01 (sample SAMN04168659, study PRJEB22393) | human gut metagenome | biome: human gut microbiome; feature: stool | host: Homo sapiens | collected 2014-05-12
CTGTACACTTTCTGGATGTAGGGCAGGGGCTTTCGATCCTGGTCCAGTCACAGGGGCAGAATCTCCTGTATGACGGCGGTGACCGAGGACATTCCAGTTTCGTGGTTTCCTATCTGCAGAAACAGAATATTTCCATCATTGACTATATGATCTCCTCCCATTATGACGAGGACCATGTGGCTGGTCTTGTAGGATGCCTGGACAGCTTTTCCGTAAAAAATGTGATCGGTGCAGATTATGTACAGGATACAAAGATCTATCAATCTTTTGAAAACAGTGTTGCCGCTCAGGGATTAACTGTGCAGCATCCGGAGCCCGGAACGGATTTTACTTTCGGAGGCGGAAAATTTACGGTGCTTTCTCCTCAATCGATCAGCAGCAACGATAACGACAATTCTGTTGCGATCCGGCTGGAAAACGGAAATAACCATTTTCTTTTTACCGGGGATGCAGAATCTGCCGGGGAGGAAGCGATCTGTGATCTGGGACTTGATCTTTCCTGCGATGTGATCGTTCCGGGACATCACGGTTCTGCCACTGCCACCACCTGGGATCTGCTTCAGAAGACTGTTCCGGAATATGCAGTGATCAGCTGCGGCGCCGGCAATTCCTACGGACATCCTCATAAGGATACCATGGATAAGCTTGCGGATATGGGAATACAGGTATTTCGTACTGATGAGCAGGGTACGGTGATCGCAGTCAGCGACGGAAACAATATCCAGTGGAACCAGAGTCCCTGTAATGATTATTCTGCTGGAGATGAATCGGATACCGGCACACAGCCTTCCTCCGCTTATAAGGATTCCGGTGCGTCCGGCTATGGATCTTCTGATTCGGCTGCTGCAGATCCTCAGACCGGAGTGCAGGCCGATCCGGAGCCAGTGGGTGATATGGTCTGGATCTCCGCTACCGGAAGCAAGTACCACCGGATCCCTAACTGTGGAAATATGAATCCGGATAATGCCACAGAAATGACACGCTCCCAGGCTGAAGCTGCAGGGTATAAAGCCTGCAAGAAGTGTTATTAGAAACGCCCGCATGCTGTCAGGTTTTCTGAATATCATGCAGTATTGACATAATATGGATAATCTTTGAGAACATTATTTAAGGACAGCTGTATCATAAATTGATATGACAGGCTGTCCTTTTCTTTTACTATTTTATAATATCCTCCGCCGGTTCAGCCGGTACGAAAACTCTCTTCTTTTCTTTTTTCTCCTTTTTTGCTGCCTTTGCCCGCTCGGTAGCCTCCCTGCAGAATTCCATCTGGGAATTTATCAACGTTTTGCCACGTTTGTCCTGCTTCTCATACAAACCGGAGGGTTGCAGGATATGTGCTTTTACATTGTCACGGAATTCCAGATCCAGCACATGCATGATCTCTTCCTTGATCCGCTCATCTTCCACAGGGAAAACAATCTCCACACGACGGTCAAGGTTACGTGGCATCCAATCCGCACTTCCCATATAGATTTCATCGGAACCTCCATTGCGGAAATAGAAAATACGGCTGTGCTCCAGGAAATTACCAACGATCGAACGCACGTGAATATTTTCGCTGATACCCGGAATGCCCACCTTCAGGCAGCAGATGCCGCGGATCAGAAGATCGATCCTGACCCCACAGGAAGAAGCATAATACAGCGCTGCAATGATCTCAGGGTCGCACAGAGAATTCATCTTTGCCGCAATGTGAGCCTCTTCTCCCTTTTTCGCATGCTCCGCTTCTCTTTCGATCATTTTTACAAAACGGTCCTTCATCCAGATCGGTGCAACGATCAGGCGATTCCAGCGCTTCGGCTCGGAATATCCGGAAAGCATATTGAACACAGCAGTTGCATCCTCTCCAAACCGTTCATCACAGGTAAATATACCACAGTCTGTATAAAGCTTGGCTGTGGAATCGTTATAGTTTCCGGTTGCCAGATGCACATATCTGCGGATCCCGTTTTCTTCTCTTCTCACAACAAGAGTGATCTTACTGTGTGTTTTCAGGCCCACCAGACCATAGATCACATGACAGCCTGCCTGTTCCAGTTTTTTTGCCCATACAATGTTGTGCTCCTCATCGAAACGGGCTTTCAGCTCAACCAGAACCGACACCTGCTTGCCGTTTTCCGCTGCCTGTGCCAGACTGCTGATAATCGGGGAATTTCCGCTGACACGATACAGTGTCTGTTTAATCGCCAGGACATCCGGATCTTTGGATGCCTGCCGGATGAAATCCACAACCGGATCAAAGGTTTCGTATGGATGATGCAGAAAAATATCCCCTTTGCGGATTGCGGCAAAAATGTCACTTCCAGGTGTAATTTCCGGCACCTGCTGCGGCGTATACGGTTTATAGCGGAGATGGTCATATCCGTCAATCCCATACATTTTCATTAAAAAAGTCAGATCAATCGGTCCTGCAATCTGAAAAATATCCTCATCCGATACTTTCAGCTCGATCTTTAAAAATTTCAGAAGCTTTTTGTCTACCTTCTCTTCAATTTCCAGACGGATAACTTCTCCCCACTGACGCATCTTTAATTTGTTTTCAATCTCTTTCAGCAAATCTGATGCCTCATCCTCATCAATTGTCAGATCTGCGTTTCGCATGATCCGGTACGGATATGCACACAATACCTTGTAATTGGAAAACAATATGCCGATGTTGCGTTCTATGATCTGCTCGAGGAGAATAAACGATTTTGTCTCCCCTTCGCTTGGAATCTGTACCAGACGCGGCAGAACACTTGGCACCTGCACGGTCGCAAACACGGTCTCATCCTCCGTTTTCTTTCCGGTCAGAAGTGCTGCAATATTCAGTGTCTTATTGCGAATCAGCGGAAACGGACGCGACGCATCCACTGCCATCGGGGTGAGTACCGGATATACATTTTCCATAAAATAGCGATCCACAAAACGCGCCTGTTCCTCGTTCAGATCCTCATGTGCATCCAGAAGATAAATTCCTTCTTTACGCAGAAGCGGCATCAGGGAACGGCTGAAAGTACTGTACTGGATATTGACCAGTTCCCGCGCCTGTTTATTGATGGCGGAAAGCTGCTCCGTGGCGGTCATTCCGGCGATATCACGCTTTTTATATTTTGCGTGTACCATATCCTTTAAGGATGCCACCCTTACCATAAAAAATTCATCCAGATTGGAAGAAGTAATACTGACAAATTTCAACCGCTCCAAAAGCGGAATGGATTTATCTCTTGCTTCACTTAATACACGCTGGTCAAACTTAATCCAGCTGAGCTCACGGTTTTCATAATATGCCGGATCTTTAAAATCTATTTTTGTGTCCATAAAAGCCCTCCGATCTAATAGTTATAAATACGCTTCTCTTTTAAAACAGGTTTCATGCTGTATACATTTTCAAAATAAGAGGTCTTTGCGTCAAACAATGCCTGTTCCAGCGCAATATCCTCAAATGCCTCGACCGTAATCACGAGTTTTCTCTCCCTTACCGCGATCCGGATATTTTTAAACTTCTGTTTATGGCTCTGATCCAGCGCATTTGCCACACGAAGAATTGCCGAAAGTTTTGCCACACAAAGATACTCTTCCTGGCTCAATACATCAGCGACTTCCTCATACGGATCCAGCGGAAGAGTATTGTAGCGCACGATCTGTGCAACAATCTCGCGCTCCTGATGGGTCAGACCGATAATCTCTGAGGACATGATAATATGATACGTACTCTCCGACGCTTCCGCAAAGCTGACATACTTTCCACAGTCATGCAGGATTGTAGCCACCTGAAGCAGCAGACGCGCTCGCTTTCCAAGTCCGTGTTCCTGTTTCATCGCATCAAAAATCTTAATGGATAGCTTGGAAAGTGTCTGAATGTGTGGAGAAAAACTGTGGTAATGCTCCGATAAAAATGTGGCCGCCGAAATGACATCCGCATCAAAATCATGTGTCGATGCCAGCAGTTTATTGTGCTGTGCATAATCAAATGCCATACCATCCTGAATGTTTGCTCCCGGCACCCATACCTCTTTTGGATTCACATTCTGTGCCATCATCTTATACAGCACAAGTGCCGGAATGATCAGCGGTTCCCTCTCATCTGAAAGATTTAATTCCGCTGTGATCTCCTCCAGCGTTTTTTTGAGCAGTTTATCGATAAATTTAGAGAATTTATCCAGCTTTACCTGCCGGCTTTTTCCGCCTTTTTCCTCAATTTTTTTGACCAGGCCGCCGGCATAGTCACTGATCAGGATCAGATAATCCACCGGCGTATTCATGTACATGGAGCGAAATCCCTCGAGTTTTTTATTGACATATTCCTCAATCTGGTTTTCATACATTTTCAGGGAGTATCCGCGGTCTCCAAGCAGATTCCGCAGGCGCATAATGCCTGTTTCCATGTGTTGTGTCGTGATCATTTTCCCGTCACGGAATAATGTGATCTGCACACTCGCCCCGCCGACATCCACGACTGCTGCACTCGTCTTTATCATCTCCTCAAACACCGGACTGCCAGCCACCGCTTTATAACTGATAAAACGGTGTTCCGAGTTGCTTAACACCTTTACCCGGAATCCGGTTCTAAGATAAATCTGGTCAAGGACAAATATCTCATTCGTGGTATCCCGGAGTGCGGCGGCTGCACAGACTTCATAACTGTCTACCTTGTAGCTTTCCATGATCTCTTTAAACTGCGCCAGTGTTTCACAAAGTTCTTCCACCTGCTCATATCCGATTGTCCCTGTGCCGTAAGCACCTTTCCCCAGTTCCTGCCGGGACCGGATGTGATCCACCTCATGAAACTTTTTTCTGTTTGTAAACTCAAATACCTTCAGGCTCACATCGTATGTGCCAATATAAATTGCTGCAAATGTGTGAATTGCCATACGCCCACCTTCTTTCACCAATTCTGACTAATACGTACCAAGAATCCGGAATGCAATTGTTTCCTCCCGAAGTCCGCGCAGCGCATTCTGCACTGCATGATCCTCAAATCTTCCCTTTCCAAGGATTTTCAGATTCAGTGCTTCTTCCCTCAGTCCACGGATCGCATTTTTCACTGCGGCATCTGCCAGATTTCCTTCAAAGTCCACAAAGAAACGATATTCCCAGTTTTTATTCTGTAACGGACGTGACTGGATATTTGTCATATTCAGTCCATTATAAATAAAATGCGACAGTGCATGATATAAAGCACCGCTTTCGTGATTAATCTCAAAACAGATGCTGATCCGGTCTGCCTGATCGGTATATACTTTTTTCCCTGTCACAACAATAAACCGGGTCGAATTATTTTTATTATTCTGAATGGAATTGCGTAATACTTTCAACCCATAAATCTGGGCATTTTTTGCACTGGCAATCGCCGCCTGGGAAATCTCCCCATCCTCTTTGACCTTCTTGGCTGCAACGGCATTATTGCTGACACTGAATTTTTCCCAGTCCGCATGACTGTCCAGAAATTCACTGCACTGCATCAGTGACTGTTTGTGCGAATACACGGTACGGATATCTCTCTCATCCGCATCTTCCAGTCCTAAAAGTGCATGATCAATACGGATGATCTGCTCCCCGACAATATAATTATCATATTCCACCAGAAGATCATAATTTTCCGAGACAATTCCTGCCGAAGAATTCTCGATCGGGAGTACCGCATAATCCGCTTCCCCGTTCTTAATGGCCTCCATGGCATCTTTCCAGCTCTCCACATGGAAATTATTGCAGTTTTCTCCAAAAAACTGTTCCATGGCAAGCTGGCTGTAGGCACCTTCGAGTCCCTGAAAAACAATCCTTGCATTGGAATAATCCAGCGTGTGAATCGGCTCAAACTCCTGCGGAGGCATAATTCCATGCTCCGTCAGCAGTTTATACTGTTTCTTACGGCTCATCGCCATGATCTGCTCAAAAAGTTCACGGATTCCGTGTCTGGTAAAATCACTTTCCGCTTTTTTCTGCAGCGTTGCCAGCTTGGATTCCTCTCTCTCCTTGTCAAAAATCTGCTTCCCGGTATTTATTTTGTATTCAGCCACATCCGAGGTCAGTTTCATCCGTTCCTCATAGAGTTTTACGATCTGTTCGTCAATTTTATCAATATCTTTTCGGATATCTAGTAAATCTTTCATATAGCGCTCCTTCATGATTTATGATAAAATTTTATAACACAAAGGTATAAAAGGCAAGATACAACTTACCAAGGAGGACTCGATATTATGAAAAAACGTTTGCCCATAATTATAATTGCTGTTCTGGTCGTAGTATTTGCAGGACTGGGCTTTTACAGCCATCAGAAAAGTAAGATCAAATACAACACAAGCTATGTCAACGGAAATACTGCCGGAAACCTTTACAATGCCGGCTTGTTTTGTGAGAAAAACGGAACCGTTTATTTTGCCAATCCGGATGACGATTACCGGCTGTATTCCATGGATACAAACGGCAATCATCTGAAAAAACTCAGTTATGACCGTGTCATGTATATCAACGCCGATGACCATTATGTATACTATGTACGCAATAATGAAAATAATGGAACCGGATTTGATTTCTTCTCCTACGCAAGAAACAGTCTGTGCAGAATTGACCAGAATGGAGAAAACACTAAAATTTTAGACAAAGATCCCTGCCTGTATGCCTCGCTTGTCGGAAACTACATTTATTATCTGCACTATGATGACAAGGATGCTACAACGCTTTACAAGATCGGAATCGATGGCGAAGGACGCAAAAAAGTATATTCGCCTTACATTTTTACATGCAGCACGCTGGGTCAGTATATTTATACCAGCGGAACCGAAAGTGACGGTGCCATCTATCAGCTGGATACCGCCAGTGACAGTTTAAGCAAAGTCTATGAATGTAATTCTTTCAAACCGATTGTAACCAGTGATGACAATGTCTATTATATGGATGTGGATCAGAACAACGCCCTGGTACATACCAATATGAAATCCGGTCATCCGGTTACACTTACCAAGGACAGTCTGGATCTCTACAATGTATACGGAAGCAGTATTTTTTATCAGCGCTATTCCGAAGACCATCCGGCCCTTTGTATGATCAAAAATGACGGCAGTGGATATCAGGAACTGGCACAGGGCAATTACTCCAATATCAACGTCACTTCCAGTTACATCTATTTTACCGATTTTAAGACAAAAGAAGTGTTCTGTACACCGACCGATCATCCGGGAACACTCACCGCTTTCCATCCCGGCGTTATCAAAAAATAAATTTATAAGACTGTAAAAGAGGAGGAACCCAAAAATGCGGTTCCTCCTCTTTTGTTTTTCAAAACTTCCATAACATTACGCGCCAAAATCAAACAGGGAAAGCTGATTGGATTCCGGCATATCGCCAAACAATCCCAGATCACTCATCAGTTCTATTGTTGTCTTTGATACTTTTGTCCGTTCCCTAAAATCATCCTTGGAAAGAAAAATTCCGTCTTTTGCCGCTTCTGCAATCGCAACTGCCGCATTATCGCCAAGTCCGTCAATCGTATTGAGCGCCGGCAGCAGTTTTCCATCCACAATCTGAAAATGATGCGGTTCTGACTTATAGATATCCAGCGGAAGAAATTCAAATCCTCTGGCATACATTTCCTGTACCAGACGCATATCTTTGTAGGTATCCTGCTCTTTTTTGGAGAGCTCGTCCTTGCGCTTTTCGTACTCATGCATATATCCTTCCAGTTTTTCTTTTCCCTGACACATCAGCTCATAACTGAACGCGGTCGCACGGATAGAAAAATATGCTGCATAGTAAGCCAGCGGATAAAACACTTTACAGTAGGCAATGCGCCATGCCATCATAACATACGCGGCTGCATGGGCTTTCGGGAACATGTACTTAATCTTCTCACAGGACCAGATATACCAGTCCGGTACATTGTGTGCCTTCATTTCCTCGATCCACTCATCCTTTAAGCCTTTTCCTTTTCGGACAGACTCCATGATCGTAAAGGAAAGCTCACTCTCTAAGCCCATACCGATCAGGTAGATCATAATATCATCTCGGGTACAGATCGCTGTCTGAATAGTAGCTTTTCCTTCCTGGATCAACGTCTGGGCATTGCCAAGCCATACGTCCGTACCATGGGACAGCCCTGCAATACGCACCAGATCCGAAAATTCTTTTGGCTGTGTATCAATTAACATGCCCATGGCAAAGTCTGTACCAAACTCCGGGATACCCAATGCCCCCAGCTGGCAGTTCACCAGATCGTCCGGCGTGATGCCAAGTGCGGAAGTATCCTGAAACAGCGACATGACAGCCTTATCATCCAGTGGAATCTGCGTCGGATCTACGCCCGTCAGATCCTGCAGCATACGGATCATGGTAGGATCATCGTGCCCGAGAATGTCAAGTTTTAAAAGATTATGGTCAATCGAGTGATAATCAAAATGTGTGGTCGTAATATCGACCGTCATATCATTTGCCGGGTGCTGAACCGGGGTAAATGTATAAATCTGTTCCCCCATCGGAAGAACAACGATACCACCCGGATGCTGTCCCGTAGTACGACGCACCCCGACACATCCAAGTACGATCCGGTCAATTTCACAATTTCTCTTATGTACGCCGCGCTCTTCATAATAATTTTTGACATAACCGAATGCCGTCTTATCCGCCAGCGTACCGATCGTTCCTGCCTTAAAGGTCTGTCCCTCCCCGAAGATAACTTCGGTGTATTTATGTGCCTTACTCTGGTACTCTCCGGAAAAGTTCAGGTCGATATCCGGCTCTTTATTTCCCTTAAATCCCAGGAACGTCTCAAACGGAATATCAAACCCTTCTTTGGAAAGCGGTTTTCCGCAGCGCGGACAGAGCTTATCCGGCATATCACATCCGCTTCGGCCGGAAAAAGATTTTACCAGATCCGAATCAAAATCGCTGTACTGGCAATGTTTGCACAGATAATGCGCATGCAGCGGGTTCACCTCCGTAATACCGGACATTGTCGCAACGAAAGAACTTCCGACCGATCCACGCGATCCGACCAGGTAGCCGTCTTCGTTGGATTTCCAAACCAGCTTCTGCGCAATGATATACATCACTGCATACCCATTGCTGATAATGGAATTTAATTCCCGGTCTAAACGTTCCTGCACAATTTCCGGCAGTGGATCTCCATACATTTTATGTGCTTTGTTGTAACAGATGTCACGCAGCATCTGGTCCGAATTTTCAATGACCGGCGGACACTTATCCGGACGAACGGGAGAAATTTTTTCGCACATATCCGCAATCCGGTTTGTGTTTGTAATAACAACCTCTTCTGCTTTTTCACTTCCAAGATAAGCAAATTCTTTCAGCATCTCTTCCGTCGTCCGCAGAAAAAGGGGAGCCTGCTCATCCGCATCTTTAAATCCCTGCCCTGCCATGATAATTCTCCGGTAAATTTCATCCTCCGGATCTAAAAAATGCACATCACAGGTTGCCACCACCGGCTTATGGAACTGTTCACCGAGCCGGACAATCTTTTTATTGATCTCAATCAGATCGTCATTGGACGCAACCGGAGAATCTTCATCTCTTACAAGGAATGCATTGTTTCCGAGCGGCTGGATTTCCAGATAATCATAAAAGTTTACCAGTCTGGAAATTTCTTCCTCCGGACGGCCATTTAAAATTGCCCGGTACAACTCTCCCGCTTCGCAGGCAGACCCGATCAGAAGTCCATCCCGGTACCTGATAAATTCACTCTTCGGAATCCTCGGACGCCGGTGATAATATTTGATATGCGCCAGCGAAATCAGCTTATACAGGTTTGTCCGCCCCTGATCGCAGGTGGCAAGAATGATCGCATGATAAGTCGGCATCTTTTGTACATTCTGCACCGATGAGGTTCCCATTGCATTCACTTCGTCCAGGGTAGACATACCGCGATCCCGGAGCATCTCAATAAACTTCACAAAAATCTCTGCCGTACATCCGGCATCATCCACTGCACGATGGTGATTTTCCAGGGATACGCCCAGCGCTTTTGCAACCGTATCCAGCTTAAAACGGTTCAGATTCGGAAGCAGGACACGCGCCAGGGCAACCGTATCCACAATCGTCGGCTTGCATGGAATATCCAGCCTTTGGCAGTTTTTCTTGATAAAACTCATATCGAAATCGGCATTATGGGCAACCATAACACATCCCTCGCAGAATTTCATAAATTCCGGAAGAATGTCTGCAATGACAGGTGCATCAATCACCATGGAATCATTGATCGACGTCAGCTGCTCAATCCGAAACGGAATCGGCACTTGTGGATTGACAAACGTTGAGAATTTGTCCACGATCTTTCCGTTCTGCACCTTCACCGCCCCGATCTCTATAATGCGGTTGGTCTCCGGACTAAATCCGGTTGTCTCCAAATCGAATACCACATAATCTGCATCCAGATCCTGGTTCTGGCTGTCCGTCACCATCCCCTTTAAATCGTCGACCAGATATGCCTCCACGCCGTAAATGACTTTAAAATCCGAATCGGACGGTACGGTATGATTGGCATCCGGGAACGCCTGCACATCCCCGTGATCGGTAATGGCAATCGCCTTATGCCCCCATTTCATGGCACGCTTGACAATATCCTTGACATCTGAAACGCCATCC